>JAABUN010003120.1_pt1 | contig 26791 bp, 32 predicted proteins | sample 5559311 | NCBI WGS metagenome assembly JAABUN01 (sample SAMN10711877, study PRJNA513370) | rock metagenome | isolation source: Antarctica rocks | place: Antarctica: Victoria Land, Siegfried Peak sud
CTGGGGCTGGTTCGGCACGCCGCTCCTGATCCCCTCAACTCGGTGACGGATGACACCTGGCACGGTCACCCTCGTGAAGTCGGACGACGACCGCAGCTGAGCCGAGAGAACGTCTCACATGACGATCCCTTTTGGGACGAGCCTCATCGTTCGTGGCGAACTTGCCGGCGCGGCAGAAAGTGCTCCGGTAGGGGTTCCCCATCTGGGACGGATCGGGGGCCGGTCATGAGACACCGGACCGGCGGGACCGACGTGGTGTCGTGAGCTGCTGGTTGATCTCAGATGTCGCAGGTGGCGGGAAGTCGTCAGCGGCAGCCGATGCGGCGTGCGCTGCGGCGGCTTCCACTCCGTACCTGTCGATCAATGCCGATGGCACCTTCGGTGTCCGGCACGAGCTGGCCACTGACACCTTCCTGCATGACTGCGCGGCCGAGGGCGTCGCCCCGGCGCACGCCCGCCAGACTTGGCAGAGCGTCGCCGTGACCGCGCAGCCGGTGAGCGCGGCGGCCTGGCAGCAGATCAACACGACCTACCTCGTCTGCGCCGACGACCGCGGTACCCCGCCGGAAGCGCAACGGGAGCAGGCACGCAGGGCAGCCCACGTCGTGGAGGTCGACGCCGGCCACCACGTGTTCCTGTCTCAGCCCAGAGCAGTCGCCGACCTCATCCTCACTTTGCGCTGACGACACACTGGCCGGCGGGGGCCCTCGCGGGTCCCCGGTGAGGATCAGCTGACGAACGCCTGAGGTGGGAAACAGTGCTGTTCCGATGGGTCGCGCACCGGCGTCAGGTGGCTGCGGCGATCACGGTGTCGAGGATGCGCTGGGAAGTCGTCAGCGAGGCGATCTGGTCGTCGATGCGGCGTCGTTCGTGGTAGAGGTCGGTGAGCAGGTCCGAGCAGGGGACGGCTCGTTCGCCGACGAGCTTCACGCAGGGCAGCAGCTGGGCGATGGTGCGGGTGGTGAGCCCGGCATCGAGCAGGGTGCGGATGGTGCGGACGACGTCGACGGCCGCGTCGTCGTAGTCGCGGTAGCCGTTGCCGCTGCGGGCGGGGGTGAGCAGGCCCTGATGTTCGTAGTGGCGTAGGGACCGCTCGCTGGCTCCGCTGCGGCGTGCCAGCTCACCGATCCGCACAGCCACCTCCACGACTTGACCCTGACACCAGTGTCAGACTCTAGCGTCCCGGTTATGAGTTCTCCTGCTTCGTCCGCCTCGCCTGGATCGGTCTCGTCACCACCCCTGCGCGGTCCCCGTCGAATCGGTGCAGGGGCACCGCTGGTGGGGTTGGCGTTGTGCGTGCTGGCGATCGGCACCGGGGAGTACGTCGTGGCCGGTGTGCTGCCGGCGGTGGCGGCCGGTGTGGACGTCGGAGTGCCCTTGGCCGGCCAGCTGGTCACCGTCTACGCCGCGACGGTCGTGCTCGCCGGGCCGGCGCTGACCGCGTGGACCGTCCGCCGCCCACCCAAGGGCCTGCTGCTGGTCATGATGGCGGTGTTCGTGGTCGGCACGCTCGGGTGCGCGCTGGCCGGGTCGTTCCCGGTCCTGGTCGCCGCCCGGGTCGTGGCCGCGCTGGTGCACTGCACGATGTTTGCGGTGGCGTTGGTGACGGCCACGAGCCTGGTCCCACCGGAGCGGGCGGCCCGCGCCATCGGGGCGGTGGCCGCCGGGCTGACCCTGGCCACGGTGCTGGGTGTGCCACTCGGCACGGTGGTCGAGGCCCAGGCGGGGTGGCGGTGGACGTTCGCCGTCGTCGCCGGGCTCGGTGCTGCCGGCGCCCTGCTCGCGGCGGCGACGCTGCCACGGCGCCCGGCGCCGAAGCCCACAGCTCTTCGGGCCCAACTGCGGGTGCTGGCCCGACCGGCACTGGCCGGCTCATTCGCGATCACCATCCTCGGCTACGCCGGGGTGTTCACCGCCTTCACCTACCTCGCCCCGCTGGTGGAGACCGAGGCCGGCGCCGGACCAGGCACGGTGACCGCGGTGGTGACCGCCTTCGGTGTCGGCGGGGTGATCGGCAACGCGGTCGCCGCCCGGACCAGTGACACCCGGATGCGCGCCACCTTGCTGGGAGCGTTGTCGCTGCTCGCGGTCACGCTGCTGGTGCTGCCGCTGACCCTGGGATCGGCGGGGCTGCTCATCGCCACGGTCGGGCTGTTCGGGGCAGCCTCGTTCGCCACCGTGCCCGGGCTGCAGGCCCGGGTCATCGGGCTCGCTACCGGGGCGCCCACGCTGGCTGCGGCGGTCAACGTGGCGGCGTTCAATCTCGCCAACGCCGTCGGCGCGGGCCTCGGGGGTGTCGTCGCTGCCGGCGCGGGACTGCGGTGGACCGCCCCCGTCGGGGGTGTGGTCACCCTGCTCGGGCTGCTGCTGGCAGCGGCCCTGCTCCGCCGACCATCACCCGCCAACCACACCAGCGCGTCCGGCGACTCACCCATCGGGAGGCCAGCATGAAGGCAGTGCAGATCGACCGCTTCGGCGACCCAGACGTGCTGCGGGTCCGCGAGGTCCCCGACCCCCAGCCCGGGCCCGGGGAGGTGTTGGTCCGATTGGCCGCCTCCACGATCAATCCGGTGGACGTGAAGGTCCGCTCCGGAGCCGAGCGCCCGACGCACCTGCCGCTGCCGTTGACGCTGGGCTGGGACCTCGCCGGCCAGGTCGTCTCCACCAGCGCCGAAGCCGGCCGTTTCCACCCCTGCCAGGACGTGGTTGCCATGTCGGCGATGGCCGCCACCGGCCGCGGTACCTGGGCTGAGCTCGTCGCCCTGCCCGAACACCTGCTGGCCACAGCCCCCACCTCGGCCAGCCTCATCGACGCCGCCGGGCTGCCTCTGGCCGGCCTGGCCGCCGCCCACGCCGTCGACGTCCTCGACCCCCAGCCGGGCCACGTCGTGGTCGTCACCGGTGCCACCGGCGCCGTCGGTGGCATCGTGGTCCAACTCCTGGCGCTGCGCGGAATCACCGTCCGCGCCCTGGTACGCGACCGCTCCCGCGCGGACGAGGCCGCCGACCTCGGCGCCGCGACGGTGCACACCGGCCAGCTCCCGAGCGTGCTGCCCACGGGCTCCTCGACACCGCCGGCATCGCCCTTCCCCAGGCCGTGCGCGCCCGGAGGACGCTACGTCAGCGTCGTCCCCGGCAGTCTCCCGACCGACGGTCTCGCCACCGGGGTCGAGACCTCGATGAGCTACGTCAACGAGAACGGATCCCGACTGGCCGAGCTCGTCCGACTCGTCGACGCAGCACATCTACGGCTCCGTACCGCCGCCACCTACCCCCTCACCGACGTCACCGCCGCCCACACCCATCCCCACTCCGCTGCCCGCAGCGGCAAGACCGCACTGATGGCGGACTGACCCAGCTCGTGCCGCAAGGGGATCGCTCATCGGGACGAGGGACGAGGAGCGGGCAGCCCAAGCCGGATCTGATCGCGCCACATCGCGCGTCAAAAGTCCGCCATGTACCGCTGAAGGTCACAGCCCCCCGCCCCCACCTGCGTCTCGTGGAAGATCTTTCACGCAGGTGGCCCGGTCGGAGACAGCGGCGGTGCCGTCTGGCTTGCTTAGCCAGGCGGCGGTGCTTTGCTTCCTGCAGGACCTGCGTGAACCACCGGCGTCTTTGGTGACAACTTCCGATCTCAGTCAGCTCGTGTAGAAGGACATGGACCTGTTGGCGGACCGGCGGCGCGACGCGGAGTTCACGGACTTCGTCCGAGCGCGTGGAGCATCGCTGCTGCAGACCGCGACGTACCTGTGTCCCGACGCGCACCAGGCACAGGACCTCGTCCAGGTGACCCTTACCAAGACCTACCTCGCGTGGCCCTCCGCCCGACGCCCGGAGCCGTACGCTTACGCGCGCCGGATCCTCGTCAACAGCAACATTGACAGGTGGCGACGCAGGCGTTGGCGCGAGCATCCAGACGGGGACGTCGCGTCCCATTCCAGCGCTCCTGTGGTCGAGGACGCGACCGGGCAGGTCGTCGACCGCGGCTTGCTCCTGGCCGCGCTGACCGGCCTGACCACACGAGAACGGACAGTGCTCGTCCTCCGGTTCTACGAGGACCTGTCTGAGCGCGACACGGCCGGCCTGCTTCAGGTCAACGTCGGGACGATCAAGAGCACGACCTCGCGAGCCCTCGCCAAGCTCCGCCTGCACCCAGACCTGCAGCCCGTCAACCAGGAGCCCAGCCATGCCGACCACTGAGGAAGATCTCCGCACCGCCTTCCGGCAGGAGCCCCCGACCGCGACGCCGGACGCCACGGCGCTGCTGCGGATGGGGCGGCGGAGCCTGCAGCGACGACGCCTGCGGCGCACCGGTGTCGCCCTGGTGGCGCCGCTGCTGTTCATCGGGGGCGTCCTAGTCGACCGCGGGTCGTCGCCGTACCAGCTCGCGGGCTCCGGCCTGACGCTGGCGACCACGACCGTTGGGCCAGTGCAAGTCAGTGATGACCGCGTCGATCTCGGCGACGGTATCCAAGCCTGGAGGCAAGGCCGGAACTTGTACATCGGCTACCCCGCTCGGCCGTACGCGGAGCTCGACACCGGCAGCATCAACTCCGGCTGGGGCCACTTGGGCTACGACAGCGTGGTCTTCGACGACCCCGGACAGGACGACGGCAGCACCATCGTCGTGGGCACCGTCCGTGGCGCCCCCACTTCCATACGAGTTGGCATCGATGGGGTCGTCGTGCCCGCAACGATCGCCTGCTTCGACCAAGCGAAGGGTTGGTGCTCCTACAAGGCCAACGTCCCTACGTCCATTCGCAGCTACGACGACGGACCGCAGGTGGAAGTGCGCTGAGTCTCCATGCCGGTCCGCCAACACGCCGGACCACCTGACGCGTCTCGCTTCGGGTGGCGTGGTGCCCAGGTTCGAGCTGGGGCGGGCGATCAACGCCGAAGGACCCGGCCACACAGCGCTGCGAGTCACACAGCGGCTGCCGCTCGTTCTGAAGGGTGTACCGGTAGAAGATCCCTTGCGGGACGCCGAGTCCGCAACAGATGGACGACTCGTTGGTGTTCCAGCTGACGTTCGGCTATCGGCGATGCTCCGGTGCTGCCACTGGCCATCTCTGTAGGAGCGCTCGGCAGGCTTGGGCGGCAGCGGACAGTGGCGGGTCTTGGCGGTGGCTGAGGGCGATGGCGCGTTGGATCGGGTCGGGCCGTACCGAGTGTGTGGTGACGGGTCCGCCGGGCGCGGTGGCGACGGAGGTGGGAACAAGGGCGACGCCGAGACCGTGGCTGACGAGGTCACGGATCTGGGTGAGGCTGGTGCTCTCGTAAGGCACCTGCGGCACGAAGTTGGCCGGGGTGGCTGCGGTGTCGAGGATGCGGCGGAGTCCGCTGCCGGGTGGGAAGCTGACGAACCGCTCGTCCCGCAACGCAGCGAAGGTGACGCCGCCACGGCGGGGCTCGAGCGGGTGGCCTGGGCCGGTAATGATGACAAGTTCTTCGCTGAACAGCGGCGTGGTGGCGAAGCGGTCCGGGAGGTCGGCGGGGGTAGGGCCGAGGGCTAGGTTGATTTCGTAGCTATCGAGGTCGTCGAGCAACTGTCGTCCGATGGGGCTGGGCCGCAGCATGACCTCGACGCCGGGGTGCTGGTCGTGGAAGGCGGCCAGGGCGCCGGGCAGGTCGAGAGGGTCCAGGGCTTCCACGGTGCCGATGCGGACCCGTCCAATCAAGACGCCGGTCAGTCCGGCCATATCGGCGATGCCGCCATGCATCTCGTCGAGGATGCGTCGGGTACGGGTCAGGAACCGTTCGCCTGCGTCGGTGAGCCGCACCTGCCGTGTGGTGCGGGCCAGCAGGGCGACCCCCAGCTCGGACTCCAGTCGGCGGATCTGCGCGGAGATGCCGGGCTGGGCTACGTGCAGGTGCTCGGCAGCGCGGGTGAAGCCACCGTGGCGGACAACAGCGTCGAAGTAGACCAGCTGACGAAGCTCCACCTATTCAGCATGGCTGCGTATCAACGTCAGTGCAACTCGGTCTTGGACTTCTCAGTTCGGGCGGGTGAGCATCGAAGGCATGACGGAGACGAACACAGCACCGACCGAGACACCGCCCGAGGTAGTCGTCGAGGTGCGGGCACGGTTCCCGCTGTCCGGGCTGCTGGCCCTGGCCGCGACCGGGTTCTTGACGATGCTGACCGAGACAATCCCGGCCGGCCTGCTCCCACAGATCGCTGCGGGTCTGGGCGTGTCGTCGGCCCGCGCCGGTCAGCTGTTGAGCATCTACGCGGCCGGCTCGGTGCTGGCCGCGATCCCGCTCACCGCCCTGACCCGCGGCCTACCGCGGCGGCGGCTGCTGCTGATCACAATCCTGACGGTGGCTGCGGTGAATGTGCTGAGCGCAACGTCCTCGGTGTTCGCGCTGACCATGGCAGGGCGACTGCTGGCCGGGATGGCCGCCGGCGTCCAATGGGCGATGATCGCCGGCTACGCGATGAGGCTGGTCGATGAGCCGGTCAAGGGCCGGGCGTTGGCGATCTCGATGGCCGGGATCCCGCTGGCGCTGGCGTTCGGGGTACCACTGGGTACTCTATCTGCCGACCTAATCGGCTGGCGCACCATCTTCGCGGTGGCGGCCGTGCTGTCGGTGACGGCCGGCGGCTGGGTCCTTCTCGCTGTGCCGGAGGTGGCCGGACAACCCGAGCAAGACCGAGCCCCGCTACGCCGCGTCGTGCGCAGCCGTGGCCTGGCGGCGGTCCTGCTGGCCGCTTTCGCCTTCGAACTGGCCCACATGGGCGTGTTCACCTACGTCGCGCCCGTCCTGGCCCGGGCAGGGCTTGGCGATCAGGTCGGTGCGGTGCTGCTGGCCTTCGGGATCTCAGCGATTGCCGGACTGTGGGTCACCGGGGTGTTCATCGACCGACACCTGCGCGTACTTGCGCTGGCCTGGCTGGGACTGTTCGCCCTGGTCATGACGGCTCTCGCCCTCGTCGGAACGAGCCCGGTGGTCGTCGTGGCCGCCACCGCCGTGTGGGGTTTCGCTCTCGGCGGCACGCCGACCGTGCTCCAGACCGCCTCGGCCAATGCCGCCGGTGACGCCGTGGACGTGGCCCAATCGATGCTGGTGACCGTCCTGAACGCCGGTATGGCCGCCGGCAGCCTGACCGGCGGCATAGCGCTGAGCAACCTCGACGTTGACGCTCTGCCCTGGGTCGGCGTTGTCATCTTCGCGGCCGCGCTCGCCGTGGTCAGCGGCGCCCGGCGATACGCGTTCCCGCCGCCCGACCGTCGCGACCCGGGCGACGTCCTCGACACGACGCCGACACGCGCAGGAGGCTGACCCGGTGACCGACTTCTACCACGTGTGCTTCGCCGTGCCCGACCTAGAGGCCGCCATGAGCGATCTCGCGAGCGCCGGCGGGATTGAATGGAACCCGCCCCGGACGGACAGCCTGGGTGATTGGCCCTACCGGATCGTGTTCTCCCGCACCGTCCCGCACATCGAGCTGATCCAGGGTCCCCCCGGCAGCCCGTGGGACACCGCAGACAGCGGGCCCCACTTCCACCACCTCGGCTGGTGGACCCACTCTCTCACCAGCAGCGTCCGCCAGCTCGCCGAAGCCGGCCTGCCGCAAGCCTTCGACGGCTGCCCCTACGGTCGCAGCTTCGCCTACCACCGCCTGGACAGCATCGGCGCCCGCATCGAGATCGTCGACATCGCAGCCCAGCCGGCGTTCCTGCGCAGCTGGAACCCCGGCGGCGAGTCGATGCCCGCCCTCAGCGACCCCGAAGAACCCCGCCCATGACACCACCCGCCACGCCAGTCCGCGACGCCGACTCGGCCGCAGCCTGTCACGCCGTGCTCATCGAGTTTCTCGCTGCCATCGATCACGGGCACGCCAGCACCGCGCTGGCCTTGTTAACCAACGACGCCTCGTTCACCGCCCGCGGCCAGCAACTGCAAGGCCACGACGCGATCAGCGAGTTCCTCACCGAGCGGGAGAGCGAGACCGACCGGCAGACCGTCCACGTCGTCGCCAACGAGACGGCGCGCACCGACGATACGCACGAGGCAGTCACCCTGGACGCGATCCTGATACTGCTCGTGCGCAACGAAGCCGGTCACTACGTCACCGATCGCGTCCTCGACACCACACAACAGTTCGTGCCGACTCCTGCCGGATGGCGGATCGCCCGCCGCGACACCGTCCCGCTTCACCCGCTCACGCCTGTACCGCAGGCATGAGGCAACCAACCACACACACCGCGCCGGCCCGCAGACCGATCGGCTTGCGACACGCACCTTGCGCGCTCTCAGTCTCGATGGCGCACGATGTTGATGACGTTGCCGTCTGGTGCGCGGACGAGGAACCGGCGCACGCCCCATGGTTCTGTCGTGATCGGGTGCACGATCTCGTAGCCAAGTTCTAAAGCTTCTTCGTAAGCACCGTCGACGTCGTCCGTCTGGACGGATATCAACGGGACTTCGCGTGCGGTCGCGTCACGCGTCACGAGCTGCACGTTGGCCCCCGTGGCGGGAGAGGTAAAGCGGGCCACCCATCCCATGTTGAACTCCTCGGTACTCAAGCCGAGATAGTCGGTGTAGAAGCTCTTGGCTGCGTCGACGTCAGGCACTCGAAGGTTGGCCATGATGCGGACGGCGTGCATACGGTCCTCCTCTTGCTGTCAGCGGACCTGCATCATGACCGTCCGAGCGCTGCGACCGGTCTACGCGTCCAGTGCCGCTAGCCGAACCCCGGGTGGTGCCCTGCGACCCGCCTGTGATCCGCAGCGGTGGCTGGCGCGTTCGCGCTGCGCTGTGTGCCCGGCATCGACGCCACCACGCGGCTGGCGATCTTGCCCGTAGACGATCGTCAGCGGGGCAGCAGCATGCTCAGCGAGCCGACGACTGTGCCGACCACCTGGAAGCCGTGACGCTCGTACAGGCGCCGTGCGGGGTTGTCCGGCTCGACGCTCAAGCTCAGCGCCGGGTAGCACTGCTCGCGCGCAGACTCGATCAATGCCTCGAGCAGGAGCGACCCGATGCCTCGCCCTCGGTGCGTCGGCACCACGCCGATCGACAGCCGCGAACACCGCGCGCTTCACAGCCGCAGAGCTGGCCTACCTGCTCGACGAGCCACGGCTTGGACGGCTGGCCACCGCAGATGCCACCGGAGCCCCACACGTCGTCCCCGTCGGGTGGACGCTCAACACCGCCCTCGGCACCATCGACGTCTCCGGCCGGCGCTCCGCCGCCACCCGCAAGTACCGCAACGTCACTGCCAACCCGCGCGCGGCCCTCGTTGTCGATGACGTCCTGCCACCGTTCCGACCCCGCAGCGTCCTCGTCCAAGGCCACGCCCACGCCCTCGCCGCCGACCACAGCACCGGCACCGAAGCACTGATCCGAATCGTCCCCGAGAAGATCACCTCGTGGGGCCTCGACACCGACCTCCCGACACGATCGCGCCACACCGGCTGAGACGTCGAAGTACCGCAGGACCGGCTTGTGCCGAGACAGTCCACACCACTCCGGCAGGTGGAACGCGCGCTCAGCCCGGCGGACGGAAGTGTCCCGATAGGCGATCCCTTGCGGACAAGATCACGACTGCCCGTCATCGGCTCCGCAAGTGTCCGGTGGTCGTTCGGCTACTGGGACACCACCCCTGCCGGTCGATTGCTGCGCGGTCACAGGAGCGGACTCGACAGAAGCGAGGCGCACACTCACCCGTCGAGCGTGGGCTCGTCTCATTGACTGAGACGCTTGTCTCGACAGGTGGAACAATTTGGTACGGTCCTCTCGACCGGAGGAGGCCCATGACCCAACCCGTTACCTACACGCACGGCCATGCTGAGTCGGTGTTGCGGTCCCATCGATCGCGCACCGCGTACGACTCCGCGGCCTACCTGCTGCAGCACCTGCGCCGTGGCCTGTCCGTCCTGGACGTCGGCTGCGGGCCCGGCACGATCACCGCCGACCTGGCCGAGCTAGTCGCGCCGGGCACGGTGACAGCGCTTGAGCTGACCGAAGAGGCTCTCAACGGTGCCCGGGAGGAAGCCGCGCGACGTCGGCAGGACGGCATCGTGTTCCGGCTCGGGGACGTGCAGCACCTCGACCTGCCCGACGACGAGTTCGACATCGTGCATGCGCATCAGGTGCTCCAGCACGTAGGCGACCCCGTGCAGGCCCTGCGGGAGATGCGGCGGGTGTGCCGGCCCGGCGGTCTCGTCGCTGTCCGCGACGGCGACTACGCCGGTTTCACCTGGTGGCCGCTGGTTCCCGAGCTCGATGACTGGCTCGCCCTCTACCGGTCGGCAGCGCGAGTCAACGGCGGCGAGCCCGATGCCGGTCGCCGGCTGCTGTCCTGGGCCCGGGCGGCCGGGTTCTCCGACATCACCGCCACGTCGAGCACGTGGTGCTACGCGACCGAGGAGCAGCGCGTGTGGTGGGGCGGGATGTGGGCGGACCGAATAACGAGCTCGGCGCTCGCCCAGCAGTTGCTGACCTCCGGAGCGGCGAGCCAGGACGACCTGACCCGCATCGCCGGCGGCTGGCGCCGTTGGGCGAAGGCGGGCGACGGGTGGCTGTCGGTGCTACATGGCGAGCTGCTCTGCCGAGCCTGAGGTCGGCTGGTGTTCTAGCACCGAGGTGGGTGTTGGTCCCGGACGCCGATCGGCTGGCGGGACCGGGTTTCTGACCGGGTCATTGCTCGTTCGGGGTGGTCTGCGCCAGGAGCTGCTCCACTTCCTGGTGACCATGTCCGTGTCCGATCTCGTCGCGCCGGTGGCGGCACCAGCCCAGCGGTGTGCCGTCGAACCTGGTATCGCGCCGGCCTGGGTCGGCGCCATGGGCAAGGAGATGCCTGAATGCTGTCGGCTCGACCGCTGTACGCAGCCTGGTGCAGGGCCGTCGACCCGTCGGCGTCAACTCCGTCCACGGGTGTCGCGGCTTCCAGCAGCTGATCGATGACGTTCAGCGCACCGTGCTCGGCGGCCATCCGCAGCGCGGCGACCCGCTCGTGCTGTGGTGTCTCGACGGTGAGCAGCGCGGTGATGTCGCCAGCCGCCGCGGCCTGTACGAGGTCAGTTGCCCCGGCCATCATCAGGACCGCTACGACATCGGCCATCCCGAACACCGCCGCGTGCCGCAACGCGGTGCCTCCGGGAACCCCACCGGCATCGGCCGACGCGGTGGCGGCCAGGTCCGCGCCCGCCTCGACGAGGACCCGCGCGACCTCGGCATCGCCGTAGCTGGCCGCAGTCATCAACGGTGTCTCGGCGTCGGCGGGATCACCATCCACGGGCGCACCCGCCTCGAGCAGCGCTCTGGCGATAGCACCGGTGCCGGGCACGTCTCGCCAGGTGCCCCGCGAGGTGTCGTAGCGCAGCATGGCGACGTAGCCCAGCGGGCTCGCTCCGTGCGGATGGTCACACCAGTGCAGCATCGGCTCGACGGCCAGTTTCGGGTGTTCGGCGAGAAGCACGTCCAGCCGGGCCACATCGCGAGTGTCGAAGAGCTCGCGCCGGTCAACCTCTGTCTTAAGCCTGGCCCAGCTGGCAAACCCGTACTCCCGCGCTACGGCCAGCTGCGCCGAGTCGAGAATCAGATGACTCGACACGGCGTGAAGTCGGACGACCGCACTTGTGTCGCCGCGCTGGGCCGCTCGGAGAAGGTCCTTCGCCTGTCGGCGAAGCTGGCCAAGATCAGGACGCGGCGGAAGGTCAGGCATGACGTCTCCTTCGGCTGCCGGCGGTCCGCGTTACCGGGCAAAGGAGTTTGTCATCAACGATGAACGCTGTGTGTCGTCGGAGGTGGACTCAGTCCTACCCGCGGACCCGGCGGCGCCCTCCCGCGCCAACTCAGATCCTAGCCGAGAGCGGCAGATAGCAGACCGACAGACGCACCTCCGCAGATGTCGTAGGGCGATCCCCAACCGGGACGCCGTGCCCGACTCGGTGGCGGCCGCGCGAGGTGCCCCGGCTGACGTTCCTCTTCTGGGACTGCCTCGTTGCCGTCCAGCGACCCGGGCCCGAGGCCGCAGCTACTGAGGCGATCGGCGCTGGCAGGCTGGCCCCGTGACGACGTCGTTCTATGTGGGGCCAGACCGTCCGCCGCTGCGCGTCACCAGCTGGGCAGACCTGGTCGCGGCCGCGCAGGCCGGGGCCCTGGCTGAGACCCAGTGGGTGGAGCTCAAGGCCGCGCTCCCGCCGGCAGCCAAGCCGGCCAACCTTGAGCTGGCCCGGGACCTGGCTTCGCTCAGCGCTGACGGCGGCACGTCCAGGGGCCCGCCGGTGAGGGCTGGACGAGCGCAGGGGCGGCATTCGCCCGACCCGGGCTCGCGGGCATGGAGGACGCCGCTGGCACTCTGGCCCTCGCGGGTGCACCCGTCGTCGCGGCCGGGCTCCTCGAGCTCGCCACCACCCGGCGCGATCCGGTGGCGGCCGGTCGGCTGCGACTGCGCCGGGACGCCCTCCTGAAGGGTCTGGAGGAGGTCCGCACGCTGCTACTGGGTGCTCTCGGCACCGGCGGGCTCACCCTGCGCGAGCGCGAGGTCGTCGTGCTCGCCGCCGGCGGCCTGCCCAGCCGGGCCATCGCCGAGCAGCTGAGCCTGTCGGTCCGGACGGTCGACAACCACCTGGGCCGGGCCTACGCCAAACTTGGGGTCAGCGACCGCCGGGGGCTCACGGCGGTCTGGCCGCGGTGAGCCGCTCAGCGAGCCGACGATGCAGCCCGGCCTCCGGGTCCGAGTGGAGCGGTGCACGTCGAGCGGGATCACCGCCGGAGCGGGGCGGCTGTCATGAGGTCCGGTCGCCCGGGGTCAACGACCCCGGGCGACCTGCGGCTAGGACTGGGCGGGCTCCCAGTAGGAGCAGACCTGGTACCCCGAGTGGTAGGTGCAGGTGCTCTGCATGAGCGTGCCGTCCGCACCCCACCCGTAGTGGGTCTCCGACCTCGCTGCGCTCGCCGGGCCGGACTGCGCCAGGACTCCGGCGACGGCGACGAACAGGACGAGCAATGCCTTCTTCATGGGTTCTCCTCAGGGATCGGGGTGGTGTGCCGAACATAGAGAGACAGGCCGCTCCCGTCCTGAGTAATCCGTTGCTCAACCAGGCAGCGGTCCCGCCCGGCAGAGTGCCCGTCGAAGGCTCCACGGCTCGTGCGGGAAGGTGCCGAGGAAGCGGCGGTAAACGTCGGCGACGGCGCGGTCGCGCAGCCGTGGGCACTTCCCGGCGTAGGCCGCAGCACCTTCGTCACGGGGACGACGTCGGAACGGCCCCGCTCCCCGCTGGCGCGCTCAGGCGGTCAGGAACACCTGGACGCCGTAGACGCGGCCGCCGGAGGCCGTCGTGGAGCTGCCCCGAGGAGCGTGAACGCCCCGTTCAGGATGTTGGCGCGGTGCCCCGCGGAGTTCATCCACATCGCGACCATCTGGTCGGCGGTGACGTTGCCGTAGACGACGTTCTCCCCCGCCCCGCGGGCACCGCAGGCGCTCATGATCGGCGAGAGCGCCTGGTGGCTGAGGGTGCCCAGCAGCGACAGCTTGCCGGACCAGGTGTCGGCGAAGGAGTCCACCGAGCTGGCCGACCGGCTGGTGGTCAGCACCCGCACCCTGCGCCGCGACATCTACGCCCTGCGCGAGCTCGGCTACCCCGTCGAGGCCGACAAAGGCCCTGACGGCGGCTACCGACTCGGCGCCGGCGGGCGCCTGCCGCCACTCCTGCTCGACGACGAACAGGCCGTCGCCGTCGCCGTCGCCATCGCCCTACAGACCTCCCCGCTCGGTGTGGCCGGCATCGGCGACGCCGGCCCGCGCGCCCTGGCCAGCATCGCCTCGCTCATGCCCGCACCGCTGCGCGCAGAGATCGAAGCGCTGCACCTGACCGCCATCCGCAGCGCCTGGGAGTTCCCCGGACCCCCCATCCCCGCCGCCACGCTGCGCGCCGTCGGATCGGCGGTCCGCAACGGCCATCAGCTGCGCGTGGACCACCTCACCCCCGACGGGCGCCGGCCTGAGCCCGGCCATTCCGACTTCGCACCCCCACAGCGACTCGACCCCCACCACCTCGTTTCCTGGGCCGGACGCTGGTACCTCGTCCGCTACGTCCCGGGCGAGGAGCGCTGGGGCATCTATCGCGTCGATCGCCTTCACCCCCATGCGCCCACGGGCGTCGCCTTCACCCGTCGAGACGTTCCGGGCGGCGACGTGGCCCCTACGTCATGACCAGCCACGAGCGCGGCGACACCCCCGCCCGCTGGCAGTGTCTGGGCAGCGCGGTCATGGCGCTGCCCCCCGACATCGTGGCGCGGTGGGCCCCCGGCGGATCCATCGTCGAGCACGCCGACCACGGCAAGACCCGCCTCACCCTCGGGGCATGGTCCTGGGCCGGCATCGCCGGCCTGCTCGCCACCTTCGACGCTGACATCGACGACGTCCAACCCGATGAGCTCAAGGTCGCCTGCGCCACGCTCGCCCGCCGCTACCAACGCGCCAGCGGCTGACGAGGAGCCGTTCCTAGCAAGAGCCAACAACCCCGCCCCGTAGACGATCCCTTGCGGGACGGCCGACCGCGCTTACGGCCACCTCGCCCCTGCGGTGCGCGGCGCGCCGGTAGCCGTTCGGCTAGTGGCACGCTTCTTGCGTGAGGGCGAGTGCGGCCGAGCACACGGCGCTCGCAACGTCCGCGAGGTCGTGACGCTGGTCGTAGAGCCAGTGCCGGACTTGCTCGGCAGCCAAGCCGGCGAGGAGCAGGTCGGCGCGCAGTTCGGGGTGCGGGGCGCCGGCCTGGCTGAGCAGATAGCGGCAGTGCTGGCGCCAGAAGGCATGTGCGCCGGTGCGCAATCGGGCTCCGGGCCTGGAGGTCTCCGACAGCAGGACGAGGTCGAGCTGCCGCTCGAGAAAGGTCAAGTAGCCGGTGACGAAGGCGGTGAGCCGCGTCGCCGGGTCGGCGCCGGGACCAAGTGGAGGTGGCCCGGTCAGCATCCGCTGCTGGAGCTCGCGCTCCCGCTGGTCGAGCAGTGCGACCGCGAGGCCGCCCTTGTCCGCGAACCGGCGGTACAGGGTGCCCTTGCCGACGCCTGCGGCTGCGGAGATGTCGTCCATCGTGACGCCTGCGACACCGCGCTCGGCAAACAGGCGCTCGGCTGCCGCCAGCACCCGCAGCCGGTTGCGGGCGGCGTCCGCGCGCTCCCGGACGACGCCGACGTCGAGGACCGGCAGCTCGGTCCGGCAGGCAGCGTCGTCCTTGCTTGGCGGCACTGTTGACGATCCGGACTGCGGTCCGGTACGGTCCTGAGTCATGAAACGGACTCTAGTCCGTCTGTGGTCGCGGCGGAAGCCCGTGGCGCAGCCCACCGCACTGAGAGGCAGGCCCGTGTCCACCTTGCTCCACCTCTCCGCGTCGCCCCGCGGCGCCGCCTCGGAGTCGCTGCAGATCGCCAGCACCTTCCTGGCGAGCTACCGGGAGACCCACCCCGACGACCAGGTCGAGACCTGGGACCTGTGGGACGGCTCGCTGCCGGAGTTCGGCCCGGCTGCCGCCGGCGCGAAGATGACCGTCTTCGGCGGGGCGACGCCCGAGGGCGAGCAGGCCGCCGCCTGGATGGCGGCACAGGACACCTTCGCCCGCTTCGCCGCAGCCGACCGGCTGCTGTTCAGCGTGCCGATGTGGAACGCCGGCGTCGCGTACATCCTCAAGCAGTTCATCGACGTGATCTCCCAGCCCGGCACCGTGTTCGGCGTTGACGCCACGACCGGCTACACCCACCTGCTCGGGGACCAGAACAAGCGCGCCGCCGTCATCTACACCAGCGCCGTCTGGGGCCCCGCGCTCGGACCCGAGTTCGGCACCGACTTCCAGTCCACCTACTTCAACGACTGGCTGGCCTGGACCGGCATCGACGACATCAGTCAGATCCGCTACCACCCAACGCTTTCCGGCGACGCCGACCAGGCCCGCCGATCCGCCCATGCGACAGCCCGCGAGACCGCCAAGACGTTCTGACCGGAGCACACCCCCACCCACCGCTCGACCACCACCACCGGAGGCACCGCATGACCCAGACCATCAGCCGCGACCAGGTCAAGGCCGGGCTCGACGCCGGCACCCTGACCCTCATCGACGCGCTCCCCGAGTCCTACTACGCCCAGCAGCACCTGCCCGGCGCGCTCAACCTCGTCGCCGACGACGTCGACACCCAGGCACCCCGACTCCTGCCCGACAAGGACGCCGCCCTGGTCACCTACTGCTCGAACCCCGCCTGCGCCAACAGCGGCCAGGTCGCCAGCAAGCTCGAGAAGCTCGGCTACACCAACGTCCGCAAGTACGCCGACGGAATCCAGGACTGGACCGAAGGCGGTCTTCCCACTGAAAGCGGCCTCCCCACCCGTTCCTGACCTGTAGGTGGTGTATCGCAGCTGCCCGGCCGCCTCGCGTCTCTCGACACCTGCGGCGTCCTGCCCCAGCTGCCGATCCTGTTGCGGGACGGGGTTCAACTGCCTGAGAGTTCGATCTCGCGCGTTGGGGGGTCGAGTTCTGTGAGAAGCGTGAAGAGTTCGTCGATGCGACGGGTCACCACGTCTCGAAGCTGCGTCGCAAGGTGGTCCCAGTCCTGGGGCGTCGGTGCCTGTCCGGCTGGCAGGGCTGAGAGCGCTTCGCGGATCTCGGCGATGGTCAGGCCGACGCGCTGAGCGGCGCGGATCATCGCGAAACGACAGAGGACGTCGGCGAAGAAGCGCCGTTGATTGCCGGCGGTGCGCTGGCTCGGCAGCAGCCCGTGGTCGTCGTACCACCGCACGGCCGAGCGGGTGATCTTCATGCGCTCGGCGACCTGGCCAACAGTGAGGCCGCTCTCGTGCCAGTCCATGCGAGCAGTCTCGCGTCCCGCGCCCTTGACTTCAACCTTGGTCGAGCCCTCATGGTCTGGCCATGAGCCCTCCGCAGCAGCGCCCGACGCACTACCGCGACGCCGTTATCGCCCACATCATGATCCAGAACGCCTCGGCGGCCATTGACTTCTACACACAGGCGCTGGGAGCGGCCGAGGTCATGCGCATCGCCGCCCCAGACGGGCGCGTGCTGCACGCCGAGATCGCGATTGAGGGCTCGGTGCTGATGCTCGGCGACGCCGACGCTCCGTTCGTGTCACCGGAGGCGGTCGGCGGCACGACGGTGGCGCTGTACGTCTACGTCGGCGACGTCGACGCCCGCGTGCTGCAAGCCGTGGAGGCGGGCGCGAAGGTTCTGCAGCAGCCGCAGGACATGTTCTACGGCGCCCGCAGCGCCATGCTTCTGGACCCGTTCGGCCACGTCTGGGTGCTGCTCACCCACCAACAGGACCTTTCGATGGAGGAGATCACGCGGCGCGGCGAAGAGCTCCTGGCTGGTGGCGTTGATGCCTGACCGCGTCCACAACCGCACGTGACGCGGAGGTCGGCCACAGAGCAGCTCAGCGCATGACGTCGGTTCGTGACACTTGCCGGCCACGCCGTCCCGGTAGCCGATCGGCTATCGGACAAGATCTTAAATCCCGGCGGACCCGGTGGCCGTACCACCTCGCGCTGCCTGACCCGGGCCACTGACCGCTGGAGCTCACACGCCACACGTGAGGTCAGGTCTCGAGGAACACGATGCGCTCGGGTGGCACGGTGAGGGTGACCTGCTGGCCAGTGACCTGCACAAGGGTGTCCAGGCCGGTGGCGTGGCCGTCGGGGACGGTGAACAGCCGGTCGTCGCGGACGGCGAGGAACGCCTCGAAGCCGGCGAGGTCGACGTCGTCGGGGGCCTGCAGGCTGAGGTAGTCCGCGGCCCGCCGAAACAGCTTGGGCAGGATCACGAGCTCCTGGAGCTGGTCGCGGGAGGTGACGGTGAACCCGGTGGTGGTGGTGTCGGTCGCCCAGATGCCGAGTGCGGCCCGGCGGGCGGCGGCGGCCTGTTTGGTGAGCGCGGTCCGCAGCTGCACGTACAGCCGGCTGTAGAAGGTCGGGTAGACCAGGCCTTGGGCGAGCAGCTGGTAGTTCACCGAGCCGCGCAGCCCGTCGGCGTCCAGCCACACCTGGGTGCCGCTGGGCTGTCCTGAGCGGGGCAGCCCGATGATCCCGGGGTCGTCGCCGTAGGCCAGTGCGACGGGCCGGCCGTACTTGTCGGCGAAGCGGGTCAGCACGAACCCGGGGCGACTGTCGGGCGTCGCGGCGGTCACCGTCCCGTCGGCTGAGCGGACCACGTCGGTGAACCCGAGCAGGCCCAGCAGCCGGTCGGCGGCGGCGTCGGCGAGCGTGGGGTTCTGGTGCCAGCGGGTGCCGCCGCGGGGGGTGTAGTGGGTCTCCAGGGCGTCGATCGCGTCCAGCCGCAGCTGCGCGCCGCCGGTCGCGTTGACCCGGGCGGTGATCCCGGCCGAGGTCCAGGCCTGCGGGTCGTCGGGGGTGAAGCGCACCGAGTCGCCGTCCGGGGAGGCGCCCACCACCCGGTAGCTCCCGCGGATCAACGTCAACGGCACATGCCCATTCACCTCGCGGTCCGCGGCGCCGTCAAGTGAACGTCTCGAGCATGGATCGCGAGCCGATCGATGACCCGGCTGCCCCAACCGGCCTGCCCCTGCCGGTCCAGGATGTCCCGGCCGACCGACCAGTACAGCCCCAGCAGCTCGCTCTTCGCCGCCCGGGGCGCCCGGCCTTGAGCTGCTCGAGCAGCTCGGCGTAGCCGGCAGGCTCCGGCAGCAGCCCGGTCACGTCCACCACGACTAACCTTTGCCGCATCGCGGTCAGCCGTGCGGTCACGTCGGCGGCCCGGGCTGCACCACGCCGCGCCCGGCCCGGCCGTCCCACACCAGCCGGGAACTGATCTGCTCGGCGGCCCGGACCTGCAGCACCGCCCGCGCCCCCTCCCCCGGGCCCGACGACGACCGGCTGCTGGCCCGGGCCAGCGCCGTCGTCACCGCCTGCTGGCTGGTGTGGCCGCTGAGCACTGCCACCGGCCCATGCTCGGGATCGGCCGGGTCGGCCTGCACCACGAACCAGCGCGACCGGCCCCGCGGGCGCCCCAACACCGCCGGCGCCCCGTCGACCGACGTCTGCTGCTGGACCGGCGGCGCTGCTGCGGCGACTCCGCCCACCTTCTTGATCGTGGCCGCCGGATCGGCCGGCACAGATACCAGGGCCGGTGCCGGCGCTGCCTGGGATATCGGCGTCGTCGTCGCGCCCAGCGTCCGGTAGATCGACGTGCGGCTCACGCCCAGCACCTGGCCGATCTGCTCGACCGTCAGCTCGCGCTCGTCGGACATCTTGGCCTGCCGGCGCTGCTCGCGGACAGCTTGGACGGCCGTCCCCCGACCCGACCGCGGGCAGCACCCGGCCGGCCGAGCGCGCGGGGTCCGACCACCGGCCGCCGGCGGACACTACGTCGGCCGGCGTGCCCGCGACCAGCCGGCCGACCGCGCGGCTCAGCGTCGGCCGCCCGACGACGAGAACCCGGTCGGGCGCGTACCGCCCCAGCACCAGCTCGCCGGCGGGCACGACCACGCCACCGGCGCCGGCGGAGGCCGACGGCTCGGCGACGACCGGCCGGCCGCCGGGCCGCTGCCAGGCGCACGGCCGCGGCCGAGACCGGCGCCGTCGCGTCGCCCAGCACCAGCACCGTGCGGGCCGGCAGGTCGTCCGGGACCGTCGTCGGCGTCCCCGGCACCTGCACGGTCCACGGCACCCCATCCGGCCGGCCGTCAACGGGCTCGACCCAGTCGTCGTCGCCGTCCGGCACCAGCGGCTCGCGGAGCCCGAGGTTGAGGTGCACCGGGCCCGGCAGCTCCCCGGTGGCCGCGGCGAGTGCCCGGCAGACGAGGGCCCGCCAGTACGCCACCTGGCCGGGACGCCGCTCGGGCGCCCCAATGTCGGTGAACAGCCGGACGGCGCCGCCGTACAGCGTGACCTGGTCGACGGTCTGGTTGGCCCCCGTGCCGCGCAGCTCCGGGGGCCGGTCTGCGGTCAGCAGCAGCAACGGCACGCCGGCGTACGACGCCTCCAGCACGGCCGGGTGCAGGTTGGCGGTCGCGGTGCCCGAGGTCGTCACCACCGGCACGGGCGTCCTCGAGGCCTTGGCGAGCCCCAGGGCCAGAAAGGCCGCCGAGCGCTCGTCGATGCGCACGTGCAACCGCAGCCGCCCGCCGGCGTCGGCGTCGGCGAGCGCGAAGGCCAGCGGCGCCGAGCGGGACCCGGGGGCCAGGACCGCCTCGCGTACCCCTCCCCGTACCAGCTCGTCGACGAGCACACGGGCCAGCGCGGTGCAGGGGTTCACGTCGTCGATCGTCGCGTGCGCGCACCTGCTCCCGCTGCCGAGCGCAGCACCGAGTCTTCACGTCCGCCTCGTCCGTCGTTCATGTCGGGCGCGGAGGCTGCCGGTAGGTCGAACAGGACACCGGGGAGGCAGCGATGGACGACGTGGTCGAGGACAGCACGCACGCGGCAGGAGGACTGTCCAGGCGACAGGTGCTGCGGGCGGCGGCCTTGGCGGGCGCGACGTCCGCGCTCACGCTCGCGCCGATGCGCTTCGCCGCGGCCGCGGACGGCGAGCAGACCCAGGTCATCACCGGGCACCTGGAGACCGGCGCACCGGACTTCGTCTACCTGCCGGTCGAGGTGCCGCGGGGCGTGCGCGAGATCGCGGTGTCCTACTCCTACGACCGGCCGCCGGTACCTCCGGGCACGCCCGGCAACGCGCTGGACCTGGGGGTGTTCGACCAGCGCGGGACGGCGCTGCGCGGGCCCGGGTTCCGCGGCTGGTCGGGGGGTTTCCGGACCAGCTTCGCGATCAGCGCGAGTGAGGCGACCCCCGGCTACCTGCCAGGGCCGGTCGAGGCCGGCACCTGGAACATCGTGCTCGGGCCCTACCAGGTGGCGCCCCAGGGGCTCGACTACCGGGTCGAGGTGACCTTGCGCTCCGGACCGAGCGGGCCCGCCTTCCGACCCGACTACCCACCGGTGCGCGCACCGGGGCGGGGCACCGACTGGTACCGCGGCGACTGCCACCTGCACACCGTCCACTCCGACGGCAAGCGGCTGCCCGCGGAGGTCGCCCAGGAGGCACGCGCGGCGGGTCTGGACTTCATGGTGTCGACCGAGCACAACACCTCCTCGGCGCACGCGGTGTGGGGGCAGTACGCGAGCGACGACCTGCTGATCGTGCTGGGTGAGGAGGTGACCACCCGCAACGGCCACTACCTCGCCCTCGGCCTGCCCGCCGGCGAGTGGGTGGACTGGCGCTACCGGGCCCGGGACGAGGAGTTCGACAAGGTCGCCCGGCAGGTGTCCCGGTCCGGCGGGCTGGTCGTTCCTGCGCACCCGTACTGCCCGTTCGTCGCATGCCGGTGGAAGTTCGGCTACGCCGAGGCCGACGCCATCGAGGTGTGGAACGGGCCCTGGACCGACGACGACGAGATCGCGGTGCAGACCTGGGACAACCTGCTGGTCGCCAGCACCCGCAACGGCGAACCGTGGGTGCCGGCGATGGGCAACAGCGATGCGCACCGGGCCGGGCAGGTCGTCGGCCTGCCCCACAACGTGGTGCTCGCCGACGGTCTGGACCGGGCCGCGCTGCTCACCGGCATCCGCCGTGGCACGAGCTGGGTCGCGGAGTCCGCCGGGGTGCGATTGGAGCTGACCGTGCGCGGCAGCGGTCGGCAGGCCAGCATCGGCGAGCGCCTCGAGCTCGCGCCGGAGACGCCCGTGACCGTCCAGCTGGCGGTGCAGGGGGTCCCGGACGCGGTGGTGCGCTTCGTCACCGACGAGGGCCAGCTCCACCAGGAGTCGCTGCCGGGCAGCGGCACCGGCACCGTCAGCTGGCGGACGACCCCGTCGTACGCCGCCTATGTCCGCGCCGAGGTGCGCCACCCGCTGCCGGCCGGCGCGACCGGCCCGTTCGGCCCGATGGCCGCGATGACCAACCCCGTCTTCCTGGGCAGGTCCAAGGGCTGAGCCGCGAGCGGTGCGCCCGCTGCGACGCGGCAACCGCGGGGACCCCCGCGCGGCCGGCACCTGGTGTGATGGGGTGTCGGCCGACGAAGGAGGCGCCGTGAAGGTGCTGCTCATCGCGCCACCGGGCGCCGGCAAGGGCACGCAGGGCGCAGTCATCGCCAGCCACTTCGACGCCCCGTTTGCGGGACGTAGCGGAACCGTGTGCCACAACCGGCGGCTCAGGTGGTCAGGTTGTCGGGTGGTGTCAGGGCGCGGCTCGCGAGGTCGGTGAGCTGGCGGGCGGTGGGGACGGCGTCGCGTTCGTGGGCGGGAAGGCTGTCGTAGGTGTAGTCGGCCACGGCGAGTGGTGCGGTGGTGTTGGCGAGGCTGTAGCGGACGACGTTGTCGTTGCGGCCGGCGCAGAGCAGGATGCCGATGGTGGGGGAGTGGCGGTGCTTGTCGCGGAGGTTGTCGTCGACCCAGGCGACGTAGAACCCGAGCTTGCCGGTGTACTCGGGCTCGAAGCGGCCAATGGCAGTTCGCTTGTCATCGGCGCCGCGCCATACGCCAGCCCTGGTAGCCGGAGGCTAGCTGATCGTCGTCCCAGTCTCCGACCGAGGCCGCAGGCCGAGGCTCGGCGTCCCGCAAGCCGATGGCGATCGGGACACGGTCAGCTTGCGGCTCGCGGGCGCAATCAGTGGGTGGGCACGCTGGCTCGGACGGGGAAGGTGGTGAGCCCGCGTATGGCGGGGGGAACGGCGGTGAACCTCGCGCCGGTGGCGGCGAGGTCCGTGAGGTTGGTGAGGTGCTCGACGATGGGGATGCCGGCGGCGAGCAGGAGCGTACGGGCTGGTCGTTCACCGGTGGGTGGTGTCGTCCATGTTGACCGAGTCGATGCCCACCAGCATGGCGTGGCGCTCGACCAACGCCTGGGCGCCGGCTTCGGTGAGGTGCGGGTGTTCTAGATCGGTGTATCGCTCGGTACCCCAAGGGCGATCCCATCCGGTTCGCAGCAGCACCGCGGCCCCGGTGACGGGCACGTCCGAGAACGCGCCGACCCCGATGGGCCCCACCCCGTCGACGAGGACTGCTGGCACGTTGGCGCAGTGCTCCAGGGGCAGCTCGGACAGGTCTTGTCCGTCTCGGAACCGGTGCGCCGGCGTATCGAGGTAGGTGCCGGTGTTGGCGACCATGGTGATGCGCCCGATGGCGAACTCGGTGCCGGCGGCGTAGTGCTCGTGGGAGGCGTCAAAGCTGAGGTGCTCACCGATCTGCGGGCCTGGAAGTCCGGGATAGGTGATCATCCGGTGGTCGATGACGTGACTGAGATCGACGGGGCGCATGCCTGGATGATGGCCGATGCCGCGCGTCGTCGTCCTCCGTGGAGTCCAGGAAGCCGCCCGGTCGACGGTGCGGCGTAGCCGGCGGACGGCGATCTGCCCTACGGCGTAGAGGCGACGGTGAAGCGTTGCCGCCGGTGGGCGGGAGCTTCGATCTCGTCGAGGATGGCCACGGCCATGTCCTCCATGGAGACGTAGGAGCGGCCGTCGGGGTCGACGAGGAGTTCGTCGGTCCCGGTGCGGTAGTGGCCGGTGCGAAGCCTGGGCTCCATGAGGGCTGAGGGGGTGATGTAGGTCCAGTCGGTGTCGGTGTCCTGGCGGCAGAGTTCGAGTTGGTCGACGGCGCTGCGGGCGAGGTCGTGGATCTGCGGGGGCACCCAGCGTTGATCGTCGGCGACGAGGTCGGCGCCGCCAGGGACCAGGAGGCTCCCGGACCCCCCGACCATGACGAAGCGCACGCCCGCTTCGGCGTGAGCGGCCAGCAGGGCATGGGTGACCACCGCCGCCTGGTGTTCTCGGCCTGCGGGTGGGCGAGTGGCGCCGACTCCGACGTCGTGGCCGGCCAGCAGCGTGGCGACGGCGGCCGGGTCGGTGGCGTCGACGTCCGCTTTGGTGAGGGCGGTGACCTGGTGGCCGCGGCGCAGCGCTTCGGCGACTATCCGGCTGCCGAGGTTACCGGCGGCACCGATGACGGCGACCTTCATGACAGTGTCCTTTCCAAGGGGGGTTCGGCCCGGCTGGTCTGAGGTGGGGCCGGGGTTGTTCCGCGGGTGGGGTTGAACTGTCCGGCGGCGATCGCGGCCAGGGCCAGGGCGAATCCGAGGAGCTGGACCGGTCCGAGCAGTTGACCCAGGAACACGGCGCCGAGGACGGCGGCCACGATCGGAGAAAGCAGGCCGAGTAGGGCTGCGGAGGTGACCGGGATCCGGCCGATGCCGGAGAACCACAAGGTGTAGGTGAGCAGCCCGCCGATCAGGCCGAGCCAGGCGTAGCCGGCGATCCCGATCCCGGTGATGGAGCCGGGAACGTCCTCGGTGACCAGGGTGATCGGAAGCAGGAACAGCCCACCGGCGCTGAGTTGCCACCCGGCAAATGCCATCGGCCCCACGTGGCTGGGACGGCCCCAGCGTTTGGTCAGCGTCACGCCGGTGGCCATGGACGCGGCAGCGAGGATGCCGGCGAGGATGCCCACGCCGTCCAGGTTGATCTCGCCGCGCAGCACGAGCAGTGCTACGCCGAGGACGCCGACCAGCCCCCAGCCCAGGCGCCACCTCGACAGGGGCTGGCCCAGCAGGAGCACCGCAAGGAAGGCGACCAGCAGCGGCTGGGTGGCGTTCAGGGGGGCCGCAACCCCGCCGGGAAGGCGGTAGGCGGTGAGAAAGAGCAGCGGGAAGAACGCGCCGATATTCAGCACACCCAGCGCCGCCGCTCTCCACCACCACGCTCCCGCTGGCAGGGTGCGGGTGAGCGCGATCGCGAGCAGCCCCGCCGGCAGCGCCCGGGCGAGGCCGGAGAACAGCGGGTGGTCCGCCGGTAGCAACTCGGAGGTGACGATGTACGTCGTGCCCCACACCGCCGGGGCGATCGCCGTGAGGGCGGTAGTCCTGAGCACGCTCATGACCACTCCTGAACCGGGCATGCGCTCGGCTGCGGCGACCAACGGCTGCTCAGGCTCATGCGGACATGGTGGCCAGCAACCGATGAATGAGTCCAACACATAGTTGTCATCTGATGCATCGTGATCCACTATGGATCCGTGGAGCTACGTCAACTCAGCTATGTCGTCGCCGTCGCCGAACTGAGCAGCTTCACCCGAGCCGCCGAGCGATGCTTCGTGGTGCAGTCCGCCCTCAGCCACCAGGTCGCGCGTCTCGAGCAGGAGCTGGGTGCCCGGCTGTTCCATCGGACCAGCCGGCGGGTGAGCCTCACCCTCGCCGGCGAGGCGTTCCTGCCGCCGGCCCGGCAATGTCTCGACGCTGCCGAACGGGCACGCGCCGAAGTCGCCGCAGCCACCGGCGAGGTCCGCGGCCGGCTCTCGGTAGGCGTCATTCCCACCGTCGCAGCCGTCGACGTGCCAGCAGCACTACGGACATTCCACGACCGCCACCCCCACGTACGGGTGAGCCTCACCATGGGAGGCAGCGACGACCTCGTCGAGAAGGTCACCGAAGGTGTTCTCGACGTCGCGTTCCTCGGACTGCCGGCCGAGACCGCCGTCACCGCAGTACGCGACCACGTCCTTGCACGCGACCACCTCGTCGCCGTCATAGCGCCCGGACACCCGCTCGCAGGAGCCAGAGATCTCCGGCTCGAGAGGCTGGCCGACGAGGTGTTCGTCGACTTCCCCACCGGCACCCAAGGCCGAGCGCAGACTGACCAAGCCTTCTCCGCCGCGGGCGTGAGCCGCGACGTCGCCTTCGAGGTCACCGACGCCCAGCTCATGACCCGCCTGATCCGCGAACAGCTCGGCGTGGGCATGCTCGCCTCCACATTCGCCTCACAGTTGACCGACCTCGTCACGATCCCCGTCGTCGATGCGCCGATCCGCGCCGAACATCTCGTCTGGAGCCGCTACGGCCCCTCTCCAGCGGCTACGGCGTTCCTCGACCAACTCGGCGTCACCGTCACCTGACGGTAAGGGCCCGTCCGCAGTCGATCCTCAACTCGCCGAGTGGTCCTGTCCTTTCGACTTCGCGGTTGACACGCAACCCAGATCCACCGATGGGCTTGGGTAGCCGCGACTCTCAGTGTCACGGGGCGCATTTCGAGGATATCCTCGAGCCGGCATGCCCGACCGTTCGCACTGAAGTCCTCCCCGCAATCGGAGCGGAGCGGTGGCTGACCCTGCGGACCGTCCTCGTGATGGCAGGCAACGTCGTCCCGCAGCAGGATCGGCTACCGGTGCGGCGCTCTCTGGCCTCGCCGTCATAGCGGACGAAGATCGCGTCGTCGATGTCGACCCGCAACCGACGACACCCGTTGCCGGGACGACGGTATGCGCGCATACGATCCGGGCTGGCGGTAAAGCGCCGCCGTCAGGAGGACACACATGTGGGCGTTCGAGCACACCGAGACCACCAGCGCGACGCCAGCGCAGCTGTGGGCGCGGTACGCGGAGCCGGCGACCTGGCCTGAGTGGGATCACGAGACCGCAAGCGTCACCCTGGAAGGCCCGATGGCCGTCGGCACCCGCGGCAAGCTCAAGCCCGTCAAGAGCCCTGCAGCCTCGTTCATCTTCACCGAGGTCGCCCCGGAAGTGGGGTTCACCGACGTGAGTCGGCTCCCGCTGGCCGGCTGACACTGGCCCACCACATCGAGCCCACGGACACCGGAAGCCGCTTCACCCACTGCGTCACGATCACCGGACCGCTGGCACCTCTGTTCGCGCGGGTCATCGGCACGACGATCGCGGCCGGGCTGCCGACCGCGATGCGCGCCCTGGCCCGGCTGGCCGAGGCCGCGCCCGCTCCAGCGCTCCCGCCGGAGTCTTGAGCGGCGGCCAAGTCCCTGCGCCGCCCGGGCCGTCCGGGCCGCAGGACAGCCCCGGGTTCTTGCTGTGGCGCGCCAC
>JAABUN010003121.1_pt1 | contig 26765 bp, 29 predicted proteins | sample 5559311 | NCBI WGS metagenome assembly JAABUN01 (sample SAMN10711877, study PRJNA513370) | rock metagenome | isolation source: Antarctica rocks | place: Antarctica: Victoria Land, Siegfried Peak sud
TACCAGGACCTGCCGGAGCGTAGCCACCGGACCGACACCGCCCTCCAAACCGCCGTCGAGACCGCCCTGGCCCACCGCGCCCGCAAGCTTCGCGAATCTACGCATGACTTACCTCGACCTGCTTAGTCGCTCCTCGCTGTCGCCGCCTTCCGGCCGGGCGCTGTCTTCGACCCGCTCCACAGTGTGAGCAGGATCCGCTTGCATCCCTCCTCTTGCCGCCCCACGGACGACGCCGCCCACCGCTGTGATGCGACGGAGGCGGCCCTGTTCCATGATTACAATAAGAACGACCGAGAGAGGAGGAGTTCATGGCAACGGCGCCCGCGGTGCCCCGATTGACCTACGACGATCTTACCTTCGTGCGACAGGCGCGGGAGGGCGACCGCCACGAGTTGTTCGCCGGGGAGTTGGTCGTGACGTCGTCGCCGGTGCCAGCCCATCAGATCGTAAGCGATAACATCGTCCACTCCCTGAACGTCGCTATCCGGCCCAACCGTTTGGGCCGCGTCTTCGCCGCGCCGATCGACATAAAGTTCACGCCGACGATCGTCGCCGTCCCGGATGTCGTCTACATCCGTTGGGAACGCCTCGATATCGTCGGGCAGAAGGCGATCGAGGGGACACCGGACCTGATCGTCGAGATCCTCTCGCCCTCGACCCGCCGTCGCGACCTGGGGACAAAACGGGCCCTTTACGAGCGGTTTGGCGTCCCCGAGTATTGGATCGTCGATCCGAGGGCACGCCGTGTCACGGTTCACGTCCTGCGGGGGGATCAGTACGAGCCGCTCTCAGAGACCGGTACCGTGCGATCGACCGTCTTGCCTGAGCTAGCAATCCAGGTCGAGGAACTGTTCGCGGGCGTGTGAATCCCGGTCCCCGCATCGCCCGCTGCTCCCGGGGCTCAGCCGCCGCCGCCGATCCGCGCCGCCACGGTCAGCGCCCGTGACCAGCGCTCGGCCAGGGTAAAGACGTCCCCGGAGAAGAAGATCCCCAACCCGAGCGTGATGATGGCCATCGCCCCGATCCCGACGTTGAGCAACGGCGTCGAAACCTTGCGCGGTGTTCGCTCCGGCTCGTTGAAGAACATCACCGCCACCACCCGCAGGTAGTAGAAGGCGCTGACCGCCGACAGCACCACGATCGAGATCGCCAGCGCCAGCCCCACCCCGCCGGTGTTGATCGCCGCCAGGATGACTTGGTACTTGGCGTAGAAGCCGATCGTCGGTGGAATACCCATCAGCGAGAGCATGAAGACCGTCATCGCCGCCGCCGCCAGCGGCTCGGTCGACGCTAGACCGCTGAAGTCGTCTAGCGTCATGCCTCGACCGCGATGCTGCAGCCAAGCCACGACCGCGAAGGCGCCGATATTCATGAAGGTGTAGGCGAGGATGTAGTACAGGAGACTCGCCACCCCCTGATCGCCGCCGACCCGGCTCGTCCCTGCTGAGAATGCGCCCTGCTGCTGGTAGACCGCCAACCCGACCAGCATGTAGCCCGTGTGGGCGATCGAGGAGTAGGCGAGCATGCGTTTCACGTTGCGCTGGGAAATCGCCACCACGTTGCCGAATGTCATCGTGATAAAGGCGAGGACGGCGATCAGGTTGAGCCAGTCGTGCCGCATCGGCCCGAGGGCTTGGACCAAAATCCGGATCGTCGCCGCGAAGGCCGCCGCTTTCGGCACCACCGACATGAACGCGGTCACCGGCGTCGCCGCGCCATCGTAGGCGTCCGGTGTCCAGAAGTGAAACGGCACCGCCGCCATCTTGAAGCCGAGACCGACCGTCACCAGCAGCAGCGCCAGCAAGAGCGACGGCTCCTGGAACGACTCGCCGGCCACCGCCGACTGCAGCGTGCGGGCGATCGCGTCGAGGTCAGTCGTCCCGGTCGCGCCGTAGACCCAGGCCAGACCGTAGACGAGGATGGCGCTGGCGAAGATGCCGAGCAGGAAGTACTTGAGCGCCCCCTCGATGGCGGTCAAGCGCCGTTTGGCGAAGGCGGTCAGGACGTAGGTGGCCAGCGACGAGAGCTCGATACCGACGAAGATCATCACCAGATCGCCGGCGGCCGAGACCAGCAGCGCCCCGAGCACCGAGAACGCCAGCAGCACGTAGAACTCGCCGATCGGCATCCGCCCTTCCAGGCGGTCGACATACGAGGCCGAGACCATCACCGTCAAGACCGCCGCCACCAGGATCACCAGCGACAGGAAGACGGTCAGCCCGTCGGCCCGGAAGAGCCCGTAGAAGGTGCTCTCGTTCCGCCCGTCCTGGAACCAGAGTGACGCCAGCGCCAGCCCATAGCCGACCAGGGACAACCCCGTCAGCCAGGTGAAGTGCGCCGCTCGCGCGACAAAGGCATCGCCGAAGAGGAGCACGATCGCTAGCCCGAAGACGATGAGCTCGGGCAGCATCAGCCCCCAGTCAGGACCCGGCAGATTCGAGAGATCTACGAGCATCATGCTTCTCCGTCTGGCTTCGTTGTCGCAGCGGGCAGGATTACCCTATCCGTAACGCGTCCTCGGTCGGTGCCCCGATCGCATCGAGGTCGAAGTAGCGCGGTGGAGGAACCGGCCGCTCCCAGTGGCTCATGGAATCGATCCACCCCTCGATCGCGTCCTGCCCCTGCTTAACTGCTGCTTCGTACGTGGCGCCGTGAGTTCGGCAACCAGGCAGTTCGGGCACCGTCACCACAAAGACGCCACCCTCCGGCTCCCACTCGATAACCATCGAATAGCGGATCTTCGGCTCCGAGTCGTTCATGATCGTCGCTCCTGCGCCCGATGCAGCTTCATCAAAATGTTGCGGACATCCCGCTCCTGATACGGAAGAGCGTCATCCCCATCGTGGCCCGCGATCGTGACCGACTCGTCCGGCAGCAGAGGATGAGTGCAGTATGGGTAACTCCCCTTCACCGGCCGCCAATCGAATCCGCTTCGTCGCAGCTGGGTCTTCAACTGACGCACCTTTGGTGGCATCGCCCCCCGCCCATTCCGCTCCCTGTCCGGCGCTTAGGTGAAGGGCGCCAGGATGCGCTGGAAGGCCGGCTCGACGATGTCGAAGATCGGGCTGGGGTAGATGCCGGTGACGATCGTCAGGACCGCTAAGGGGAAGAGCGTCAACGCTTCCTTCTTCGTCAAGTCTGGCCACTTCTCGGTCGCGCCCGCCTTGGCGGTCGTCGCGGTGTGTGCCGCATCGTCCTCGACGGAGACCGCCTGATCGGCGGCGACCGCAGCGCCATGGGATCGAATCGACGCCGGTGCAGGATCGTGGAGCTGCGATCCGCCCGTCACCGGCAACGGCGTCCCGAAGCCCTGACCGTGGCCGCTCTGGTCGACCCCGACGTCACGCTCCTTATGGAGGGCATCCCGCTCGTCGGTCGTCAGGGCACCATCATGCGGATCGGGCGCTTCGCCGGGAGCGCGGCCCCAGACCACGCGTTGGAACAGCCACATCATGTACCAGGCGGCGACGATGACGACCGCGAACGTGAAGACGGCCGCCAACGGTTTGTACCGCCAGGTTCCCAGCGCCACCAGAAACTCGCCGATGAATCCGGACAGCCCTGGGAGGCCAATCGAGGCGAGCATGAACAGGGCGAAATAGCTGGCGTAGGCCGGCATCCGCGTCGCCAATCCGCCAAACGCCGAAATCTGACGGGTGTGCGCCCGCTCGTAGATGACGCCGACGAGGAGGAAGAGAGCGCCGGTGTTGAATCCGTGGGCCAGCATCACCATCATCGAGCCATCCATCCCCTGGATGTTCATGACGAAGATGCCGAGGGTGACGAATCCCATGTGACTGACCGAGGAGTAGGCGATCAGCTTCTTCATGTCCGGCTGAACGAGCGCCACGAACGCGCCGTAGAGGATGGCGATGACGGAGAGGAGGATGATCCACGGCGCCCAATCCCGCGTCGCCTGGGGGTAGAGCGGCAGGTTGAAGCGGAGCAGCCCGTAGCCCCCCATCTTCAGCATCACGGCCGCCAGGATGACCGAGGCCGCCGTCGGCGCCTCGACGTGCGCGTCTGGCAGCCAGGTATGGAACGGGAAGAGCGGCACCTTGACGGCGAAGGCGATGAAGAAGGCCGCGAACACCCAGAATTGGAACGTCCGGCCGTAGTCGCCCTGGGCGAGTTGCAGCACGTTCAGCGTACGCGTCCCGGTCTGATTGAAGTACGACTGGTAGGTGGCAACGATCGCGACCAGCATCAGTAGCGAGCCGAACAGGGTGTAGAGGAAGAATTTGACCGCCGCGTAGACGCGATTCGTGCTGCCCCAGATCCCGATCAAGAGCGCCATCGGGATCAGCATCAGCTCCCAGAAGATGTAGAACAGGAACAGATCGAGGGCCATGAAGACCCCGAGCATGCCCGTCTCCAGCAACAGCAGGGCGATGTAGTACTCCCGCGTCCGCCGGTTGACGGTATCCCATGACCAGATGATGGCGATCACCGACAACAGCGTCGTCAGGGCGATCAGGAGGACGGCGATGCCGTCGACCGCCAGCAGGTAGCTGGCACCGACCCCCGGCAGCCAGTTGAACTGTTCCCTAAACTGAAACTGGTCGTTGTGCTTGAACGCCAGCAGCAGGATCACCGACAGCACGAACGAGCCCAGCGCCGCCGCCAGCGCCACGCGCCGGGCCGTCTCCTGCGAGACGTTCGGGATGAAGAAGATGATCAACGCCCCCACCAGCGGCAGGTAGGCGATCGCGCTCAAGATCGGAAAGTGATTCACCTACGCCCCCTCGGGGAAGGACTGAGGACTGAGGACTGAGGACTCTGAACCACCAGGAGTGACCCTGGTCCTCTCCTTCGTCTCTGGTCCTTCGTCCGTCGCATCCGACCCTCCGACCTTCGTCTCCGTCCTGTATCTCAGTCCTCAGTCCTCGTTACCGGAACAGGCTGCTGAACAACCCCAGGTAGACGCCGACCAAGACCACCATCCCGAGCGCGATCGCGAGCGCGTAGTTGGCGACCAGCCCCGTTTGGACGTGGCGCAGCCGCTGGCTGATCGCCCCGATCCCCGTCGCCACCCCGTTCACCGTCGCGTCGATGATCCCGACGTCGACCACCCGCCAGAGGAACATGGCCAGGTTGCTCAGCGGCTGGACGAAGAGCACGTTGTAGAGCTCGTCGAAGCGCCACTTGTCGTAGAGGAAGTTGTACAGCCCGCGGTATCGCGCCGCCAGGTTCGCCGCGCTGATCGTCCCCGTCACATAGGTCAGGTAGGCGACCAAGATACCGGCGAGGGCTACGACCGTCGAGATCACGCCGAAGGTCAGGGTGGTCGCCCGCGAGACGTGGTGCTCACCGTCGGCCGCCTCGGCCGCGTCCGCCGCCGGCACCGCGGCTGGCTCCGCCCGCAGCCCGTAGACCCCGGCTGCCTCTCCGTTCCCCGTCTCGCTCGCCTTGTTAGCGAAGACCGGGTCGAGGAAATGGTGGAGCGGCCCATCCTCCGGGGGGAAGCCGATGAACCCGATCAGCAGCGCTGGGATCGCCAGCAGCACCAGCGGCAGCGCCATCGACGGTGGCGACTCGTGCGGGTGCAGGTGCGTTTCATCGAAGCGGGGCTTGCCAGTGAAGGTCAGGAAGACGAGGCGGAACATGTAGAGGCCGGTCAGGAAGGCGACGATCAACCCGACGACCGCCACGATCTTGCCGATCGGCTGATGATCGCTGGACCACGAGCCGACGATGATCTCGTCCTTGCTCCAGAAGCCGGCGAAGGGAATCACCCCGGCGTTGGCGAACGAGGCGATCACGAACGTCCAGAACGTGATCGGCATATACCGCCGCAAGCCGCCCATTTTCCGGATGTCCTGCTCCTCGTGCATGCCGTGGATCACGCTGCCGGCGCCGAGGAAGAGCAACCCCTTGAAGAAGGCGTGGGTCACGAGGTGGAAGATCGCTGGCACCCAGGCCCCGGTGCCGAGCGCGAGCGCCATGTAGCCGAGCTGGCTCAGGGTGGAGTAGGCGACCACCCGCTTGATGTCGTTCTGGACCACGCCGATCGTCGCCGCCATCAGCGCCGTGAAGGCGCCGATCATCGCCACGATCACCAGCGCCGTCCGTGATTGCTCGAAGATCGGGTGGGCGCGAGCGACCAGGTAGATCCCCGCCGTGACCATCGTCGCCGCGTGGATCAGGGCGGAAACGGGGGTTGGGCCCTCCATCGCGTCTGGCAACCAGACGTGGAGGGGGAACTGGGCGCTCTTGCCGCAGGCCCCGAGGAAGAGGAGCAGGGCGATCCCAGTGATCGTCCCCGTCGCGATCTCTGGGGCCCGGGCGAAGACGCCATCGGCGCCGTAGAACGCGATCGTGCCGAACGTCGAGAAGATCCACATGATGCCGAGACCGAAGCCAAGATCGCCAATCCGGTTGACGATGAACGCCTTTTTCGCCGCGTTGGCGGCCGACCGCCGCTTAAACCAGAACCCGATCAGCAGGTAGGAGCAGAGACCGACCCCCTCCCAGAAGACGAACAGGAGCAGGAAGTTGTCGGCCAGGACCAGCATCAGCATCGAGAAGACGAAGAGGGGGAGGTAGGCGAAGAAGCGGTAGTAGCCGCCATCGCCGTGCATGTAGCCGATGGAATAGACGTGAACGAGAAAGCCGACCGTCGTCACCACCAGCAGCATCACCGCCGTCAGCTGGTCGGCGAAGAGGTTGACGTCGACGTTGAAGCTGCCGGCTGGAATCCAACGGAAGAGATGCTGCGAGAGCGGCTCGCCATTGGCGCGGATGTCGAGCAGGACGAAGACGGAGAGCAGCCAGGAGAGGAAGACGGCTGGGCAGGCGACCCAGTGCGCCTTGTCCCGGATGACGCCCCGGCCAAACAGGATATTGACGACGAAGGCCGCCAGCGGCAGCAGTGGGATCAGAAACAGATACCGTTCCATCAGCGGTCAGCCACCACCTTCAGCGTGCCGTCGGCGCGCATCCTGCCCCCTTTTTCCCGCCTCGCACGGCCCCCCGAGCCAAATCCGCCGAAGTGTACCGTAGAACCCACAGGGCGGGAGACCGTAGGGTGTCGATGGCAAGGGGATGCCGTGTCCAATGACGAACGGCCCGTTCCGAGATGGGCGGACTACTGCCCAATAGTCAAACGGGTGCTCGGCTGCTGACCCCCTACCGGCAACACATCGCCTCTGTTACTTTTACCAGCAAAAGTATCATTTCGTGATGGGCCATGGTACTTGGGTATCAATCCAGGACGGAGCGGCAACTCATGCGACCCGAAGACTTTACTGCCGATGCCCCCGGGCAACTGGTCAGCACGTTAGAGGGCCACGTGGCCTTCGCCCCCGATCCTCTGCCTCCGCGACTAGACCTGCCACCACGAACGTTGGGAGTTCTTGCCGAGGCAGCCGCGGCCCTCGGCGAACTCAAGGGTATTGGACGGACGTTGCCGAATCCCCACCTGCTCATCAATCCCTTCAAGTATCGTGAGGCGGTGCTGTCGAGTCGGATTGAAGGCACGACGGCGGATATCGAGGATCTGGTGCTCTTCGAAGCCACTGCTGAGATCGGCCCGAATCGCCCGGATGACGTTCGCGAGGTTGCTAACTACGTTGCTGCGCTTGAACATGGCCTCTCGCTCTTGGATCACATGCCGATCTGCAATCGCCTGGTCCGCGACGTTCACGGTCGGCTCCTACAGCGGGTTCGCGGTCAAGATCGGCGGCCGGGTGAGTTTCGCCAGGCACAGAACGCGATTGCTGGCTACGGGATGGGGGTGGTCGAGGCCCGATTTGTTCCGCCACCTGTGCATGAGATGAGACAGGCCATGGACGCGCTCGAGTGCTACATGGGTTCGCGTCCCTTAGAACCGCCGTTCCTCGTTCAGCTTGCCTTGATCCACTATCAGTTCGAGACGATCCACCCATTCATGGACGGCAACGGCCGAATGGGACGCCTGCTCATACCGCTCCTCATCCAAGAGCGCGGCTACCTGACGCAGCCACTCCTCTACCTAAGCGACTACTTCGACCAGCACAAAGAGGAGTACAAGGACCTTCTCCTCGCCGTTAGCCAGAGAAACCAATGGTCCGATTGGATCGAGTTCTTTCTGCGCGGTGTAACCGACCAATCGCGGGATGCTGTCCACCGCTCCGACCGCTTACTCGACCTTTGGAAGCGCTACCGCGCCGAGGTGCAGGCGCCTCGAACATCCACCTCTCTGGTGCGGCTCGTCGATCTCCTGTTCGAACGCCCAGCGGTCACGATTCGAGTCGTGTCCGATACGCTCGAAGTGACGCCAAAGGCAGCAGGAGATTTGGTTGACAGGCTTGTGGCACGGGGTATTTTGCGGGAGATGACCGGTCGAACGTATAAGCGAGTGTTCCTGGCGACAGGGATCGTTGATATCACCATGGTGCCTGACGCTCCTGTCGCTTCGTATCAGGAGGCGTAAACGCGTTCGACCCCGATCTCCTGGAGCCGCGTCAATCGCGTTCACGCTGTCCTGCCGCTCGCGCCCAACGCGCATCGCGACCAGCGCGCCACCCATGGCCAGTCCAGCACCCGCCCAGAACGCCCATCGGTGGCCGGCGACGACCGCCGCGGCTGGCGCCGATCCAGGACGGGCAAGGGAGTCTGATCACACGCTCGCAAGTGGGACCGGCAGGGGCAACTCGATTGACGTGGCCATCTGCACGGACGTGTTTAGCGCTCTGACGGCTGGCAGTGTTTCCTGTGCCGATGCCGGTAACGCTCGGTGACGGACAATCGCGTGAATATTCGCCGCTAGCCGCTGTCGAGTGACGGCTGGTAGGTGCCGAAGCTCCACTCGTAGCCATCGAGGTCGAGGGCCCGGTAGCGGCGCGTCCCGAACTCGGTGTCTTCCGACTCCAGCACGATGTGGGCGCCGCCCGCCCGCGCTCGCGCATGGTGCGCGTCGACGTCGTCGACCACGACGTAGATGCCGCGTCCGGCCAGCAGATCCCACGGGCTCTCCGCCTGCTGCCCGGCGGCGGTGCCCAGCATGTTCGCGCTGCTGCCAACCCGCATCTCGGCGTGGACGATTGACCCGTCCGGCGCGGGAAATGACCGTAGCGTCTCGAAGCCGAATGCCGCCGAGAGCCACCTCAGGGCCGCCGCGGCGCCGCGGTAGACGAAATAGGGAACGATCGTCGGCGATGCGTCCCGCGGCTCCTGGTTCATAGGGTCGTTGGCCGACTGAGCCGGCGGCGACTCGTCCTTTCGCCAGTCCCGGTTAGTCGCGCAGCGTCCGGATCTCGTCGACGTCGACCGTGCTCACCCGCCGGCTCAGCGCCATGATGATCGCCAGTCCGACCGCCGCCTCCGCCGCCGCTACCGCAATCGTAAAGATGGCGAAGCCTTGGCCGTTCAGGGTGTTGCTCTCCCAACCAAATGCCACCAGCGACAGATTCACCGCGTTGATCATCAATTCCACGCACATGAAGATGATCAGCAGGTTGCGCCGGATCAGCACCCCCATCATCCCGATGATGAAGAGCGCCGCGCTCAAAAACAGAAAGTGATTGACTCCCAGCTCACCCATATTGGCTCCCATACGAGGTCGGAGGGCGGAGGTCGGAGGTCGGAAGATGAGTGACGCAAGGACCGCGATCCCCTCGTCCCGACCCCCCCTTTACCGTCCTCCGTCCTCCGCCCTCCGACCTCCGACCTCCGACCCAGATGGACCGACCCGGGTGTACGCGTCCGGATCGCGCACCATGATCAGCTCCCGCGTCGCGTCGAGTGCCGGTGTTGGCTCCCGGCGCCCGCCGGCCGCCGCCACCATCGGCGTTTCCCCCTCGGGGCCTGCCTCCAGCGCCGCGGCCGCGTCGGTGCCACGTGGGTGACCGAGTGAGATCGTGCCCCGGCGCTGCCCAATCTGCACCCCGAGGCGCTCCGGCAGCGCCAGGACGATCGCCCCGACGACCCCAACCAGCAGCACCAGGGAGATCACCTCGAACGGCAACAGATACTGCGTGTAGAGCACCCGTCCCAGCGCCTGAACGTTGCCCCCGACCGCCGCCACGTTGGCTGGTGTCGCGTTCCCCTGCTGCCCAACCACCGTCCGGTTCAGGATTGCCGCCCCGACCTCCAGGAGCAGGATCGCCCCGAGGAGCAGACCAACCGTCCGCTGCACCGGCCGCGCCGTGTGGAACTCTGGCAGATCGTCGGGGTCGACCAGCATCAGCACGAAGAGGACGAGGACGAGGATCGCCCCCGTATAGACAATCACCTGCACCGCCGCCAGGAACTCCGCCCCGAGCATGACGAAGATGGCGGCCACGTTGAAGAAGCAGAGGATCAGAAAAACCGCGGCATGGACCGGATTGGTCGAGGCCACCACCCCGACCGCGGCGAGGAGGCAAATCGCCGCCAGCACGTAGAAGACGATCAGATTCCAGGGCATGACCGCGCTCCGTCGAGATGAGCTAGCAACCGCCGGCTATCCGCTATCTGCAAGAGGTTGTCGTCCACGCCTGCGACGCATCGGCGAGGACCCGTATCCATCACAGATTCGACCACCGGTTGACCATTGTTCGTGGGTCGCTGATCGCTCACAAAATCTGCCCATTCCCGACCAGTCGGATAAACGCCGTCACCACGATGTTGATCAGCGCCAGTGGCAGCAGCACCTTCCAGGCGATTCCCATCAGTTGGTCGTAGCGGAAGCGTGGCAGCGTCCCTCGCAACCACACGTAGAAGAAGAGAAAGAAGACCACCTTCAGCAGCAGCCAGAGGATCCCGAGTCCCCAGAAGCGCGCCGACCCCGGGCCATCGGTGCCGCCGAGGAAGAGCGTCGCCGCGAAGAGGGAGAGGATGATCATGTTGATGTACTCGCCCAGGAAGTAGAAGGAGAAGCGGAAGGCCGAGTACTCGGTGTGAAACCCGGAGACGAGCTCCGTCTCCGCCTCTGGCAGGTCGAACGGCGCCCGGTTCGTCTCCGCCACCCCGGCGATCAGAAAGATCACGAACGCCAACGGCTGCGACAGGATGAACCAGTTTGGCAAGCTCAGCGGACCGATCTGGAGGTCCGCTTGCTGTTGGAGCATGATCTGGCGAACGCTCAGCGAACCGCTGAGAAGGAAGATACCCGTCAGCGACAGCCCGAGGATGATCTCGTAGGAAACGACCTGGGCGGCCGCTCGTAGCCCGCCGAGGAGAGAGTAGCGGTTCGCCGAGGCGTACGCCCCGAGGATGATGCCGTAGACGCCGAGCGAGCCGAAGGCCAGGAGAAAGAGCGCGCCGACGTTGAGATCGGCGACGAAGAGATTGACGCTTCGTCCGAAGACGTGGATCGTCCCCCCGAAGGGGATGACCGCCACGCGCACGATCGCGGTCACGAAGACGATCAGTGGCGCGAAGAAGAAGATCAGCTTGTCGGCCGCCGCCGGGATCAGATCTTCCTTGCCGAGCAGCTTGATCCCATCCGCGATTGGCTGCAGCAGCCCTTTCGGCCCGGTCCGGGTCGGACCCATCCGGTCCTGCATCGCGGCCAGAACCTTCCGCTCGAAATAGGTCATGTACGCCATGCCGACCAGCAGGACGTTCATCAGAATGAAGGCGACGATGAACGTCAGCCACAGCGGCTGGTTCGCGATCATACGGGTGCCTCACCCCTCGTTCAACGCGCCAAAATCCCACCGTCCCGGCTCGGGCCGCGGTGGGCACGACCAATCTCTGGCGCATTCTACCCGTTCACCCCGGCCTTGTGCCCCCCGGCCACGTTTCGACGTGGTCCCAGGCTGTCAGGCCACCCAAGGCAGCCGCCGAGCAGCTACGAGCCAGATGTCGGCCGCCCGGGCACCGCCTCACTCGCCGGTGCTCCGGTGGATGCCGGCGGCGACAACCCGACGAGGCCGACCAGCATCCCCTCGACCATCTCTGGCACGGGCGGCCATGGGAAGACTGGAACCGCCTCCCGCAAGGAGACGATGCCGTGGAGCGCGGTCCAGACCCGCGTCGCCACCAGGAGCGGGTCCGCCGGTCGGGCCACCCCGGTCTCGATGCACGCCACGACCCCGTCGACCAGGATGTCGAACGTATCCAACCCCGGCAGCTCGTCCGGCGCCTCGTCCGCCAACCCCAGGACCGCGCCGCCGAACATCACCCGGTAGGCGTCGGGCTGCTCGCTGGCGAACCGGCAGTACGCCAGACAGCCCGCCCGGAATCTCGCCGCCGGCTCGCTCTCCCCCACCAGGGCCTGCTCCAACACATCGCGGAGCAGGGCATAGTGACCGAGCAGCACCTCCCGCAGGAGAGCTTGCTTGCTCGCGAAGTGCAGATAGACGGACGGAGCGGCCACCCCCGCTTCCCGCGCCACCGCTCGGAGCGACAACCCCGCCCCGTTGCCGGTACGCCCCAGGAGACGCCCCGCCGCCGTCAGCAGCTCATGCCGCAGACGAACGCCCTCCCCTTGCGCGTTCCGTACCCGGCGCGTCGTTTCATCATCGGCGCCCATCATCAGACCCCTCGCTCCGTCGCGGCAGGACGAGCCATCTCCAACCTCTTGACACACTACCTAACGACTGTTATGATATGCGTCATTACATGCGTTAGGTTCTATAGTAGCTCATTCACCGGCTGAGCCCTCTCTCCGCTGATCCGAGCCCGACGAGGCGTAGCTCATGACGGACGAAGCGGCCGAGCGCCGGTCATCATTGCCCCGGCCACGTCACCCTGAAGGAAGCCGAGGGGCGGCGATGCGGATGAGATTAGCGAGAGTCACCAAGCGGTCTGGACTCCTCCGGAGCGAGAAGTTTCTGCTGATTGCCGTCACGATCGGGCTCCTCCACCACGGCGACCACATCCTCCGGTACGATCACAGCGGGTGGCCGTTCCGACCGGACGTGAACCCCTTTACCGTGAGCCTCCTTGTCTACCCGATCCTCCTCGTCATCGCCCTCCTTCGCTCCCGGCCCTGGCTCCGGGTCGGTCTCTTGGCGGTGGTCTTCCTCGCCGTCCAGACGGCCCACGTCCTGATCGAAACCCCGGCCGACCAGTACGGCACCTGGGCTCACGGGGTCAGCTCCGATCTCTCGGTACTCGGCGCGCCGAACCTGCTCGGCGTTGCCTCGCCCGCCCTCGGCCTGGCCGCCGCTGGCCTCTCGCTCCTCCTCTCGGTCGCGCTCCTCGCGACGCTTGCCGCCTTTGTGGCTGACGCCCTCCATCACGACCGTCGCCACGGTGTCGTCGCGCCCTGATACCCGGCTCGCTGGCGGCTACACTGTGCTCGACGCCAGCGAACCGGCCGTCGTGGACCGCGTTGCGAGGAGGATAATCCGATGCCGACCGACCCCCAACCCGGCACCACCGCCGAGCAAGACGGCGTCTGGCGCATCGAGGATGGTGAGGCGAAACCGCGACCGGCTGGCAGGACCTACCGCCCGGACGGCATCGAAAACCTCACCTACAGCAACCCCTATCGTCTCGACCTGGAGCGCGTCTGGTTCGATGGCAAGATCGTCTACGCGATCGAGAGCGGTGAGATCGACATCCCCTTCGATGACAAGCGCGTCGCTCAGGACAACAAGGTCGCCCAGGAGTACCAGATCGTCTACGCCGTCGACCTCGACGAGCGAGGCAAGCACAAGGATGGCACGGAGCCGGAGGCGGTCGAGGGCCAGCTCAACATCTACGACTCCGTCCCCGGGATGGACACCTACTCCCCACTCTGGCAGTTCAACTACGTCGTCGTCCCCCGCGACTATGCGCCAAACACCCTCCGCTCCGAGGCCGATTGCCTGAAGAGCGGTTATCCCATCCACAAGAGCACCGTCGTCGAGAACTGACCCGTCCTCTAACGACCGCCGTGCGCGGTCGCAACGTCTCCGAAGCGTCGTTCGCCGCTCCGAAACGGGGCTGGTCGGTATCGCCATAGGTCACGCTGGCAGCTCTTAGGCCGCGTCGCACCTCATGAGCGTTCCCGCATCGCGGGGACGATGCCGCCTGCCTGGTTGGGGCAACGGGAAGGCCGCCCGTGGTGGAACCTCCAAGCGATGCGATCCTCAGCCTCGTCAATTGCGGCCAAACGTCCACCGACAGCTATTGTTATGGCTACTCAATAAGCTGATATCATAGCTATTCGCATGTTGCTGGCGAAGTCGAAACGTTCGACGCGCCGATGCCGAGCATTCAGGAGTGCCGTCAATGCCAAAAGCCGTCTCCGCCACCGAAGCGAAGAACCGCCTCGGCGCCCTCCTCGGCTACGTCGTCGATCAGCGGGACGAAGTGATCGTCGAACGTCAGGGCAAGCCACGCGCCGTCCTCATCTCCTTTACCGCCTTTGAAGAGCTCCAATCCCTACGCGAGCAGAAGCGCCGCGCCGATGCCTTGGAAGATCTGCGGCGATTGCGGGATCGCGTGAGCGATCGAAACCATGACTTGTCCGAGGACAAAATCGAAGGCTTAGCCGAGGAGATCAGCCAGGGAGCGATCACCCGACTGGTCGAGCGAGGCGGTCTCAGCTTTGAGCGCGACCGGCGCTGACCTCGTCCGATGCGTGCGCTCCTCGATACCAACCTCTTCATCAGTTACTTACTCTCCAGCGGACGGACCGGGTCGGCCGTTGGGGTCATTTTAGAAGCTGCCTTTCGCGGCGCGTTCACGCTCCTCTTCGCCATCGAGATCGCGGAGGAGATGATTGCCACCACTGCCGCGCGCCCTGACCTGATGGCCCGGATCGGTTCAGGAGACGTCGCAGAGATGTTTCGTCAGGTCGAGAACGTCGCGGAGGTCTTGCCCCGGTTGCCCGCTCCGCCGCCAGAAGTCGGACGAGACCGCAAGGACGACTTCCTGATCGCCCACGCGGTCCTCGCCCACGCTGACTACCTCGTCAGTCGCGACCGCGATCTGCTCGACCTGGTTGACATCGCGGGCGTCCGCTTCGTCAGCCCGCCAGCGTTTCTCGAGGTGCTCCGCGCCGCCGATCGCCTCCCACGCTAGCCCCGCGTCGCCGGCGCGCTCTTCATCCCGTCGGCACCGCCGTTGAGGTCTGGTGGGCAGACGACGGTTCGCGCCTCTCCGAACTAGACCGGTAGTGTCGACCTGGTCGTTTTGGGGCGGCCGGGTTCCTCGTGAACGAAGACCGTTCCGCCGACCCCATTCCGTTCCTGGCCCCGAATCGCTACACTGGTCTCATCTCGCCGCGGGGGCGGTTGCGGATGACCCACGCCGGGGTGGGCGTGACTCGTGCGGAAGGGAGAACGAGCGATGCAGAGCGCGGCTGGTGGCGACCTGGTCCGGCGCATGATTGGCGTCTCGCGGCTGGACGTACCGACCTATGAGGCGGTCGAGCACGACGAGAGCGCGACAACCCAGGCTCTCGTGGTCGTCATCCTCGCGGCGATCGCGAACGGCATCGGCGCTCTCGGCAGTGACAACGCCGGCCGGGGGTTGATCGGCGGCATCATCGTTGGCATCGTCGGGTGGATTGCGTTTGCGGTTGTCGCCTACTTCATCGGCAGTACCCTCTTTGCGACGTCACGGACCTCGGCGACAATCGGTCAGCTGCTGCGCACCACCGGCTTCGCGCGGGCGCCGCAGATCATCACCGTCCTTGGTTTCATCCCCGTGCTCGGCGGTCTCGTCTGGCTCGTCGCGGGCATCTGGACCTTGATCGCGGCGGTCATCGCCCTCCGCCAAGCGCTCGACTTCACGACCGGTCGCGCCATCGGGACCGCGATCGTCGCCGCGATCGTCAATGCCATCATCGTGGCGATCATCTTCGCCATTTTAGGTCTGGGGTCGGCTGCCCTCGGCGTCTAGGAATCACCCGTCGGACCGGCGTGGGTTCCCGTTTCGGCCGCTCGTTGCCGAGGCGCGGACCACGACGGGCCACGACCCAAAGGGGCGCGATGTCGCGTGGGGGTGACCAGCACGGCGCGAGCATCGATTCCTCTCCGTGGTTCCTGGCGATTCAGACCGTGACACCTTGCCGCGACCCGGCGGATCGGGTGGTAGCGACACGCTCTGCCTACCGGACACCACCACTCCGCACCCGTTCACCGGTCGGCGCGATTCCCTATCGTCCATCCTCGATCAACAGCGCCGAGCCCGCCGCCGCCACCGCGACGGCGATCAGGAGCCAGAGCACCGGTTCGTACCGCCCCCAAACCCCGTACAACGCGCCGGCGGCAACCGGTCCCGCGGCGCGCGCGACGGTGACGAAGAGGGCGAGGACGCCGCTGACGCCACCATACTGACGCCGCCCGTACAGCTCGGCCACGAGCGCGGCGCGGGCTGGCGTGATCGCGCCAAACCCGGCGCCGAAGAGAACGACGAAGGCGACGACCCCGCCGCGGGTCGGAGCCATCACCAGCGCGGCGATACCCAGGCTTTGGAGCAGGAAGATCGCCGCGGTCACGTAGCGACGCGGCACGCACCCGCCGAGCGGTGTGAAGACGAGCCGGCCCGGCAGCGCCATCAAACCGACGCCACCGGCCGCCGTCGCCGCGAACCCGCCGCCGAAGCCACGCTCCGTGAGAAACGGGATCAGGTGCACCGTCATCGCCACATTGACGAGGAAGGCGAGGCAGAAGGCCGTCGTCAGCCATCGGAACGACGCGCTCCGCACGGCATTTCCGAGGGAGACACGTGTCTCATCCCGCTCATCCTGATCCCCCTCGGATGACGGCCCGCCGTCGGGAAGGAGGCCGAGATCCTCCGGCCGGCGGCGCAATACCAACCCGTGGACCGGCATGGTCAGCGTTGCCAACAGAATCGCGAGCACGACGAGCGCCGCTCGCCAGCCATGACCATCAACCAGCCGGGCCGTCAGCGGCAGGTAGACGACGCTGGCGAATCCACCCGCAAACGTTAGGATGGTCAGCGCCCGACCCCGGTAGCGAACGAACCAGGTGGCGACCGCGACGAAGGCTGGCTCGTAGAGCACCGCCGCGCTCGCCAGACCGATCCCCGCCCAGACGAGGTAGAAGACGGCCAGATCATCGACCGAAGCCCACGCCAGCACCAACAGCGCGGCCGCGCCGGAGCCCGCCGTCATGATCAGTCGCGGACCGTGGCGGTCGACCCAGCGCCCGACGACCAGCGCGGCGAGGCCGGAACAGAGCAGCGCAAGCGAGAAGGCGCCGGTGATCGCGGCCCGCGACCAGCCGAGCTCCTGGCTCATCGGCGTCACGAAGACGGGAAAGGCGTAGTACAAGATTCCCCAGGACGTGACCTCTGTCCAGCACAGCGCCAGCACGATGACCCAGCCATAGAAGAGTCGTGGCGGGCCTGACGCCCCGTCCTCCGGTTTGCCCATCGCCGCCAACCGGATGCGCACCCGCTCCACCCGCCTCTCTCAGCCACGCTCCCCGTTGTGCGCCAGGGTAGCCGACCCTCCGGGGCTCGTCGCCCCAAGCCGGAGCGGAGACGCGACGATCGCGCTTCCAGCGACGACGATGCATTCGTCGCCAGTCGCTCATCTGGGAGAGCGAAGGGATCCTTCGGCCGACCGAGCGCCTGGGGTAACGAACGCTCGGTCACCCGGCGTCAGACGGTTTGCCCGGCGGCGCATCCGGGGGATCGGCGAACAGCGCCGGGTCGGGCCGGAGGCCATCGCAGGAGGTCTACCAGGAGTCGTGAAGCCCGGCGCGGTACGTGGCGGTTACGTCCGCTCCACACGCGGCGCGTCGAGAAGACGTCTCGGTTTGCGACGGGCAGGGGAGGAGGTCACCCACCGCCCCCGGTCTCGATGTCCCGGGCGAAGTGATCGGGAAGACCGCCGGCGGCGCGGATCGCCTTTGTCATCTCCGCGGTATCGTAGGCCGTGCGACGAATCTCGACCGAGACCGGCTGGTTGGGCGCAACCTCGAGCAACGCCTAGGCGGCTCGCGGGTCACCATCCTTCGGCTTGCCGACACTTCCCTCATTAATCATCAGCACCCCGGCGATTGCGCGCACCCACGGCCTGTGGGTGTGACCAAAGACGAGGACGTCGCAGTCGGCGCCACGGGCGATACGCTCCAGAGAGCGCGGGTCGCGGTCCGCGAAGAGGTACTCATTCATCCGCCGGGGGCTACCGTGGACCAGCCGGAACCGCTTCCCCTCGATCTCGAACCGGATCTCGGGGAGCGGGGATCGCAGATAGGCTTTATTGTCAGGGGTGGTCTCGCGGCGGGTCCAAACGAGGGATGCCTGACCGCGCGCCGCCTCCTCCTGGTCCGTGTAGGCGCAGCCACAATCATCCCGGTCGAAGCCGACGCCGTCGTCGTAGTTGCCCATGATCGTCGGGATGGCGCGGTCGCGGACCAGCTCAATCGTCTCGTTCGGGCAGGCGCCGTAGCCGACGAGGTCGCCGAGACAGTAGACAGCGTCGGGCGCCGCCTGATCGATCGCGCCGAGCACTGCCTCGGTCGCCGCGCTGTTGCCATGGAGGTCGCTGAAGATGGCGATCCGGGTGGTCATTTCTCAGAAATCCTCGCCGTCACAGGTCCCGGCGCGGATGCAGCAGCGCACGCGCCGCAGCGCTAGCAGCGGCACGAACGTCTTCACCCGGCTACTCCACAGCTCCGACACGCTCTCCCGCACGCACCGGTCGAGGGTCGGAGCCAGGGCGCATCCGTCCGGGGCGCATTCCTCCGCCGCCGCTCGCTGGACGATCGCGACGATCGTCGTGATATCTTCCGGCGTCTTCGCGAAGACGTTGTCCATCTCCAACAACACCCCCCTGTTCGGCGCCTCCGCGGACGAACTGATAGACGAGAACCCCCGCCACCGCCCCCAGCGCCGGGCCCGCGACGTAGAGCCACTGGTCGTTCCAGGTCCAGGAGACGAGCGCCGGCGCCAGCGATCGGGCTGGATTCATCGACGCTCCCGAGATTGGTCCCGCGAAGAGCGCCTCCAACCCGATCGTGCCGCCGATGGCGGTCGCGGCGGCCTGACCGACCGCGCGGACGTCGGTCGCGACCGACGTGATGACGAACATCAGCACAAACGTCAGGACCGCTTCCAAAAGGAACGACTGTCCCGCCGAGCCGCGCGGAAGCGTCGCGCCGAGATGCGCCGTCCTGCCAAACATGCCAAGCCAGAGCCCGCTGGCGAGCGTGCCACCCAGCAGTTGGGCATCCCAGTATTGGGGCACCAGCCGCCAGGGGAAGTGCCGACCGACGGCGAAGGCCAGTGTGACGGCGGGATTGAAGTGAGCGCCCGAGATGTGCCCGACCGCGTAGATCATGACCATGATCACGAGGCCAAACGTCAGCCCGATGCCGACGTGGCTCACCCCGCCGCCCGTCGCGGCGTCGATCACAACCGCGCCGGTCCCCGCAAAGACCAGGCTAAACGTCCCCACGCCTTCCGCCGCCAGCGCGCGTAGCTGCACCCAGCCGTCCTTTCCATATCTGACGCGCGGTGTGCGCCAGCGCCGATCCGGCCCCACTGGGGCTGCTCGGACGCGCTGTTTACCTTCCCGTGGTCCTCGCGGATTGAGCCAATGACGGCTTCCGCGCCCGCACGAAGGCGCTGATCAGGCGCCCTCCAGAGGCGTCGAACCGCCCGAAGGCGGAGTGGTCCCATTCATTGCCGACACAGCATGAGGCTTCGCCTCGCTGGCTCTCCGCCAGCTCCCGCGGATCGTAGACGCGGGTGACCTCGATCTCGACCTCGTCGAATCCCGCCACCGCCAGGAGGCGACGGTATTCCGTCTCCTCGAGCGCGCCGGCGACACAGCCGACCCACGCCTCCATGTTTTGCCGCAGATCGGTTGGAAGCTCGCCCTGCGCGACGACGTCGGAGACGGCGAACCGCCCTCCCGGCGTGAGGACGCGGAACGCCTCATGCAGGACACGCCCCTTGTCACCCGAGAGGTTGATCACGCAGTTGGAGATAATCACGTCGACGCTGTCGTCGGGCAGCGGGATTTGCTCGATCTCGCCCTTCAGGAACCGGACGTTCGCGACGCCCGCCTCGGCTCGATTGCGCTCGGCCAGGGCAAGCATCTCGTCGGTCATGTCCAACCCGTAGGCAAATCCCGTCGGACCGACCCGACGGGCCGAGAGAAGGACGTCGATCCCCCCGCCGCTACCCAGGTCGAGCACCGTCTCGCCGGCTCGCAGCTCCGCCAGCGCGGTCGGATTGCCGCACCCAAGCGACGCCTTCAAGGCGTCGTCCGGCACGAGCGCGGCCTCGCCGGCGGCGTACAGGTTGCCGGTGATCGGATCGCCACTGGCCGATCCGCAACACGCGGCTTCGCCGGAGCCGCCACAACAGGCCGCGGCCGCTCCCGTCCGTGTGACGCGGAGCGCCTGCTTGGCGTACTTGGCACGGACAGTCGCGCGCAGCTCATCGGTCGCAATCGGGGTTTGACTACTCATCGGTTCAATTCCTCTTACCACGGGTTCTTCACCCGCGATTCCGAACGAGACGGTCATCTAACAGCAGGGCAGGGCGCAGCATGGCCGCTTCTGTCGCCACTCTGGCAGCCGCCACGGGAACGCCACCGCTCCCGCCCATCTCCTACGTTCGTGCCTGGTCTGTGCCGCACGCCCGCCGCGAGCGAGGTCAGCGTCCAGGGCGCGGGGGTTCGGTATAGAGACGAACGACCCGAAGCGAAACGCGCGCTCCAAGACCTGGTCGTGGTGAGCGACGATCATGGCATGCAGCAGCGGCCCATCGGCGAGCGACATCTTCGACTCCTTTCCCATCGTATCGACAGCTGTCTATGCGATGGCCCAACAAAACAGTCGTTACCCAGTTGCGGCCAGCCGCGCCGGGCCGAGATCGTCGAGCGCATCCTTCAACAGCGCCACTCCCCTGGCATCGGCGGCGTAGTAGGCCCAGACCCCCCGCCGGGAGACGGTCACCAGACCAGCCTCGCGCAGCACCTTCAGATGATGCGACACCGTCGGTTGGCTGACCGCGAAGCGATCGACCACATCGCAGGCGCAGATCGGTGCCTCCTGGGCGGCCACCAGGCGAAAGATATCGAGCCGCGTGGCATCCGCCAGCGCCTTGAAGGCCGCGACGAGCCGATCCCGCTGCCCGAGCGGCAAGGGCGCGGGCGAGACCGCCGGCTCGCAACATTCCGCTGGTCGCATCCTCGTGCTCATGGGGACAGGATACCGCCATATAGATATTTGTCAATGTCTTAACTCGCGGCCACGGCCGAATCGGTCCACGGAGAAACGTTACGGGCGAGACGGCCAGGACAACGCTCTCCGCTTATGGCGGTCCACGTCGGGTCAAACCGAGGCTATCGGAGGGCGCGCGAGCGCCGCGATGGTGACCACGCCGACTCCTTCAACAGGCTGACCCAAACAGCGACAGGCTGCACTCCGCCCGGGGAAGGTCGAGCGAGCCGCGTTGCTGCCCCAGCCTTCGTCGAGCAGACGGCCGCCGGCGTCACCTCCTACGACGAAGATGTCGTCCTCCTCCCACGGGAGGGAAGCGATACCCCTCAGATCTGCCAGGAGGTGGCGGCTCAGGAGATTCCCCATGGGCGCGCTCTCGTTCGGCCGATCTCTGACGAGCGGATCGAGCCCGACGTGTCCGACGCGGCACCGATGAGTTTGACGAGGCTGGCGGGTTCTATGGATGGGCCCCGGGACCTGTCGTGGGCCACTGTCTGGAAAGAGATCACGGACAAGGAGGGAAGCACGATGGACCGTCCGAGCATCATGTTCCGAGCGATGACGCTGAAGATCTGGAGATCTCCCGCTTGCGTGGTAGCCCTCCTCTTGCTTACCGCGGTCACGTCTGGCAACGTCCAGGCCGAGGTGCCATACGCGCCGCTGAGTGAGTACCTGATGCCACGGGATACCGAGATAGCATTGGCGAGAAGCGCCGCTCCTCCCACTGTCTCGGACCACGCCACGCTCAAGGTCTTGACGGCGTCCGGGTTTCAAGTCGTGAGCGAAGGTGATAACGGCTTCGTCTGCCTGGTGATGCGTGGGTGGTCGGCGCCGACGTACACCCCGGCTCAGTTCCGGGAGCTGGTCTATGACTCCAAGCTCCGCGCGCCCATCTGCTTCAACCCGGTAGCGGCACGAACCGTGATGCCATATCAGGAGCTACGCCACAAGCTCGGTATGGAGGGCAAGCCTCCGGAGGAGATCGCTGCCGCCATCGAAGCAGCTTATACCAAGGGCGACCTGCCGAAAATGGAGACGGTGGCATTCGCCTACATGTGGTCGGCGGATATGAATCTCGGACCCGGAATCGGCGCGTTCCATCCGCACATGATGGTCTACACGCCGTACTACGAGAACGCGATGCTCGGCGGCAACGAGTTCGGTGGCGAGCTGCCCTTCGTGTCGGACGATGCCGGAACTCCATTTACCGTAACCGTCATCCCTGTCGACCCTGCATTGGCGATCAAAGCTGACGCGGTTTCGGAGTAGGCGGGCGCGACGACGGCAACCGGAGCCACGACAACACGGCAATGCCGATGAGTTTGACGCGGGCGGCGGGTTTTATAGGTAGGCCCTGGGACGCGTCAGGGACCGCTGCCCCGCACCGGATCGGCGCGAGGAGACGAACGCTCGACAGGAGGTTGGACATGAGCCAGGTCATGGTGCGCTAAAAGGTCAAGCCCGAACAGGCGACGCGGAATGAAGACCTGGTGCGCCGGGTGTACGAGGAGTTGGACCGGACCGCGCCCGCGGGTCTTCACTACGCCACCTTCATCCAGGAGGACGGCGTCAGTTTTGTCCACGTGGCGTCGATCGAGACGGCGGACGGTCGGAACCCGTTGATGGACGTGGCGGCTTTCCGGGCCTTCCAGCAAGATATCGGCGATCGCTGCGACGAGCCGCCGGCGCCGGTCGGCTTGCGCGAGATCGGCTCGTACCGCCTCTGGGGCGGATGAGACTGGCTCGCGCGACAACGGTGAGATGACATTGCTCGGATGAGGTGTTCGGCGCAGGGCGGACACCTCGTCCCACCGGCAGGAGTAAACGCGTGACGCTGGACAGGGACGTGAGTACCACTGAACCGACGGAGCTCGAACGTCTCGGCGCGGCGCGATCGGGAGACGAGCACGCGTTCGCCGCGTTGACGCGGCCGCTCCAACGCGAACTCCACATCCATTGCTATCGGATGCTCGGCTCGCTCGACGACGCCGACGACGCGCTCCAGGAGACGCTACTGCGGGCCTGGCGGCAGCTCGATCGGTTTGAGCCGCGCCCCCCGTTCCGTGCTTGGCTCTACCGGATCGCCACTAACGTCTGCCTAACGATGCTGGCCGGGCGCTCACGCCGAGGCGAAATCGCCATGACGGTGCCGATGGACGCCCAGGGCGACACCCAGCGGGGGGAGGGCGAACCCATGCAGCTCGATCCGTATCCCGACCGCCTGCTCGACGAGCTCGCGCCGAAGATGATGGGTCCAGAGGCGACCGTCGAGATCCGGGAGGGTGTGGAGCTCGCCTTTATCGCCGCGTGCCAACTCCTTCCCCCCCGGCAGCGTGCCGCGCTTCTGCTGCGCGACGTGATCGGCTACTCCGCGGCCGAGGTTGCGGCGATGCTCGCCAGCAGCGTCGCTGGCGTCAACAGCGCGCTCCAACGGGGACGCGCGACACTTGCACGGGAACGGAGCGCCGGACGAGTGACGCGTACCCACTCCCCGACCAGCCCCACAACTGAGCACGCGCTCGTCCGCCGCCTGGTCGATGCCTGGCACGCCGCCGACGTCGCCTCGCTGGTCGCCGTTCTGACCGAGGATGCACTGCTGACGATGCCGCCGCGGCCGGAGCGGTACGTGGGACGCGACGCAATCGGAGCCTTCCTCAGCTCCGTGCCCGGCGGCGGCCGGCTCGATCGGTTCCGACTCGTGCCGACGCGCGCGAACCAGCAGCCTGCCCTCGCTGCCTATTACCGGGACGGTGACGAGGGCGTGTACCGGGCTCACGCGGTCATCGTCCTGGCGTTCGAAGGTGGCGCAATCGCGTCCCTGACGCGCTTCGCCGACCCGGGTCTCTTCGGGCGTTTTGGGCTACCAACGACGCTCGCCGGTTAGGCGAGGATCATTCAGGTGGGCGGGAAATCCTCAGCCGCGCTTCGCGACGTGAGCCTGCGGCCATCCCCGTTGCGACCCCAGGACGCGTTGCCCCGATGGTCTCGTGGAGCGCGTTGACACCGCGCCAGGTGACGAAGCCATCGGGGCGAACAAGGAGGAGGATGCCGGCAGGAGTGTCGCCGTGGGCGGCTGGCCAGCGATCAGCGTGGCCGCACGGGTCGCCGTCGGAGCGACGCGGTAGGCGTCGCGCGTGAGAGTGCCGCGGAATCAGGCGGTCCCTATCGCCGGCGCGGCCCCGAGACCGTTGGTCCCAGGGCCGCGAGGCAGGCGACGGCTCAGCCGCTAGCTGGAGCGGAGGTCGGCGACGACGAGGAGGCGGCCGGTGTCGGGTTGCCAGAGGATGCGGCCCAACTGCGCCTTCTCCGGGACTTGGAAGAAGACGAGGCCGTCGATCTGATCGTCGCCGTCGACGGTGATCGACTCGAGGTTCCGGATGCTGGCACTGGTAATGTCGCGGGAGACGGAGGTATTTCCGTAGAAGAAGCCGTCGGTCGTCTGCAAGCCAAAGTCGTATGGGTCAGCCTTGATTTGCTCGCCCGTGGCGGCGATGGAAATCTCGACACCGACGTATCGGGTGCCTTTGTCGAGCGTGACACCCTCGCTGAAGTCGGTCCAGGGGTCGGTGACCTCCGTGACGGTGACGACACCGATCTCCTTGCCTTCCTCGTTGAGGTAGGAGACGCCCGTACCGACGAGGGGATCGCCAGCGGCGTTGGAGCCCGCGCCGGAGGCGGTGGGACTGGCAACGGGGCTGGCGGTGTCCTGGGCAAACGCGACGGCGGGGCCGCCGAGGACGAGCGTGGTGAGGACGAGCGCGATGAGGCGCTTGACGGGCATCGACAGATCCCTCCACGTGGCGCCGGATAGCGACCGGCGATCGTCGCAGCCCAGTTGGTCCGAGCCGGCCGGCAAGATCGGACCGCCGGCGGCGCTATTCTCGCATGGCGCGGTACCCGCTGAGGAGCGAGCGCTAGCGGGCGGGGAGGGCGTCGGCCTCCGACTGGGTGGTGACGACGGCGCCCTCCGGAACGATCGTGCCCTGGCGGAGCGTGAAGTCGCCGGCAATGGTGGCGCCGGCGCGGATCGTGACGTTGTCCTCGACGACGGCGCGAAAGACGACGCAGTCGTCCTCGGTGGTGACGTTGTGGCCGAGGCGGACCGGGCCGTGGATGACGTTGCCATTGCCGATCTGGGCGTTGTCACCAACGTCGACGCGGGTGCCCTTGAGGGCGTGGAAGGTGACGCGGCTCTGAATGCGAGCGTGGCGACCGATGACGATCGGGGTGCCCTCGTCGGCCCGGAGCGCGGTGCGCTGACCGACGCGGCTGTCGTCGCCGAGGCGGACGTCGCCGACGACGCGGACGAACTCCGCGAAGACGGCGCCGGAGCCGATCTGGGGCGCGATCGCGGTCGGGTTCCAGGAGGTGATCGGGTTCGGGCCGATGCCCTCGAGGGCATCGGGAGGACCGTGATGGGAGATCTGGCTGTAACCGTCGACGAACTCCAGATTCACCTCCTGAACCTCGTGCTTGAACTCGTCGTTCGCCTCGGTTAGCTCGGGGAGAGCGTCGGCGGCCGCCTGGGTGGTGATGCGGGCGCCGAGGGGCGTGATCCGGTTGGCGGGGATGGTGACGTTCTCGACGACAGTGTTGTGCATGATCATGGCGCCGGCTCCGACGACGGCGTTGCGGGTGCGGGAGCGGAAGCCGAAAAAGGTGAAGTCGCCGACGGTGGAGTTCTCGATGACCGCCTGGTGGGCAATCGAAACCATGTCCCCGAAGGTGACATCGCGCTGGCGGGCGAGGACGTAGGCGTTGTCCTGGCAGTTGTTCTCATCGCCGAGGCTGACCAGGCGCTCGGCGGCGGCGTAGAGGATGGTGTTGCTGGCGACAAAGGAGCGGTGGCCGATGCGAACGTCACCGTAGACCTCGACCAGAGGATGAACGAAGGAGCCGTTGACGACAGGTCCGGCACCCGCGATAGCGACGCGGCCAGCGGCCTGGGGCGAGGCATCCTGAGCGACGCTCTCCAGCGGGAAGTGGGACGCCGCGACGAGACCGAGGGCGGCAGCCGCTCCGCTCTGGAGCTGGCGACGCCGCGACAGCATGCGCCGCCAGGAGACCTCATCGCAGCCACAGCCGGTGGTCATCGTTGGGTTTCCTCCGTGTGCTCTGATCGAGACGGCGACGGCGAGGATTTTACGGCCGGTCGGCAAATCGCGCCTACCGTCGCGACGGCGCGCACGGCCGGCGGGAGCGGACACAAACACCGAGGCGGCGACAGGGGCGGCTTCGCGGCGCGCGCGATGTTTCCGGGGCTACACGAAATGTGCCGCCACTGTCGAATTGGGGCGGTGAGTGTCCCATTTTCAGCCGGTCAATGCGTTCTATAAATAGACAGAAAATAAGAACGTATGATCTTTTTTGACACGGCTGGGACGGGAAAGGCTGCCTGACCGGACGGCGGACGATGTGAGCGCGGAGGGATGAACGGATGCCACGACTCGATACGATGGGCGAGGCTGGCGCCGAGCCGGTCGCACCCGCCGGCGCGTACGCGGGACGATTTCGCGGGAGGGCGGCTGGCCCGGGGCGGACGGTCGATTTGGCGCCGGCGTCGGCGTATGAGGCGCTGACGCGGCAGATGGTCGAGCGCCTGGCGGAGGACCTGGGCGAGATCAAGGGCCGGCTCGATGGGCTGCTGTTCATGGTGGCGGGGGCGATCGTGCTCGACGTCGTGATGAGGCTGGCGGGGGGGTGACGAGGGGGGCG
>JAABUN010003122.1_pt1 | contig 26754 bp, 25 predicted proteins | sample 5559311 | NCBI WGS metagenome assembly JAABUN01 (sample SAMN10711877, study PRJNA513370) | rock metagenome | isolation source: Antarctica rocks | place: Antarctica: Victoria Land, Siegfried Peak sud
TCAGTCGCCGGCTGTAGGCCCCGCAGGTGGTGACCCAGCGGCCGTCCACCGTGAAGCCGAAGCTGCGCTCCGGTTCGAAGACTGCTCGCCCCGGACCCCAGATCTCCGGCTGGTAGTCGTCGTAGAAACCGCGGAGCACGGCGGTGAGGAACTCCTCCGTTCGTTCTGCGGTGGCATAGCTGAGCTGCAGGTCGGCGAGGTGCGGCGGGGTGGGGGGATTGGACATATCCCTAGTCAACCGTGCCTCGGGCCGGATCTGCCAGGCTGAGGCGGTGACCAGATGGAGCGAGCTCGCCGGCCCGGACCCCGGTGCTTCGTACGCGGCCCGGGTGGCCGAGGCCGCCGCCACCGGAGCGGACATGCACGGTGAGGCCACCTTGGTCCAGGACTGGCTCGGACGGATCGACCGTGACCAGGGCCGGGTGCTGGACGCCGGCTGCGGCACGGGCCGGGTGGCCATCCGGCTGGCCGAGCAGGGTTGCGCCGTGGTCGGGGTTGACGCCGACCCGTCGATGCTCGAGCAGGCGCGGCTCTCCGCGCCCGGGTTGGACTGGCGGCTGGCGGACCTGGCCGGGTTCACCCGGGCGTACGGGGAGGCAGCCTTCGACGTGGTGCTCTGTGCGGGCAACGTGGTCCCGCTGCTCGCCCCCGGGACGCTGGGTCTGGTGCTGGCCCGGCTGAAGGAGGCTGTCGAGGGGTTCGGGGTGCTGATCACCGGCTTCGGCCTGGACGCCGCCCACCTTCCCGACGGCTGCCCGGTCACCCCGCTGGCCGTGTTCGACGCGGCGGCCGAGCAGGCCGGCCTGGAGCTGCTGGCCCGGTACGGCACCTGGGCCCAGGACCCGTACGGCCCCGCGACTGGCTCGGGCCCTTCGACAGGCTCAGGGAACGTGGGTTACGCGGTTTCGGTCCATCACGCCACCTGAGCCGCTACGCCGCCTGAACCTGTCGAAGGGCGAGGGTGCCGCTCCTCCAGACCCCACGGGGAGGCGTACGCGCCGGCCAGTAGGTCGAGGAACGGCTGCGCGTCGAAGGCCTCCGGGCCCAGCACCCCGGTGCCCGACCACACCCCGGTGGCCAGCAGCTCCAGGGCCACCACCGGGTTGATCGCGGTCTGCCAGACCACGCACTGGGTGCCGTACTCGCGCATCGTGGTCTCGTTGTCGACCACGTGATAGAGGTAGACCTCCCGTGGCTGGCCGTCGAGGCCCGTTCCCGTCACCCACAGACCCGCACAGGTGGAGCCGTGCATCAGGTCACCCAATCCGGCCGGGTCGGGCAGGCAGGCCGCCACCACGTCCCGCGGGGAGACTGCTACACGAGCGGGGGGGACGACCCCCCCGAGCCCCCCCGCAACAACCTGGCCCTTCACCGTCACCGGCTCCGTCCGGTCCAGGCCCAGCTTGCGCAGCGTCTTCAGCACCTCGATGAACTCGTTGCCCAAGCCGTACTTGAAGGTGACCCGCTTGGCCTCGACCCAGCGGGGCATCAGCAGCACCTCCTCGTGCTCCACGTTGACGCACTCCACCGGACCGATCCCGCCCGGGAAGTCGAACACCTCGGGCTCGGTGAACGGCTCGGTGACGAACCAGCCCCGGTCGGCCTCCCAGATCACCGGCGGGTTGAGGCACTCCTCGATCGTGGTCCAGATGGAGAACGAGGGCGCGAAGTCATAGCCCTCGACGCTGAGATTGGCCCCGTCACGGACGCCGAGCTCGTCGATCTCGCTGAACAGATGATCGGCGGCATAGCGGGCGAATACGTCGGAGAGACCCGGTTCCACACCGATCCCGACCAGAGCCAGCCGATCGGCCTGCCGCCAGACCTCGGCCTGCGCGAACTGCTCGTCCCCGAGCATCACCCCGGTCTTGGCGTACGGCTGTTGTGGATGGCGCTGCGACAATGACATGGCCATGTCGAGATAGTCCGCGCCCGCCGCGAAGGCGCCGGAGAAGATCGGCATCACGAACCGGGGGTCGACGGCGTTCATGACGTGGGTGCCTCGGTGTTCGCGGACCAGCGCGGTCACCGAGGCGGCGGCGCCGGCGTCGACCTGGGCCGCGACGAAGCGGTCATCACCAGGGTGGCACTCGCGTACGGCCGCGACCGTACGTTCCGCCCGGGCCAGATCGTAGTCGGCGATGACCAACCGCTCGAAGAAGCTCCGTCGGGCAGCGATCCGGGCGAAGGCATCGCCGACCCCGCCTGCCCCGACCATGACGATGTGCATCTGGTGACCTCTCCGCGTTCGACCCGACGGGTGGACTTTAACTGCGGAAACCGCCACGCGGGCGGCGATTCGGTTACACAATCGACCCAGCACCGCGACGGCTGCGTTCCCCAACAGTCGATCCCTACGGTATATAACGACGCTAGATCATTCACCGTCCCTCGGGACGGCACCCCGGGAGGGACGAGATATGGCACAGGTGACGGTCGCGGGGCAGCGCTCCGGCAAGGGTCTGGAGTCGGGGGCGCTCGGGCTCTGGGGCAACGTGAGCATCGGGCTGGGGTCGACGGCCCCGGCCTACAGCCTGGCCGCCACGCTGGGCTACGTGGTGCTGGAGGTCGGGGACCGCGCTCCGGCCATGTTCATCCTGGCGTTCATCCCGATGCTGCTGGTGGCGGTGGCCTACCGCGAGCTCAACGGGGCGGCACCGGACTGCGGCACCACCTTCACCTGGGGGACCAAGGCGTTCGGCCCGATCGTGGGCTGGATGGGCGGCTGGGGGGTCGCCGTCTCGGCGATCATCGTGCTGGCCAACGTCGCCGAGATCGCCGCGATCTATCTGCTGCGGTTCCTGGGCCAGGACGCGCTGCCCGAGAACGCCGTCGTCAAGGTGTCCCTCGGCGTGGTCTTCATCGCCGCCATGACCTATGTGGCCTTCCGCGGCATCGTGATCAGTGAGCGGATCCAGGCCGTCCTGGTGTCCTTCCAGTTCCTGGTGCTGGTGGTGATGAGTGTCATCGCGTTGGTCAAGGTCTACAGCGGCACGGCCGGGGATCAGGCGGTCCGGCCCGAGCTGGTCTGGTTCTCCCCCGCCGGTCTGGACTCCAGCCAGATCGCCGCGGCGGTCATCTTGTGCATCTTCATCTACTGGGGCTGGGACTCCTGCCTCGCCGTCACCGAGGAGACGAGGGACTCCGACAAGACCCCGGGCCGCGCTGCGCTGATCAGCACCGTCATCCTGGTCATCACCTACGTCCTGGTCGCGGTGGCGATCCAGGCCTTCGCCGGCTTCGGGGACACCGGCATCGGCCTGGCCAACGAAAACAACGCCGATGATGTGCTGACCATCGTCGGGGCGCCGGTGCTCGGGGTGGTGATGACCTTCGTGCTGTTGTTGACCGTCGCGGTGTCGGCGGCCGCATCCACCCAGACCACGATCCTGCCCACGGCCCGCGGTGCGCTGGCCATGGCGGTCTACGGGGCGATTCCGTCCCGCTTCGGCAACATCCACCCGCGCTACAAGACCCCCGGCTTCGCCACCTTGGTGATGGGGGCCACGTCGATCGCGTTCTATCTGGTGCTGACCGTGATCAGTGCCAACGCCCTGGCCGACTCGATCGCCTCACTGGGGTTGGCGGTGGCCTTCTACTACGGCATCACCGCGTTCTCCTGCGTCTGGTTTTTCCGCCGGTCCATCTTCACCAGCGCCCGGCACTTCTTCCTGCGCGGGCTGTTGCCGCTGCTCGGTGGGATCGCGATGGCCGCGGCGTTCGTCAAGAGCGCCATCGACATGACCCAGCCCGACTACGGATACACCGCCTTCGGACCGCTGGGTGGGGTCTTCGTGATCGGCATCGGGATGCTCGCCCTCGGCGTACCGCTGATGATCGCCTGCGCCGTCCGGCTCAAGGCCTTCTTCCGGGGCGAGACCTTGAACGCCGATACCCCGATCCGGGTCCCCGAGACGGGGCAGCCCCCGACCGGCGGCCTGTGACGGGGCCTCCGGAGAGGCCGGTCATGCGTCGGCGGCGCTGCCCGGGACCCGGCTCTGGGTGTACGCCGCGGGTTCCGGCGAGGCGGGTTGCGCGACCAGGCCGGTCAGCCGGTGCCACGCAGCACCCAGGTCGGGGCGCCACCGTACGGTCGTCTGCAGGTCCATCCGCAGCCGCGGCAGGCTCGGGTGGGCCCGGACCACGGTGAAGCCCACCGTCTCCAACCACGTCGCGGGCAGCAAGCAGGACGGTCCCGCCCGGTAGGTCCCGACCGCCTCGAGCGCCCTGATGTCGCGGCGGGCCACCAGCCCCGCGGCGGCCTGGACGAGCTGGCGACCGATGCCGTGGCCGCGATGGCCCACCAGCACCTGACCGGACACCACCACCGCCGCATCCGGGCTGATGGGGGTGGTGGGGAAGGCACCGAGGCGCGGCACGTACATGGCCGGGGCCAGAGTCAGATAGCCGACGATCTCCCGCTCCTGGACGGCCACGACCCCGCAGTAGCCCCAGTGGTCGCTGACGGTCTCAGCCCACTCGCTCTTGGTCCCGATCGTGTCCCGGTTTTCGGTGGGCGCGGCCAGGTCGGACAGTCTCGCCTCCCAGAACGTGCAGGTGGCGCACGGCTCCGGCAGCAGGGACACGTCGGTGGCGGTCATCGGGCGCAGACGGCGAAGGCCCATCAGTCTTCTCCCTCCCCAGCGTCAGCGTCGAGCGTGTGGCTTAGTCAGCCCGACCGCGAAACCCACGACCAGACCGCAGGCCACCCCGGCAGCCAACCACAGGGACCAGCGGACCCGGGTTGACACCTGCCTCGACGAGGTCTCGACCATGCAATCATCGTAGGCGCGCCCCGGGCCCAGGCGCCACGGGTCCAGGCGCGACGGGTCCAGGCGCGACGGGTCCAGGCGCGACGGGCCCTTCCGTGGACCGGTGTGCGCGGGAGGTCGTGATGGGGCACCCTTGGGGGGTGAGCGGAACGTCGCCGGACCAGCCCCCGGAACGGGCGCGCCTGCGACCGGCGGAGGGTGCTGGCCCCCATCGCCAGGACACCCGGTTGGACAGCTACGTGGACCGGTACGCCGCCCGCACCCACGGCATGTCGGCCTCGGCCATCCGGGCCCTGTTCACCGTGGCCAACCGGCCCGAGGTGGTCTCCCTCGCCGGCGGCATGCCCAACATCGCCGATCTGCCGCTCGACATCGTGGGTGCCACCCTGCACGACCTGGTGGTGGACCACGGCCGACAGGCGATGCAGTACGGCTCCGGGCAGGGCGAGCTGATGCTGCGCGAGGCGATCTGCGAGGTGATGTCGCTCGAGGCAATCTCGGCCCACCCCGACGACGTGACCGTGACCGTCGGCTCCCAGCAGGCGTTAGACCTGGTGACCCGGATCTTCTGCGACCCGGGCGACGTGGTGCTCTGCGAGGCGCCGAGCTACGTCGGTGCGCTCGGGGTGTTCCGGTCCTTCCAGTGCGAGGTCGCCCACGTGGCCATGGACTCCGAGGGGCTGATCCCGGCTGCGCTTACTGAGGCCATCACCGCGCTCCGGGCCGCCGGCAAGCGGATCAAGTTCCTCTACACCATCCCCAACTTCCACAACCCCGCCGGCGTCACCCAGTCCCTGGAGCGGCGCACCAATCTGCTGCGGATCGCGGAGCAGGCGGATCTGCTGGTGGTGGAGGACAATCCGTACGGTCTGCTCGGCTTCGACGCCGATCCGACGCCCGCGATGCGCTCGCTGAACTCGGACCGGGTCGTCTATCTCGGATCCTTCTCCAAAACCTTCGCGCCGGGTTTCCGGGTCGGCTGGGTGCTCGCCCCGCACGCCGTGCGCGAGAAGCTCGTCCTCGCGCAGGAGTCGGCGACCCTGTGCCCACCGGTCTTCTCGCAGTATGCGATCGCGGCCTACCTGGCCAACCACGACTGGCGCGGGCAGATCAAGATCTTCACCGAGATGTACCGCGAGCGGCGTGACGCCATGATCACCGGACTCTTCGACCACATGCCGGCCGGCACGTCATGGACCGAGCCGGGCGGCGGATTCTTCGTCTGGGTGACCCTGCCGCCTGGTCTGGACAGCCACGCGATGCTGGCCCGTGCGGTCACCGCCCGGGTGGCGTACGTGCCCGGGGCCGCCTTCTACGCCGACGGATTCGGCAGTCGTTTCATGCGGTTATCCTATTGTTTCCCCACCCCGGCTCGGATCATCGAGGGCACCCGGCGGCTCGGCGAGGTGCTGGCGTACGAGCAGGCGGTGCACGAGACCTTCGGCACGGCCGTCACCGCTGACCAGGAGCGGACCGCCCCGCGGATGTACGAGGCTCCGGGGGCCAACCAGACGTGATGATCAACCGAAGATGATCTTGCCAGCGGGACCACATACGGCGGGATCGCAGACAGCAAGATCAGGTACGGGAGGTCCGACCGGTGAGCGAGAGTGATCTTCCGGAAGCCGTCGTGGTGCTGGCCGGCGGTCTGTCCCACGAACGCGACGTGTCGCTGCGGTCCGGCCGCCGGGTCAGCCAGGCCCTTCGTGATCTCGGCGTCGAGGTGCTGGAGTCCGACGTCGACTCCACCCTGGTCCCCCGGTTGACCGAGCTGGGCCTGCCGGTCGTCTTCCCGGTCCTACACGGCGAGGCCGGTGAGGACGGCTCGCTCCGCGAGGTGCTGGCCCTGCTCGGGGTCCCGTTCGTCGGTTCGGTGGGCTCGGCCTGCCGGGTGTCGTTCGACAAGTCCATCGCGACCACCGTGATGGCCGACGCCGGCGTCCGCACCCCGGCCCAGGTCGCGCTCCCCCACGAGATCTTCCGGGAGCTGGGGGCGCTGGCCCTGGTCGCGGCGCTCGGGGACCAGATCGGCTTCCCGATGATGGTCAAGCCGTCCCGGGGCGGCTCGGCGCTGGGCGCCAGCCTGGTGACCCGGGCCGAGGAGTTGCCGGCCGCCATGGTCGGGGCGTACGCCTACGGTCCGGTGGCGGTGGTCGAGGAGTTCATCCAAGGCACCGAGGTCACAGTGGCGGTCGTCGACCGGGGACAGGGTCCGGCCGCACTGCCCGCGGTCGAGATCCGCCCCGACTCCGGGATCTACGACTACGCCGCCCGTTACACCGCCGGCGCCACCCGCTTCCTCTGCCCGGCGGAGGTGTCCGACGCGGTGGCCGAGCGCTGCGCGGACCTGGCCCTGCGGGTGCACGAGGTCCTCGGACTCCGGGACCTGTCGCGTACGGATCTGATCATCACCCCTGATGGGGAGCCAGTCTTCCTGGAGACCAATGTCGCTCCGGGGATGACCGAGACCTCCGCGGTGCCGCTGGCCAGCGAGGCCGCCGGGTGGAGCCTGGGCAAGATGTGTGTCGACCTCGTACGGGTGGCGGCGGCCCGCGGCGGCCGGCCGGCCCTGTCCCCCGTCACCGAGTCCCCCATCACCGAGTCCCCCGTCGCTGTTCCTTGAGACCGCTCGTCGTGCGCCGCCTGCAGCAGCTTCTCATCATCGCGGTGACCGTCGTGCTGGCCGGGGGGATGGTGCTGCTGGGCCGTTGGCAGCTCGACGTCTACCACGAGCAGGGGGCCCGGGCCTCGACGATGAGGGCCGGTGCCCCCCCGCTGCCGCTGACCGCGGTCGCACCCGCGGGCGGCGTCGTCACCGACGGTTTCGGCCGGTCCGTCGCCTTCGACGGCCGCTACGACCCGGCGCTGCAGCTGCTGGTGCCGCTCCCCGACGAACCGGGCCGGTATCGCGTACTGACCGCCCTGAAGCAGAGCGACGGAAGCCTGGTGTCGGTTGTCCGCGGCATCGTGGACACGCCGGTGCCCCCCGCTCCCCCGGTCGAGCCGCTGCGGCAGGTCGGGGTGCTGCTGCCGTCGGAGGACACCCCGCAGCAGCCGGCCCCGCCCGGTCAGATCGGTTCCGTCCGGGTGCCGGCGCTGGCACAGCAATGGCCGGGGCCGCTGGTCGACGGGTTCGTCACGCTCGCGGCGCCGGATGCGCTCGCCCAGGGACTGAGGCCCGCCACCGTGCAGCTGCCCGAAGCACCGGGGCGGTTCCGCAACGCGGCGTACGCCCTGCAGTGGTGGCTGTTCGCGGCGTTCGCGGTGGTGATGGCGGTCCGGATCGCCCGGGACGTCGGTCGGCCCGGCGTGGAGTTGGTGCCCGAGATCACAGCCGGCTCGGGCTCGGACGCGACATAGGCTCGACTCGTGCGTAACGCGTTGATCCGATATCGGGTGATGGCCTACATCGTCGGCACCCTGCTGGTGGTGCTGGTGTGCGTCGGGCTACCGCTGAAGTACTTGGGCGGCGACGGCAGTGTGGTCACCTGGACGGCGATCCCGCACGGCTGGCTCTACATGATCTTGCTGATCACGGCGGTGGACGTCGGTCGGCGGGCCCATTGGAGCTGGCGGCGGTTGCTGCTGATCGCCCTCGCCGGGACAGTCCCCTTCCTTTCCTTCCTGGCCGAGCGCTCGGCGACCCGGGATGTCCGGGCCAAGCTGGCCAGGGCCGACGTCGACGAGCCGGCCAGGCCGACGATCCAGCTATAAGTCGACATATCTACGTAATCGCAAGGGCGTCGACGATCCGGTCGAGGTCAGCCGTGCTGGCGAACTCGATGGTGATCCTGCCTTTGCTGCGTCCCATCTCGACCCGCACTCGCGTCTCCAGCTGGTCCGAGAGCCGCTGAGCCAGCTCCGCCGTATGGCCGTCCTGCTGCTTGGGGGGTCGAGGTCGGACGGCGGCATCTCGACCCGTCTCGCCCAGGGTGACCAGTTCCTCCACGGCTCGCACCGACAAGCCCTCGGCCACCACGCGTTGCGCCAGCCGTTCCTGACCGGCCGGATCGACCACCGCCAGCAGCGCCCGGGCATGACCGGCGCTCAACACCCCGGCGGCCACCCGCCGCTGCACCGTCGGCGGCAGTCGTAGCAGCCGGATGGTGTTGGAGATCTGCGGGCGGGACCGCTTGATCCGCAGCGCGAGCTCGTCCTGGGTGCAGCCGAAGTCGGTCAACATCTGCTGGTAGGCGGCTGCCTCCTCCAACGGGTTGAGCTGGGCGCGGTGCAGATTCTCCAGCAGGGCGTCCCGCAGCAGGTCGTGCTCCTCGGTCTCCCGGACGATAGCGGGGATGGCGGTGAGCCCGGCCCGTTGGGCCGCTCGCCAACGGCGCTCCCCCATCACCAGCTCGAAGCGTCGCTCCCCCAGGGGCCGGACCACGATGGGCTGCAGCAGTCCGACCTCGCGGATGGACTCGACCAACTCGTCCAGGGCTTCCTCGTCGAACACCGTACGCGGCTGCTTCGGGTTCGGGGTGATCGCCTCGACCGGTACCTCGGCGAAGTAGGCACCCGGTGGGGTGGGGTGTACGGGCTGCAGTGCGGACCTGATCGGGGGCGGTGTGACCGGGGTCGCCTCGGCAGCGGGCGGGGGATCGGGCAGCTCGGTGCGCTGGAAGAGCTCGCCCAGACCACGGCCCAGACCACGGCGCCCGGCGTTCGTGTTGGTGTTGGTGTTGGTGTTGGTGTTGGTGCTCATGCTGACTCCTTCGCGCCCCTGCGGGCAATCTCTTCCGCGGCCCGCAGATAGGACACGGCTCCGACCGAATCGGGGTGATAGGTGAGCACGGTCTGGCCATAGCTGGGGGCCTCGGAGATGCGGACCGAGCGGGGGATGACGACCGGGAGTGTCTGCTCGGGGAAGTGCAGCCGGACCTCGTCCGCCACTTGGGCAGCGAGGCGGGTGCGCCCGTCGTACATGGTGAGCAGCACCGTGCTGAGCTGCAGCTGGTCGTTGAGCCCGCCCTTGACCAGATCGATGGTCCGGATCAGCTGGGACACGCCCTCGAGCGCGTAGTACTCGCACTGGATGGGGATCAGGATCTCCCGGGCCGCCACCAAAGCGTTCAGGGTCAGCAGACCGAGGGACGGGGGACAGTCGAAGAACACGTAGTCGACCTGGTGATCTTGCCGATAGGTCCGAAGGGCCTGGGCCAGCAGGCCCTCACGCGCCACCATCGACACGAGCTCGATCTCAGCACCGGCCAGGTCGATCGTCGCCGGGAGAACCTTCAGGGTGGGGGCCTCGGGGGAGTCGACCACATGGTCAGCCATCGGTCGGCCCTCGATCAGCACCTCATACGTCCCTGGCACCCCCGGCCCGTGGTCGATACCGAGGGCGGTCGAGGCGTTGCCCTGCGGGTCCAGATCGATCAGGAGGACAGAGAGCCCGCCTAAGGCCAGGGCTGCCGCCAGGTTGACCGAGCTGGTGGTCTTGCCGACCCCGCCCTTCTGATTGGCGACCACGAAAATCCGGGTTTCGGCCGGGGCTGGGAAGGTCACCCCCCTGGATGTTTCACGTGAAACCGCAACTGGCTCCGGCTCCGGCAGCAGCGGAGTCTCGTCGACGTCGAACCTGGCTCGACGCGGGCCCGGCGGGCGAAGCGGCGGTGCTGGTGCCGGCCCGCGCTCCAGCTCGGGTTCCGACTCTGCGGCCACCCCTTCAGATCGGGCCGTCGAGAGCAGCCCGGTGGCCTCCCGAGTCCAAGCCGACGTTTCACGTGGAACATCCGGCCAACCGACATCGCGGTCGATCCGGCCCAGTCGTGGCCAACCGAGGGTCACGGCGACCCCTGGATTGATCGATGGGCCTCGGGTCATGGACACTCTCCAACGTTCCGCACCTGGCCACGTTACTAAAGATCAGCCGACCAGCCTGCGGTCAGGACCGCGAGCCGCCGCGCCTTTTCGCCATCGCAACAGATGCCGCGGAGGCCCGGCCGTTCCGATCGTGATCAACCTTGGGCGACGCGGACGACGGTGGTCGGCTCACTGGTCGCACTCGCTCGCACCGCCAGGACGGACGCCGTCAACCCATGCTGGCGGAGCAGGGCCCTCGCGCCGCGGACCTCGTCCTCAGCGGACCGACCCTTCAGAGCCAGAATGACCCCGGTGGGGGAACGCAGTGGGTCACACCAGGCGATCAGCCGGTCCAGGGGAGCGACCGCCCGGGCGAGCACCAGGTCGTAGGAACTTCGGTGCTGCTCCGCCCGCGCCCGGACCACCCGAACAGCGTGAGTTATCCCCAGGTCTTCCACAGTGTGGGTAAGAAAGCCGAACCGCCGCAGCAGGGGCTCGAGGAGGGTCATCTCCAGGTCCGGCCGGAGGATGGCCAACGGGATACCCGGCAGTCCAGCGCCGCTGCCGACATCGACCACCCGGCTGCCCTGGGGGATGAGATCCGCCAGGGCTACCGAGTTCAGGATGTGGCGTTCCCAGAGCCGGTCGACTTCGCGAGGGCCGATCAGACCCCATTCGACCCCCGTCGACGCCAGAATGTCGACATACCGACTTATGAGCGGAAACTGGCCGCCGAACAGCGTCTCGGCGACGCTCATTGGTGCTCGCGGAGCGCGGTGGTCAGGATCTCAGGTCCCTCGGTGAGCAGGCGGTCGTTCATACTGGGTGGTGGCGGCAGCCGGAGCATGCTGCCGTACGCCCCACAGGTCAGCACCATGAGATCGATGCGTCCCGGCCCCGCGATCGCGGGTGGCAGGGTCCGGTTGCGTTCGAGCACTGCCATCCGCGCAGTCTACGGACAAGCTGGCGCGTGTTCGGAGGAGAGCATCCTGCGGTCTGCGCCATGGCGCGAGACAGCCTTATCAGGCCGGCAAGACCACCACGTGGCGCTTGGGCTCTTCGCCCTCGGACTCACTCGTCAGTCCTGCTGCCGCCACGACGTCGTGCACGATCTTGCGCTCGAACGGGTTCATCGGGGCCAGGGCGACCTTTTCGCCCGCCGCTTTGACCTCCACGACCGCGTCGCCGGCCAAGGAGATGAGCTCCTCGCGGCGCCGGCCGCGGTATCCGGCTATGTCGAGCATCAAGCGGCTGCGGTCACCGGTCTCGGTCATCACTGCGAGCCGGGTCAGTTCCTGCAGGGCGTCGAGAACCCCACCCTCAGGACCAACCAGGACCTGGGACTCGCTGACGATGGACACATGTGCCCGATCGCCCTCGATGTAGGTGTCGATGTCACCGTCCAGGTCGGCGATGTCGAGCAGCTCCTCGAGGTAGTCCGCGGCGATCTCCGCCTCGGACTCCAGCGGGTTCTCGTCCCCGTCCCCGTCCCCGTCCTCGGAATCGGAAGTGGGATCATCCGCCGTTGCGGCCTCCGGCTCGACCACTGCTGCGTCTGTGGCGGGGGCCTCGGCCGCCACGACGTCGGACTCTGCGGCGACCCCGTCGAGGGTATCGACCCCGCCCACCGTCACGTCGTCGGTCTCGTGCTCGCGTACGTCGTTCACGACTTCCTTCCTCGAGGCGAACATGTCCGCCTCAACGTGTCGCGCCGGGTCTCTCGACCGGCAGCTGCGACCTCTGCTGCCGGGCTAGCCGGCGTGGTTCGGTGAATGGGAGCCGAGGCTCAGGTCTTGCGCTGGGAGCGGGTCTGCTTACGGGGCTGCTGCCGGATGACCCGGCTGACACTCTGACCCGTGGCTTCGGCCTCGACCTCGATGTCGGAGCGGATCGGCTCGTGCAGGTCCTTGCCCTTGGCCTTGCGCCGCTCCTCCCAGGCGTCGTACGCCGGGGTGCCGGGCGCCGGGTTGCGGCGGATCACGTAGAACTGCTGGCCCATCGTCCACAGGTTGGAGGCGAACCAGTAAATCAGCACGCCGACCGGGAAGTTGATGCCGCCGATGGCGAAGATGAGCGGGAAGACGTACAGCATGATCTTCTGCTGCTGGGCGAAGGGACCGGTCAGGGCGTCGGCCGGCATGTTCTTGCGCATCAGCTGCAGCTGGGTGACGAACAGGGTTGCCGTCATGGCGAGGATCAGGACCAGCGTCACGACGTGCACCGCGTTGATGCCGTTGGACAGCGGCACCTTCAAGAAGGTGTCGGAGATCTTGGCGCCCAGGAGCGTCGCCTGGTTCAGCGACTCGGTGAGCGGCGGGTTGATCCGCAGCCAGTAGCCCCGGGCGATCGGCTGACCGGTCTCCTGGTCGATGCGCGCGGCCCCGTCGAGCACCCGGAACAAGGCGAGGAATATGGGCGACTGCAGCAGCAGTGGCAGACAGGACGCCAACGGGTTGGCGTTGTTCTCCTTGTAGAGCTTCATGGTCTCGGCGCCGAGCTTCTCCCGGTCGTGACCGTACTTCTTCTGCAGCTCCCGGACCTTCGGCTGCAGCAGCTGCATGGCGCGGGACGACTTGATCTGCTTGACGAACAGCGGGATCAGCGCGACCCGGATGAGCACGGTCAGGGAGACGATGGACAGGGCCCAGGTCCAACCACTGTCCGCGCCCAACAGAGGCGACCAGATCGAGTGAAAGAGCACCAGGATGCCGGAGACCACCCAGTAGAGCGGCTGCATGATCGTGCTGCCGATCGAGAGGAAGGAATCCCAGATCGTCATCGGAAGGAGCAGCAGTTCCATCAGTTAACACCTCGTCGTGACACCCGTACGGTGTCGGTATCTGGCCTGGGCCGCCCGGCCTGGTCGGGTCGAACGGTCCGACAGGTTTGAGGGGTGCGAGCACCGGTCAAATCTGTGGACTGCTCCATTGTTCCTGACCGGGCCACCTTTTCGCGCATCTCTTCGTCGAATTCAGGGGTTCCCGGTACGGGGTCGTACCCACCCGGGGTCCAGGGGTGGCACCGCAGCAGCCTGCGGCCGGCCAACCAGGTGCCCTTGACGGCCCCGTGCACCTGCACCGCCCGCAGCGCGTACGCCGAGCAACTCGGGTAGTAGCGGCACACGTTGCCGTAGAGCGGACTGATCACCAACCGATAGGCCTTGAGCACGCCGATCAGCACGTACTTCATGGGATCCGACCCCCCAACGGACTCATCGAATACCAGCCTTCGTGACCGCACGCGACCAGGCCGACGACAGGTCGTGGGGGACCTCGTCGGGCGATGTCGCGGCCCGGGGCAGCGCCCGCACGACCACGTCGATGCCAATCGGGGTGCCGCTCAGCTGGGCCGCCGCCAGATGGCGCAACCGCCTCTTGACCCGGTTCCGGGTCACGGCGTTGCCCACAGTCTTGGACACCACGAATCCGACGCGCACCGCGTCACCATCCGGCGCCCTCCCGGCGTGGACCACCAGGGTGGGGCGACTCACGCGTACGCCCCTGCGCGTGGTTCGCCGGAAATCGTCCGCATTGCTCATCCGTGCCGTACGCGGCAACACCGGCGGTCAGCGTGCCGGGCTTCAGGCAGACAGCTCGCCGCGGCCCTTGCGCCGACGGGCGGCAAGGATCGCGCGGCCGGCGCGGGTGCGCATCCGGAGCCGGAAGCCGTGGGTGCGGCTGCGACGCCGGTTGCTGGGCTGGTAGGTGCGCTTGGTCACGGGAGAACTCCCACAGGTCGATGGCAGACGGAACGGTGTCGAGGATGCCGGGTGGGTGCACCTGGCACCACCCGGAGAATCAGGGCCGGGACCAGGAAGCCCTGTGGCAGCGACCTGCTAACGGTACGGGGAGCCGGGTGCCGGGTCAAACTCACCAGGGTCATGATCAACAACAACCAGGCTGCTCGCTGTCCACCCGACACGCCGCTGCGATCAGGGGATTCTGCGTCAACACTTGCACACACCCCTGGTCGTTGCTAGCGTCGCGGTTCGCCTCACCTTATTCCCCCGACGAGAGCAGTCAGCAGCCCGGCACCGCGATAGCACCGGGGGCTAGTGACGGCTGTCCACCGATTGTGTACAACCTGTGGACGAGGGATCCGGTGAGGATGCACGTCCCATCTGATCGCCCATCGTCACGACCGATCGCCAAGTACCGCTGCAGGTCCGGGGTTACTCCTGGCGACGCAGTCGGCGAACTGCTCGTCATGCCTGCAAGAGCGGAGAACGAGTGAGCGTAGCCCCTGACATGGCAGCCGACCCGATGCTCCTCGCCTGGGAGCACGTGCACGCGACTGCCCCGCCGGAGCTACGCCGCTGGCTGGACACGGGCAAGCCGGTCGCTCTGCATCAGGACGTGCTGATGGCGGCCGTGCCCAACAACTTCACCCGCAATCTGCTCGAGGGTCGGTTCCGCTCCGAGATCGAGGCGGCGTTGGCGGGTTTCTTCCGCCGTACGGTGCAGCTCGCGGTCATCGTGGACGATTCCCTCACCTCCGTCGCGGACGACGACCGGGCCTTCGACGACCGGGCCTTCGACGGCGCCGTCGACCCGCGGAGCGACGACGAGGAGGAGGAGGCCAACGAGTTCCCCCGTACGGATGGCTATCGCGACACCGACTACGCCGCCGACCACACCCGGTCCCGAGGGGCCGACGGCCGACCCGCCGCCCGCAACGACGGCCCCTCGGGTTACGACCCGGACAGCCACCGCCGGCGCGAGTCCGACTCCCGTCTCAACCCCAAGTACTCCTTCGAGACCTTCGTCATCGGCAGCTCGAACCGGTTCGCGCACGCCGCCGCGGTTGCCGTCGCAGAGAGTCCGGGCAAGTCCTACAACCCGCTGACCATCTACGGGGAGTCCGGGCTGGGCAAGACCCACCTGTTGCACGCCCTGGGTCACTACGTGCGCAACTACTTCGACCGCGTACGGGTGCGCTACGTCTCCACCGAGGAACTGACCAACGACTTCATCAACGCGATCAGCCAGAACAAGGGCGCGGAGTTCCGCCGGCGCTATCGCGACGTCGACGTGCTGCTGATCGACGACATCCAGTTCCTCGAGGGCAAGGAGCAGACCCAGGAGGAGTTCTTCCACACCTTCAACACCCTGCACAACGCGCAGAAGCAGATCGTGATGACCTCCGACCGGCCGCCCAAGCTGCTGGAGAACCTGGAACCGCGGCTGCGAAGCCGGTTCGGCTGGGGTCTGATCACCGACGTCCAGCCGCCCGACCTGGAGACCCGGATCGCCATCCTGCGCAAAAAAGCCGCGCAGGAGCGGCTGACCGCCGGTCCCGACGTGCTGGAGTTCATCGGCAGCAAGATCCAGACCAACATCCGCGAGCTGGAAGGTGCCCTGATCAGGGTCACCGCCTTCGCCAGTCTGAACCGCCAACCTGTCGACATGGCCCTGGCCGAGATCGTGCTTAAGGACCTGATCCCCGATGGTGCGGAGACCCAGATCAACACCGGCATGATCATGGCCCAGACCGCTTCCTACTTTGACATCAGCATCGACGACCTGTGTGGTCAGAGCCGGACCCAGGTCCTGGTCACCGCCCGGCAGATTGCGATGTACCTGGTCCGCGAGCTGACCGAGCTGTCGCTGCCCAAGATCGGCCAGCAGTTCGGCGGCCGCGACCACACCACCGTGATGCACGCCAACCGCAAGATCCGCACCCTGATGGCCGAGAAGCGCAGCGTGTTCAACCAGGTCACCGAGCTGACCAACCGGATCAAGCAACAGGCCGCCCAGCGCTGACCGCCTGAGTTCGCCGGGTCGTGGGTCGCGTACGGCTTCGATGAACCGCCTCGTCAGGTGGTCCCACTGCTCGGGCGACCGCCCTACTTCGGGGCTCAGGATCCTCACAGCCAGGGCGGGGGATAATGGGAAGGCCCACCGTCTGTGCAGCGAGTCCCCCCAGGTCCGCCCTAGCCTGGTTCGTGCCGCGGCGTCCCCGCGGCTCGGACGCACCCGATCGGGAGAGCCCCCATGTCGTACCTGACCCGTCTCAGTCTGGTCAACCGTCTCGTCGTCGCCCTGCTCTCGATCGCCACCGTGATCTTCGGCGTCGTCGCGGTGACCTCGCTGAAGCAGGAGCTCATCCCGTCGACTACCGCGCCGCAGGCGTTCGTCACCGCCACCTATCCCGGGTCGTCGCCCCAGATTGTGGCCGACGAGATCGCCGACCCGATCGAGCAGGCTGTTCGCAACGTCACCGGCGTGACCACGGTCCGATCGTCCTCGACCACTGGGTCGTCGCAGATCTCGGTCGAGTGGGACTACGGCCAGGACAACGACAAGGTCCTGGCCGACATCTCGAACGCGATCAACTCCGTGGCGTCGACCCTGCCCGAGACCGTGACCACCAACGTCGCCGCCGGCAGCACCGACGACATTCCCGTGCTGCAGCTGGCCGTGGCCTCGGACCTACCACTGACCGAGCTCGGCCCGTTGGTCCAGGACCGCGTGGTCGGCCCGCTGGAAAACATCCAGGGGGTCCGCACGGTCCAGGTCTCCGGGGAGGACACCACCCGGATCGAGATCACCCTGAAGGCGGACCAGCTCGACACGTACGACCTCACGGCGGCGACCGTGACCCAGTCCGTGCAGAGCCAGCTTGCGGTCACCCCGGCGGGCATCAGCTATGACGGGACCTCCCAGCTCTCGGTCGAGGTCGGCGAAGCCCCAGACTCGGTGCAGACCGTGGCCGCGCTGCCCATCGCCACCGTCGACGACGGACCCCAGCGACTGGACCGGCTCGCGACGGTCGAGGTCGCTGCGATCGAGCGGACGTCGATCGCCCGGGCTGACGGTCGACCCGCGCTGGGTCTTGCCGTGCTGAAGAGTGCCGACGCCGACGCCGTCCAGGTCTCACACGCGGTGGCCGACCTGACCCCGGAGCTGACCACCAGCCTCGGCAACAACGCCTCGTTCACCACCGTGTTCGACCAGTCCCCGCTGATCGAGCAGTCACTGCACGACCTCGTGGTCGAGGGTGGGCTGGGGCTCGCCTTCGCCGTGCTGATCATCCTGGTGTTCCTGCTTTCGGTCCGTTCCACCCTGATCACCGCGATCTCCATCCCGCTGTCGCTGCTGATCGCCATGGTCGGGCTATGGGTCGGTGACTACTCGCTCAACCTGTTCACCCTGGCTGCGCTCACGGTTGCCGTCGGCCGGGTGGTGGACGACTCGATCGTGGTGATCGAGAACATCAAACGGCGTACGGGACACACCCGGCGTCCGACGATGGACGACATCGTCGCCTCCGTCAAGGAGGTGTCGGGGGCGGTCACCGCCTCGACCCTGACCACCGTGGCGGTATTCCTCCCGGTGGCTACGGTCTCCGGGGCGACCGGTGAGCTCTTCCGACCCTTCGCGGTGACTGTGGCCATCGCCCTGACGGCGTCGCTCTTCGTGGCCCTGACCATCGTGCCGCTGCTGGCGTACTGGTTCATGCGGGGCAAGCCGAACCCGGCCGAGCGCGCGGCGGCCGGGAACGAGGCCGAGCAGGTCACGCGGCTGCAACGGGGCTACCTCCCTGTGCTGGGCTTCTCGCTGCGGCACCCGATCGTCGTACTGGGCATCGCGCTGGTCGTGCTCGCCGGCACGGGCGCTGCCTCCGCCTTCCTCAAGACCGACTTCCTCGGCTCCTTCGGCGACGACCGTGCACTGCTGGTCACCCAGAAGCTGCCAGTGGGGCTGCGGCTCGACGAGAGTGCCAAGGCCGCGGCGGAGGTGGAGTCGCAGCTGGCCGGGAGCGGTGACATCGAGAACTACCAGGCCACCATCGGCCAACCGGGGACCCCGAACACGGTGACCTACTCCATCACGTTGACCGACGCTGCCGACCCGGCCACGGCCACCGAGCGGCTGCGCAGCCAGCTGAGGGAAACCCCAGACGGCGGTGACATCACCGTCCAGCCGGGGAGCGCGGCCTACTCCAACAACAACCTGACCGTCACCCTGAGCGGCACGAACGACGAGGACCTGCGAGCCGCCTCCGACCAGGTGCTGGCCACCGTGAAGGGCGTGCCGGACCTGACCGACGTGACCTCGAACCTCGCCGAGGAGCGTCCGCAGCTGCGGGTGGCCGTCGACCGGGCCAAGGCAGCGGACTTCGGATTCACCCAGGCCGAGATCGGTCAGGCGGTGTCCCTCGCGCTGCAGGGGGCCAGGGCCGGCACCATCACCGTGGACAGCGACACCACGGACGTCTTCCTGCGCACCCACGCGCCGAACCCGTCCCCGAAGCAGATCGCGGGACTCAGGCTCCCGGTCTCGCAGCTGCAGCAGCAGAAGGCGGTCGACAAGGCGACCAAGAAGCTCGAGGACCGCACCGATGCGCTGGAGAAGAGGACCGACGCGTTGACCGATCAGTCAGAGGATCTGGTCGACCGGCAGACCGACCTCGCAGATCGCCAGCAGGCCGCGGGCGAGAAGCAGCAGGAGGAGGCCAACAAGGTGGCCCAGGAGGGCTCCCGGGACCTGAAGGAGTCGCGCGAGGACGCACGCGACGCGGTGGCCGACGCCAAGGTGGCCCTGGCCGAGGCGCGAAATCAACCTGCGCCTGCACCCCTGCCGCCAGGTTCAGTGACCCCCGAGATCCTGGCCTACGAACAGGCAAGGGCAGCTCGTGAGGGCGCCATCGCCCAGGCGAGCGCTGGGCTCGAGCAAGCCGAGGCCGGTCTTGAGCAGCTCGACGAGCAGGTCACGTCGACTCGCGAGCAGCTCGACGACGCGGCCGCTCAGCAGGAACAGTCGAAAGGCTTCAGCGACGAGCAGGAGGCGCTGAGGGAGGAGCAGAAGACGCTGACGGACGAGCAGCAGGTCCTCGCCGACGAGCAGAAGGACATCGGTAAGGACCAGCAGGACCTGGCGGACCTGAAGGCCGGCGCGATCATGGTCAGCGCCGTCGCGGGCGTCAAGGCCGAGGACGCTCCGGTCACCGTGCAACGAGAAGGCGGCAAGCAGGCCGTCACCATCACCGGGACGCCGAGCGGGACCGACCTCGGCGCGGTGAACGCGGCCCTGACGGCGGCCGTGACCGCCTATCAGCCGCCCGCCGGCATCGAGGTGACATCGGGTGGTGCCTCCGAGGACCAGGCGAAGGCGTTCTCCCAGCTGGGGCTGGCGATGGCGCTGGCCATCGTGCTCGTCTTCATCATCATGGTGGCGACCTTCAAGAGCCTGGTGCAGCCGCTGATCCTGCTGGTCTCGATCCCGTTCGCGGCGACCGGTGCACTGGCCGGGTTGCTGGTCACCGGGACCCCCCTCGGCGTACCCGCCATGATCGGGCTGCTGATGCTCATCGGCATCGTGGTGACCAATGCCATCGTGCTGATCGACCTCATCAACTCCTATCGGGAGCGTGGGGCGGATCCGTTGACCGCGACCATCGACGGCGCCCGACTCCGGTTGCGGCCGATCATCATGACCGCCGCCGCGACGGTGTGCGCGTTGCTGCCGATGGGTCTGGGGCTGACTGGCGGCGGCCTGTTCATCTCCCGGCCGCTGGCGGTGGTGGTGATCGGGGGGCTGGTGTCCTCGACGCTGCTCACCCTGCTCCTGGTCCCTGTCCTGTACGGGCTTGTGGCCCGCGTTGCCGGCGCTCGGGCCCGTGAGCAGCTACGTCCCGCAGCCGCGCCCGGCATCGCCGAGGAAGACCGGCCCACCGTCGCTTCGTGACGGGTGAGTTGCGGCGTACGAGTGGGTCGGTTCCGAGCGTCCAGCGGTCCAGAATCGGCCCCACTCTGCGCGGTGACTGCGCGCTTTACCCGGGATATATCGCCCGCAAAGTGAACGTTTCCCAGGTATACCTGCGAAACCGACAGACCCCCGCGCAGGCGCCCTGACCAAGGTTGGTGAACGTGAGGTAAAGCCGCCCCCACAGCTGGGGACAGCCTTGTGGATAACTGTGGATGTGATCCACGTCGCATGGGGAGGAAGGGTGGATGGCGACCATCAACGGCCCAGCTCGTCCAGAGATCCTCCCCGTGTCATTTCCCGATACCCACAGCTCGACCCGCAGGGCGAAACCGGTGCTGACCAGCCCGAAGGACGGTTGTCCACAGGATCCACAGAACCTACGACTACGACGACGAGTTACACATCATCACGAAGGTCTAAGTCACGATGGGCCCAACATGTGCATATCGGCGAACAGCACCAGCGCTACGCTCCCAGGCAGGACCACGACCAAAGGCGTTCCCATGGGCTTACTGCAACGACTTCTCGGCCGCGAGAAGAATGACGACCCGCAAGAAACTGGCGCGGACGAGATCGTCATCACCTTGGACGCCGAACGCCGTAAACCGCAGCTGATCCGGTTGGAGAGAGCCCTTGATGCCCTGGCCAACGCGATGCGGGCCGACCACACCACCGACGACCCGGGGTGGCGTGGGCGGGTCAACGAGTACAGCCGGTTGGCGGGTGAGGCCATGACGTTGCGCGGCGACCTCAACCACGAGGGTTTACTCGATCTGGTCTTCTCGATCCGCCCGGTGTTCAGCGCAGAGGTCCCAGCCGGCTTCCACGATCTCGGCCCGTTGCAGGACGAGGTGATGGCCGCCGCCGAGGACCTGCGCGAGCTGCTGCCCCAGGAGAAGCGCTGACGTGCGCTCGGGTCCGGCGTCGGTATGATCGCACCCTGCCCGCCGTGGGGCGGCGGCAGGACATCGAGAAAGCGTGAGGGAGCAGCGTGAAGATCAGACTCGAGCGCGATGTCTTGGCCGAGGCCGTGCAGTGGGCCGCACGCAGCCTGCCGGTGCGGCCGAGCGTGCCCATCCTGGCCGGTCTGCTCGTCAGGGCCGACGCGGAGGGCGTGACGTTCTCCAGCTTCGACTACGAGACCTCAGCCCAGATCCACGTCAAGGCCACCGTGACCGACGAGGGCCAGGCCCTGGTCTCTGGTCGGCTGCTCTCCGAGATCTCCCGCAGCCTGCCGGCCAAGCCGGTGGACATCACCGGCGACGGAACCAAGGTCCAGCTGGTGTGCGGCAGCGCCCGGTTCACCCTGCAGACCCTGCCGGTCGCCGACTATCCGTCCCTGCCGGCCATGCCCGAGTCGACCGGCACGGTGCCCAGCGACTCGTTCGCGGCTGCCGTCGCCCAGGTCGTGGTCGCCGCTGGTCGCGACGAGCTGTTGCCGGTGTTCACCGGCGTCCGGGTCGAGATCGAGGGCGACACCATCTCGCTGCTGGCCACCGACCGCTACCGGATGGCGCTGAAGGAGCTCACCTGGAATCCGAGCTCGACCCAGATTTCGGCGACGGCCCTGGTGCCGGCCAAGGTGCTGAACGAGACTTCCCGTTCGATGACCTCCGGCGACGAGTTGACCTTGAGCCTGGCCAACGGCGGGTCCGGTGACGGCATCATCGGCTTCGAGGGCCACGGTGCCGCCGGCGACCGGCAGACCACCACCCGGCTGCTGGACGGGGAGTTCCCCAAGGTCCGTCACATCATGAACACCTCCGCCCTGATGAACGTACGGGTCAACACAGCCGAGGCGATTGCGGCGGTCAAGCGGGTGGGGCTGGTGGCCGAGCGCAACACCTCGCTGCGCATGCTGATCGTCGACGGGTCCGTCACGCTCGAGGCGGCCACCGGCGACCAGGCCCAGGCATCCGAGGCCATCGAGGCCGTCATCGACCAACCCGGTGGCGGTGACCAGGTGGTCACGGCGGCCGGCTTCAATCCGACCTACCTGCTGGACGCACTCGGGGCGTTCGGCACCCCGTACGTCAACTTCGCCTTCACCGCCCCGAGCAAGCCGTGCCAGCTGACCGGACTGGCCGACCTGGACGGCGAACCGTTGGTCGATTACCGGCACGTCATCATGCTGATGCGGCTGCCGACCTAGGAGGGTGGTGTCAAACGATGGCCGTGGCGAGCAGGTGACCGGGTGCGTGGCGGGCAAGGCGTCGGAGGAGTCGGATAGCGGGGTTCTATCCGTGACGACGATAACGCAGCCCGGTGCGTGCCCGGGTGCCGCGCAGTAGGCCGTCGTTTGACACCACCCTCCTCGAGCTTCCACCAGGCCCGGACCTCCGCGGGCGCCGGTCAGACCGTCCTGTTACGTTGACCACTCCGCCGTCGAAACAAGGGGAATCGCGATGCAGCTGGGAATGGTCGGCCTGGGCCGAATGGGTGCCAACATCGTGCGTCGACTGATGCGTGACGGGCACGAGTGTGTGGTCTTCGACGTCAATCCCTCATCGATAGTCGAGCTCGAGGGCGAGGGGGCCCGGGGCGGTCACACGCTGGAGGAGTTCGTCGGCCTGCTCGAGCGCCCCCGGGCGGTGTGGGTGATGATCCCCGCCGGCATCACCGGTCAGACGGTCGACCAGCTGGCTGAGCTGCTGGACGAGGGCGACATCATCATCGACGGGGGCAACTCCAACTACCGTGACGACGTTCGCCGGGCCGCCAAGCTCCGCGAGCAGAATATTCACTACGTCGACATCGGCACCAGTGGTGGCGTCTTCGGACTCGAGCGGGGCTACTGCCTGATGGTGGGTGGCGACGACGAAGCCATCGCGATCATCGAGCCCGTCCTCAAGACCATCGCCCCGGGCCTCGGCGAGGTGGAGCGTACGCCGGGCCGTTCCGGGGACCTGGCACCCGAGGAACAGGGCTATCTGCACTGCGGCCCCTCCGGTGCCGGCCACTTCGTCAAGATGGTCCACAACGGGATCGAGTACGGCATCATGGCCGCCTTCGCCGAGGGTCTGAACATCATCGACAAGGCCGACGCGGGCATCAAGGCGGCCGAGCACTCCGCCGAGGTGGCGCCGCTGGGTGACCCGGAGTTCTACCAGTTCAACGTGGACACCGCCAAGGTGACCGAGTTGTGGCGCCGCGGCTCGGTGGTGTCGTCCTGGTTGCTCGACCTGACCGCGGCCGCGCTGTACGCCAACCCCAAGCTGGAGGGTCTGGCGGGGCGCGTGTCCGACTCGGGTGAGGGCCGGTGGACCGTCAAGGCCGCCGTCGACATCGGCGTACCGGTGCCGGTGCTCGCAGCCTCGCTGTTCGAGCGGTTCGCCTCCCGCGACGAGGACAAGTTCGCCAACCAGGTCCTGTCGGCGATGCGTCAGCAGTTCGGGGGGCACAACGAGCTGCCTGCCGGTTCCTCGCTGGAAGCCGGCGGCGAGAAAGCCGACCAGGTCGGCGGCTCGAACAAGGGTCACTCGGAGACGGCCTGATCGTTGCGGGTGGGTTGTCGGGTTTTGGGTCCCGGACAACCATCCGCCCTCGCAGGCTCGGGCTCCCGCCAGACCCATCCACGTCCGGGACCCAAAACCCGACAACCCACCCTCGTCTCGGCCACCGCTCCCTGGTTCACGCCGCGGGGGAACGAAGAAGGCAAGCGGCGCGGTTAGGTTGTCGACATGTTCGTGGATCACCTGCAGCTCGTGGACTTCCGGTCGTACGCGGGGGTCGACGTGGCGCTGGCGCCGGGGGTGACGACCCTGGTCGGGGCCAACGGGCAGGGCAAGACGAATCTGGTCGAGGCGGTCGAATACCTGTCCACGATGAGCTCGCACCGGGTGTCGTCGGAGGTGCCGCTGGTCCGGGCCGGGGCCGAGCGGGCGGTGATCAGGGCTCGGGTGCAGGCCGGGGTCGACGACCCCCGGCAGCTGCAGCTGGAGATCGAGATCACCCCGGGTAAGGCGAACCGGGCCAGGCTGAACCGGTCGCCGGTGCGGCGGGCCCGCGAGATCGTCGGGGTGCTCCGTACGGTGGTGTTCTCACCGGAGGACCTGGCCATGGTCAAGGGGGACCCCAGCGAGCGTCGCCGGTTCCTGGACGAGCTGCTGGTCACCCGTTGGCCGCGGCTGGCCGGGGTCCGGGCGGACTACGACCGGGTGTTGCGGCAGCGGAACACCTTGCTCAAATCGCTCAGCGGGCGTAGCCGCGGCGGAGCTGCGTCGGTGGACGCAGCCTCGACCCTGGACGTCTGGGACAGCCATCTCGCGCAGACCGGCGGGGAGCTGCTCGCGGCTCGACTGACCACGTTGTCCGACCTGGCCCCGCACGTGAGCAAGGCGTACGCCGACATCGCCCCCACCAACAACGACGCCGCCGCGGAGTACAGGTCGGCCGTGCCGCTGGGGGACGCGGTCAGTCGCGATGAGCTGGCGGACCTGCTGCTGGCGGCGATGGGCGAGCGGCGCTCCGACGAGATCCAGCGCGGGGTGTCACTCGTGGGCCCGCACCGCGACGACATCACCTTGTCGCTGGGACTGCTACCGGCCAAGGGCTACGCCAGCCACGGCGAGTCGTGGTCGTACGCGATCGCCCTCAAGCTGGGCAGCTTCCACCTGCTCCGGGCGGACGGGATCGAACCGGTGTTGGTGCTCGACGACGTGTTCGCCGAGCTGGACGTGACTCGGCGGGAGCGGCTGGCCGCCGGGGTCAGCGCGGCCGAGCAGGTGCTGGTCACCGCTGCCGTCGGGGCCGACGTGCCCGAGCTGCTGCAGGGCCGCCGGTTTCTGGTCACCGGCGGCGCGGTGACCCGTGCGGACTGAGTCCGGTCAGGACCACAGGTCCGGGACTCCCAGGTGTGGCAGCACCCGAGCCAGCACGCCGGCCGGGTCCGCGGTGGCGTCAGCGGCCAGCAGCTGAACCCATACCGACGGCCCGGTCACCGGGCCGACGAGACGCACGTGCACACCCGGTGCAGCCAGCGCCCTCTCCTGCCCGAGCTCTGCGACCACCGCCGGCCCCAGCAGCAAGCCGTACGGCACGGTAGCTCCGACGGCCACCGGTTCGACCGTGCCGTCACCCCGGCCCGGCTCCAGACCCAGCAGCACCGTCCGGGGCGGCACCGTCTGGTCGGCGAGCCGTCCGGCGAGGGCGTCGAGCCGGCCGAACTCGACCTCGGGCCCACCGCCGACCTGCAGCCACAGCTGTTCGCGAACCCCGCTGGTGGTGGGGGTGACGGTCAGGGTCCCCACCGCGGGCCGGTCCGCGGAGCCCCCGACGACGACGAGCCGGGAAGCACCGGGGGCCCGGTCCCGGCACAGGGTCGTGACATCCTGCCGGTCCCAACGCTGGGAGACGGGCTCGGCCACCCCCCAGCCGTACGGGCCGGAGTCGGCCAGGACTGCGCAGCAGGTCTCCATCGCCTCGCCGAGCCGGAGCTCCTGGGTGGCGGGGTGGAGGGTGGTCAGCTCGACGCTCAGGCTGCCACCCTCGGCTGGCGGCGGTGTGGCCCACTGCTCGTCGATGGCGGGACCGCCGGCGGGCTCGGTGAACGACGAGCCGTCCCAGCGCAGCACCTGTCCGTCCATCCCGTCGAGGTAGTCACCGTCGGGTCGGCGGACCACCCACTGCCCACCCAGGTCGCGCAGCAGCCGGCCGAGCGGCAGAGTCAGCCGGCTGCCTGCCGGGGTCACCAGCTGCAGCCGGACGCCGGCGCGAACGGTGGAGACGAGAGCATCGAGGAGCAGCGGGTCCAGACCGACCACCTCCCGGTCCTGCACCACCACGGCAGCGGCGGCGGTCGCGATGTCGACCGCCGGATGATTCTGCAGCGGCGGGGCCTCATCGGTCGCCCGCTCTGGTGCCTCGCTCGGCCGCCCGGTCATCCGACGGCCTCGGACGGCCAGACCGCGCCGCCGTGGTGCTCGACCAGGGTGCTCGCCAGGCGCCGAGCCGCCGCAGCGGCACCGTCGTACGCCGACGAGGCCCGGATCTCGACCCACCAGACCGCCTCGCCGACGTCGGGAGCCGATGGCCCGAGCAGCCGGCGCACCTCGCCGGGCACCTGCAGCAACCGCGCCCCGTCCACGGCCAGCACGATCCGCTCGTTCTCGTCCAGCAGCAGGATGACCGGGGTGTCCTGCCAGGACGCAACCTGGAAATCCGGCCCGGCGGCCTGCAGCGCCGCGACCTGGGCCTCGCCCTCGGGCCGGGTCCGGCACAGCGCGATCACGTCGGTGGTCATGGGGTGTCCTCTTCGTTCGTGCTCGGGTCGGGGCTGGCGGCGCCCGGGGAGAACCCGGTCTGCACGGTCTCGGGCGACTGTCCGGGGCGTACGAGCAGTCCCCGTCCGGGTGGCTGGGAAGCGGCGCGAACTGGTCCGATCAGCTGTCCCTCGGAGCGCTCGCCCGACATGATCAGACCGACCGCACCGGCCTCGCGCAGCGCGAGGGTGAACGGCTCGTAAAGCCCCC
>JAABUN010003123.1_pt1 | contig 26744 bp, 17 predicted proteins | sample 5559311 | NCBI WGS metagenome assembly JAABUN01 (sample SAMN10711877, study PRJNA513370) | rock metagenome | isolation source: Antarctica rocks | place: Antarctica: Victoria Land, Siegfried Peak sud
CGTGATAGTACGAGGTCGCCGACCCGCTGCCGACGGACGGGGCCGTGACCTGGGGGAGGACACTACTCTCCGGCGTCTTCGGCACGGTCCGGTCGGGCGTGACGGGCGGCGTCCCCTGCGGCTTCGGGTCCAGCGGCCGGGGCATCTCACGCGGCGTTTCGGGCTGCGGCATCGTCGCCTGCGGCATCCCCGTCTGAGGCATACCGGTCTGAGGCATCTGCTGCGGCATGCCGTAGCCCGAGGTGGTGGCGGGCATGTACGGAACCGCCGGCAGGGCACACCCGCCGTCGATCGGGGCGGACGCCACGGCCTGCCCGCACGGTTCGCCGCACGGGGCCGGACACGGCGTGGAGTGGCAGCCGTGGGCGAACTTGGCCTTCAACTTGGAGAACAGCCCCGACGACGACGACCCGCACGGTGACCGGAGTTTGCACCGGCTGAACAGGCCCGCGGACGACGACCCGCACGAGTCGCACCCCGACGAAGCGGAGTAGCTGCTCGGAGCGGAGTAACTAACTGGGGCCGAGTACGCGGGAGCGGAGTACGCCGGAGCGGTCGCCCCGCACCCGGCACACCCGGCCGGGCCGCCGCCTGTCGAAAAGGCCGCCGTCATCAGCACAAGGGTTGCGTTCACGAGGGAGAACCTCAGCGTGAAGGGAATGCCCGAACGAGGGCGGGGTGTCGACCGGTCGGTCCGATATCGGATGGGCCGGCCGTGTACGCGGTGTGTCGACACCCGCTCCATCGACCCCGCCCCGGCGGCCGCCTGACGACCCCGGGGCGGAATCCGTCATTTCCTGGCGGCTGCGTGCCGGCCACGCCGATGGAACCCGCGGCGCTTGTCCCGCAGGTGCTGGCGGTGCCGGGGGGCGTGCCGCAAATGCCGGTCGGCCGAACGACTTCTGCGAATCCGCAGCGACGGCCCCTTGCGGACGGCCAACTAATCCGGCTAAATAGCCTTTGACGTTTGTCCACCACTCGACGCCTCGTGAGACCGCCCCGTGCCCCCAGCCCTGAAGTCGTGGCGACTCGTTCCCCACGACCCGCACGCCGCTCACGCCCTGGCCGCCGCCCTCCGGGTGTCGCCGGTGGTCGCGCAAATGCTCGTCCGCCGGCGGGTGACGGACGCGGCCGCCGGCCGGGCATTCCTCGACCCGCCTCTCGCCGGCCTGCACGCCCCGGCCGAGTTGCCCGGCGTCGCGGCGGCGGCCGACGCGATCATCCGGGCGGCCGCCGCCGGCGAGAAGATTTGCGTCTACGGCGACTACGACGTGGACGGCACCACGGGTACGGCGATCCTGCTCGGCCTGCTCAAGCGGATCGGGGCGGCGGCCGAGTTCTACATCCCCAACCGCCGCGAGGAAGGGTACGGCCTGAACGCCGACGCGGTCCGGGCGCTGGCGGCCTCCGGGGTCGGACTGATCGTCACCGTCGACTGCGGGGTGTCCGCCGTCGCCGAGGCGGCGGTCGCGCAGGGCAGCGGGGTGAAGCTGGTGGTGACCGACCACCACGAGTTCAAGCCGACCCTGCCGGCGGCGGCCGCGGTCGTCCACCCGCGGCTCCCCGGCGGCGGCTACCCGAACCCGGACCTGTGCGGGGCCGGGGTGGCGTTCAAGTTGGCCTGGGCCGTCGCCCAGCGGGCCAGCGGGTCGGACAAGGTGCGGCCGAAGTTCCGCGACTACCTGTGCGACGCCACCGCCCTGGCGGCCCTCGGCACGGTCGCCGACGTGGTCCCACTCACCGGCGAGAACCGGGTGTTCGTCCGGCACGGCCTCGACCGGCTGATGGACGCGCCGACGGTCGGCCTGAAGGCGTTGCTGGCGGCCGCGGGACTCGCCGGCAAGCCGCTGTTGGCCGAGGACATCGCCTATAAGCTCGGCCCCCGGTTGAACGCCGCCGGCCGACTCGAATGCGCCCGGCAAGTGGTCGAACTGCTCACCACCGACAACCCGGTCCGGGCGGCCGAACTCGCCGATTGCCTCGAACGGCTCAACGGCCAGCGGCAGACGATCGAACGGCGGACCACCCAACAGGCCAAGGAGATGGTCGAGGCGAACGGGTACGACACGCACGCCGGGATCGTCCTGGCGTCGGCCGGGTGGCACCCGGGGGTCGTCGGCATCGTCGCGTCGCGGGTCGCGGAGTCTTACGCCCGGCCGGCCCTGGTGATCGCCCTGTCCGACGACGGCCGGCCGGCGGCCGGGTCGGGCCGGTCGGTCGCCGGATTCCCGCTGCATGAAGCCCTCGACGCCTGCACCGGTTGCCTCGAAAGTCACGGCGGGCACGCGGCCGCGGCCGGGTTCAAGGTCAAGCCGGAGAACGTCGACGCCCTGCGCGAGCGGTTCGCGGCCTACGTCCGGGCGCACTTCGCGGGCGGGATGCCCGCCCCGGTCCTGACGGCCGAGGGGGAGGTGCCGCTGTCGGCCCTGACGTTCGGCCTGTTGAACGACCTGGCCCGACTGGAACCCTACGGCCAGGGGAACGCCCGGCCGAAGTTTCTGGCGTCCGGGCTGACCCTCGTCGATACCCCGCGGCGGATCGGCCAGGACGCCAAGCACCTGGCCTTCCGCGTCCGCCAGGGGGAGTCGTCGATCCGCGGCGTGGCATGGGGGATGGGCGACCGGCTCGACGAGTTGATGAGCGAAGGCGGCGACTGCTGCCTGATGTTCACCCCGAAGGTGAACGAGTGGAACGGGCAGCGGACCGTCGAAGTGGAAGTGGCGGACTTGCGGGCCGGGGCCGACCCGCGGTTGGAGTGAGGGGAGCAGCACGAGCCGGATGCGTCAGCGTCCGGGTTCCTTCCGTCACAGGCCGGGGAAGAACCCGGGCGCTGACGCATCCGGCTACTGACGAATCTTTACCCCGGTCCCTTCGCCGGCCCCGCCTTCTTGGTCGCCAGGTCCGCTGCCCATTTCTCCCATGCATCGGCCGCCCGGGTCCGGGCGGCGGAGGCCGCCCCGGCGTCGTACTGCAACAACGTCTTGGCCGCCGCGTCCTTCGGGTCGACCGATCCGGCGAGCAGGCCGAACGCCAATTCCCGCACGGCCAAGGATGCCGACTTCAAGGATGACACCACCCGGCCGGCCGTCGCCGGGTCGTTGCGGTCGGCGTCGGACAAACCGCGGAGCAGGCGGACGGCCTCGGCCACGTCCGCCGGCGGCATCCCCTGTTGGCCGGCCAGGAGCGGCTTGACCCGGTCGAGGAATGTCGGGTCCAGGGCGGTGGCCGACCGCATGCCGTCGGCGGCGATCGACCGCAACAGCGGCCGGTCCGGGTCGGTCAGCAGGCCGACCAAGGCCCGTTCGTCGCCCAGTGCCGCCAATGCATAGGCGGCGACCCGGGCGGCGGCGACCGATTGGCGGGTGGCCATCGGGTCGGTCGGCAGGCCGGCGTCGAACGTCCCCCGCACCTGCCCGGGATTCGTCAACTTCTTCGAGAAGTCGTCGAGGGCCGTCAGGGCCAGCGTGGCCGACGCCGCATCCCGTGAGACCGCGAACTTCGACCAGTACCCCGCCCGGCCGACCGCCTTGGCATCGCTCGGCTTGTAATCGACGCCCGGCTTCCGCGAGTCGAAATACGCCTCGGCCCCCTTTCCGAACGGCAACGAGGCGGGCGGTACGGCCAGGTCGGTGACGGTCACACTCCCGGCCGAGACGTGCCACTCGCCGGACGCCCGCCCGAGAGCCGGGTCCGCCGGCGGGGTGATGAAGTTGACCACTTCGACGGCCAGTTCGGACTTGTCGTCGGCCAACTTGACATCCCACGTATGGCCGGCCGCCCGCACCCGAACGACCGCCCCGGCCGGGTTCCGCGTGCCGAGGTAGACCCGGCCGGCATGGACGGTCACGTCGGCGTCGACGCTGGCCGGCGGGACGGCCGGCGTCACGGACGCTTCGAGTAGCGGGATCGGCGAGGCCAACAGGTCGGGCAGGTTCCCCCACAGTTCGGCCGTCACTCGGGTGTCGAACAACAGGAGAGCCTTGTACCCCGGCAGGGCGACGAGCCGGTCGGCCCCGAACAGCTCCGGCGTCTCGGCCAACACCCGCTGCCAGCCGTCGGCCCCGGTCGGTCGGCGGACCAGGACCGCGGCGGGTTCCTTCCTCTCCCACCGACCGACGCGGGCACGCTCCCCACTCGGGGCGGGCACCGCTACAGGGGCCGGCGGACCGGCCGCGGGCGTCACCGGAATCGGGCTAGTCGAAACCGGTGGCTCGACTACCGGGGGCGGGGCTGTTTGATCCACCGGCACTTTGGCCGGCACCGGATCGGGCGGCCGAGTGCCGGCGGGGAGCGGTGACGGGGCGACCTCGGCCGACGGTTCACGGACCGCCGGGGCCGGCGGCAGTGCGTCGGCGTGCGTCGGTTCGGGGGGCACGGCGGGAGTCGCTAAGGCCACCGTCCGCCGCGGCCCGGCCTCCTTCGGCCACGCCAACAACGTCCCGACCAGGACCAGCAGCGCCAGGCCGACGCCGGCGACGACCTTAACGGCGTGCTGGCCCGGAGCCTCGGACCGCGTGTAGCCGGACATGCCGAGGAGGTAGGCCGCGTCGTCGCCGTCGTCCCGCGGCTTGATGTCGTCGCGGGCACCCCCGACGGGGATCGTGTTCCCCGGCCGCCGGTTCGGCAGCGACTCCCGCCCCTCGACCAGTTCGTACATCCGGCGGTGCGCCCGGGGGGGGACGCGGGCCTGCTCGCACAACAAGAGCGTCAGAATCTGATGCACGGCCGCGACTTCGGCGAGGTGGACATCGGATTCGAGACAGTTCTTCTCGAATACCGCCACCGCGTCGGGGGTCAGGGTGTCACTCAGATAAGCCGTGACGGTGTTGGGGTCGGCCAGTCCCCCCGCCGGGCCGGCCGGCGGGGTGGCCAGGCCGCGCCGGCGGGTGACCTTCTTGATCTTGTCGATCAGTTCCTGGGCCGGCGGGTTCTCGGCGACCTTCCGCCCGATTTCCCGGGACTGGGCCGGGTCGAGGGTGTCGTCGAGGTACGCGAGGAGGGTGCGGAGGGTCAGGCGCATCGGATCGGCCCTGCGGGGAGTGTGTCCCTACAGTAGTGGGCCGCCGGCCGGTGCTTCGTGCGTCATTCCGCGAAAATGCTCGCTGTACACGGCGTGGGCCGGCCGACCCACCGTCAGGCGGGCCGACCGGCCGCGAACGAACCCCACGACTGTTCCAGGCCGTGGGAGCCTCATCCGACCCGACCGGCCGAGGAGCGAACTCCGCGGCCGGCCGGACAAGCCGTCAACGCCGGGGGACTTCGCAACCGGGGTGCCGCGGGAGCGATTCCGGGCGCGATGCTCGGATCAGCTACGAAACGCAGCATCCACCCAGGCCTGCCGGTCGTGGCCGGGAAACTTTTACAGGCACGATTATGGCCGACGGGTAAAAGTTGCCGAGTGCGGGTCACGTCACCAAGACGACGCGGACATCGGCGACATTGGTTTGCGTCAGCCCGGTAACGACCAGCCCGCCCGCGGCATCAAAGAACGTGTAACTGTCGTGCCGGGCCAGGTATCGGGCCGGGTCGAGGCCGAGGCGCTCGGCCCGGGCGAGAGTCTCCGACGTGGCGACCGCCCCGGCCGCGTCCGTCGGGCCGTCCTCGCCGTCGGTCCCGCCGCTCAGGACGGCCACCCCGGCCATGCCTGCCGGGCCGAGGTGGTGCAGCATGGCAAGCGCGAACTCCTGGTTCCGCCCGCCCTTGCCGGGGTCCGCGCCGAGCGTCACCGTCGTCTCCCCGCCGACGAGAACGCACGCCGGCGGGGCCACCGGCACGGCGTCGGCGCGGATCGACCGGGCGACGCCGGCGACGACGTGGGCGACGGCCCGCGTCTCCCCTTCGACGAACGACCCGAGGTTGACGACCGCGTACCCGCGCCGGCCGGCTACGATCGACGCCGCGGCGAGGGCCGTCTGGTTGTTGCCGACGACGACGTTGTGGACGTGGGCCGGCAAGTGCTTCGGCGTCTCCGGCACCTCGCCCCGTGCCCCGCGTTCCAAGTGGTCGATGGCTCCGATGCCGTACTTGGCCAGCACACCGCGGGCGTCGGCAAACGTCGACGGGTCCGGGCAGGTCGGGCCGGAGGCGATCACGTCGAGCGGGTCGCCGACCACGTCGGACAGAATCAGGCCGACGACGAGCTTGCCGCGGAACGCGGCCGCCAGGTGGCCCCCTTTCACTGCCGACAGGTGCTTGCGGACGGCGTTCATCTCCGCGATCGTCGCCCCGGCCGCGTGCAAAGCCCTCGTCACCGCCTGCTTGTCGGCCAGGGTGACGCCGTCGGCCGGGCACGGCAGCAAGGCCGACCCGCCGCCGGAAAGCAAACAGATGGCCACGTCCGCCGGGCCGGCCGAGTCGAGACGTGCGAGCATCGCGCGGGTGCCCGTCACCCCGGCGGCGGTCGGGTGGTTGCTCGCGGCCGGCCGGGCCGGGTGCAGGCGGATACGTCCCCGTGGTCCGCTCGCTCCGCGAGCGGTCATACCCGTGGCGGGCGGATCAGGGGTAGGACCGCTCGCGGAGCGAGCGGACCACGGGGGGCTGAATGCCCCGTCCGGCACGTTCAACAGCCCATCGACTTTCGCCAGATGAGGGCGGAGGCCCGTTTCGAGGCCGGCCGCCATCCCCGCCGCGGCCTTCCCGCCGCCGACGATATGAACGGCGGGCGCTTCGTGAATCGCGGCGTGCCACTCGGCGGGGAACCGTGCGACCGCCGCTTCGACCAGCGGCCCCGGTGCGACCGCAGCCACGGCGGCGTGAAAGATCGCCTCGGCGTCGGCCCGCGGCCCGGCCGGGGTCACGCCAGCATCTCTTTCACGACCCGGCCATGCACGTCGGTCAGCCGGAAGTCCCGGCCGGCGTAGCGGTAGGTGAACTTCTCGTGGTCGAACCCCATCAGGTGCAGGATGGTGGCGTGCAGGTCGTGGACGTGGACCTTGTTCTCGACGGCTTTGAAGCCGAACTCGTCCGTCGCCCCGACGACGGTCCCGCCCTTGACCCCGCCGCCGGCCAGCCAGACGCTGAACCCGTAGTGGTTGTGGTCGCGGCCGTTGACCTTGCCCTGGTTCGACCCGTTGGCTGGCAGTTCGACCACCGGCGTTCGGCCGAACTCGCCGCCCCAGATGATGAGTGTCGACTCGAACAATCCTAACCTCTTGAGGTCGGTGATGAGGGCGGCGATCGGCCCGTCGATCTCGCCGGCCAAGCGGCGGTGCTGCTTCTCGATGTCGTCGTGGCTGTCCCACGGCTGGACCGGGGCGTGCGACACCTGCACGAACCGCACCCCGCGCTCGACCAGCCGGCGGGCGATGAGGAGCGACTTGCCCTGCTCGCTCTTGCCGTAGGCGTCGCGGGTGGCCTGGGGTTCGCGCGTCACGTCGAAGGCGTCGGTGGCCTCGGTCTGCATCCGGTAGGCCAGCTCGAACGACTGGATGCGAGCGTCGAGCATCGCGTCGGCCGGCCGCGCCGCCTGGTGCTTGGCGTTCAGCTTGGCGAGCAGGTCGAGCTGCTTGCGCTGCAGGCCGTCGGGGGCCGACGTGTTGCGGATGTTCTCGATCAGCTTGTCGACCGACGACTGTTTCGGGTCGACGAACGTCCCCTGGAACACCCCCGGCAGGAACCCGGCCTGCCAGTTCTGCGACTCCATCAGCGGCATCCCGCCGGGGCACATCGCCACGTACCCCGGCAGGTTCTGGTTCTCGGTCCCGAGGCCGTAGGTCAGCCACGACCCCAAGCTCGGCCGGACGACGCGGCTCTCGCCGGTGTTCATCAAGAGGAAGGACGGCTCGTGGTTCGGCACGTCGGCGTGCATCGACCGGACGACGCAAATGTCGTCGATGTGGGCGGCCGTCTTCGCGAAGATTTCGCTCACCTCGATGCCGGACTTGCCGTACTTCTGGAACTTGAACGGGGACGGGAATGCCGCCCCGGTCTTCCGCTCGGTCCGCAGCGACGCCGGGAGCGTCTTGCCGGCGTACTTGGCGAGCATCGGCTTGGGGTCGAAGGTATCGACCTGGCTCGGGCCGCCGTTGGCGAACAGGTGGATAACCCGCTTGGCCTTGGCGGGGAAGTGCGGCGGCTTCGGGGCGAGCGGGTTGACGCCGACGCTCCCGTCGGCCGCCCGGGCGGTGGCCGTCAGCAGGCCGGCGTCGCCGAACAACTGCGTCAGCCCAAGCAGGCCCATGCCGACGCCGGTGCGGGTGAGAAACTCACGCCGCGACGCTGGGAATACAGGGTTCGGCATCGGTCGCCTCGGGTGGAGGGTGTCAGTCGGCGAACGCGAACTCGTTGCTCACGAGCAGCACCTGGGCGAACAGTTCCCATGCGGCCGGGTCTTTGGGCTTGGTCGGCAGCTTCGAGAACTCGACGGCCGCGGCGACCTCGTCCGCCGTCGGCGACCGGCCGAGGACGGCGCGGTAGACGGCCTTCGCTTTCGAGGCCGGCTCCTTCGCGGCGACGACTTCCGGCCGGAGCGTCACGCCCTTGGCCTGCTCCAACACGAACGGGCTGTTCATCAGGAACAGGGCCTGTTGCGGCACGGTCGTCTGGAACCGCTGCGGCGAGTGGCTGTCCGGCGAGGCGAAGTCGAACGTCCTGAGGGTGCCGGGGAGGTTCTGCCGGTCGACCGTGGTGTACACCGTCCGCCGGGTCGGGAACGGCCGGGCGAACAGGTCGATCGACCGGCCGTAGACCGTCTTGTCGAGCTTGCCGGACGCAGTCAGGAGGCCGTCCCGCAGCGCCTCGAAGTCGAGCCGGCGCGGGGCCATACGTCCGAGTAGCTTGTTCTCCGAGTCGGCGGCGAGCGTGGCGGGCGAAGCCGTGCCGGACTGCCGGTAGGCGGTCGTCAGCATCATCCGGCGGTGCAATTTTTTGAGGCTCCACCCGTCTTTGACGAACTGCGTGGCCAGGTGGTCGAGCAGTTCCGGGTGCGTCGGCGGGTCGCTGCGGAGGCCGAAGTCCGACGGCGTCGTCACCAGCGGCCGGCCGAAGTGCAGCCCCCAGACGCGGTTGACGATGACCCGGGCCGTCAGCGGGTTCTTCGGGTCGGTGACCGCCTTCGCCAAATCGAGCCGGCCGCTGCCGTTGGTGAAGGCCGTCCCGGTCGGGTCGATGATGCCCGGGGCGTGCCGGGTCACCTTGGCCCCGCGGTTGTCCGGGCTGCCGCGGACGAACACGACGGGTTCGGTCGGCGTCGGCAGGTCATTGAGTGCCATCGCCCGGGCGGGGGCGAACGGCGAGGCGGCCTTGAACCCGTCGATCTTCCGCTGGAGCTTGGTCTGGGCGTCGCGGTCGGCCACGTCGTACAGGCCGTCGACGTTCGCCGGGGGAATGTCGGTCGGGCCGCCGGGGCCGGTCAGGGTCTTCAGCCCCGGCTCGGTCACGCTCAACTTGGCGTACACCGCCGCCAGTTCGGCGAGCGTCTTCGGCTTGGCGACGGCCAGCGCGTCGCGCACCGACGGCGGAACCGCCGGGGGCAGCTTGGACAGCGCCCCCGGCACGTCGGCCCCGGCCTTGGCGGCTTCCAGCCAGGGCAGCCAGACCGGCGGACGCGACTTCGCCACGTCGGCGAGCAGCGCCCGGAACTTCAGGAACGCCGCCCCGCGCAACTGGGCGTCGCGGGCCTCCTGCCGGGCCGCGCCGTCGGGCTTCGCCAGGCTCCGCTGGGCCATTTCGAGGTACGCGGCCAGCTTGGCCGGGGTGCGGACCTCGGCCGTGATCTCGACGTGCCGCTTGGCCCGGAAGTCGGCCAGTTCCTTCTCGCGCTTGGCCAGATCGACCTCGAACTGCTTGTACCCCTTGGCATCGCTCGGCAGGCCGATCACCGGCAAGTCCTTCGGCTCGGTGCTGCTGGCAAAGACGCCGTAAAGGGCGTAGTAGTCGGCCGCCGGGACCGGGTCGAACTTGTGGTCGTGGCACCGGGCGCACTGGACGGTCAGCCCCAGTAGGCCGCGGGTGACCACGTCGATGCGGTCGTCGATGATGTCGTGGGTGTTGTTACTGAACCGCCGGCCGAGGGTCAGGAACCCCAGCGCGGCCATCGGCTTCTTATCCCCACCCAGGTCGAGCCGGTCGGCCGCGAGTTGCTCGGTGATGAAGCGGTCGTAGGGCTTGTCGTCGTTCAGAGCCTTGATGACGTAGTCGCGGTACGTGTAGGCATACGGGTAGGTCCGGTTCTCCTGGAACACGTACCCCTTAGTATCGGAGTACCGAGCGATGTCGAGCCAGTACCGGCCCCAGCGCTCGCCATACTGGGGGGACGCGAGCAGCTTGTCGACCGCCTTCTCATACGCCTGCGGGTCCGGGTCGGCGGCGAAGGCGTCGAGTTCGTCGGCCGTGGGCACCAGCCCGGTCAGGTCGAGAGCGGCCCGGCGGAGCAGTACCCTGCGGTCGGCCGGCGGGGCGAAGGCGAGCTTCTTGTCTTGTAGCTTGGCCAGTAAGAATTTGTCGATCGGCGAGGCACCCTCGGGGCCGACGGCCGGGACCGGCGGGTCGGCAATCGGCTGGAACGCCCAGTGCTTGGCCGCGAGGGCTTTCGTGTCGGGCGACGGCTTCGCCGCCACGGGGACTGGGAACACGGCTCCGTCCTTGACCCACGCTTCTAGCACGGCGACCGCGTCCGGCGGGAGCGGCTGGTCCGGCGGCATCGGGGCGTCGCCGGTCCGGCGGACGGCTGCGATCAGCTTCGACTTGTCCAAGTCCGTGCCGGCGACGACCGGGCCGCCGTCCGACCCCTTCTTAAGACCCTCGGCCGAGTTGAGCCGCAGCCCGGCCATCTGCTTCTTGTCGCCGTGGCAGCGGAAGCAGTGGTCGGCCAGGACAGGCCGGACCTTGTTCTCGAAGAAGTCGGCCTTCGGGTCGGCGGCGGACGCCGGACCGGCGAATAGGACCAGGCCGCAGGCGAGGGCGAACATTCGCATGGGGCGGACCTAAAAGCGGGGGACGGGCACAACCGGCGGTAAGGTATTTTAGCCGACGCCTGCCGGAAAGGCGACGGGATTCCGGCCGGCGGCCGCCCCCGCGCCGACAATCCGGTTGACCCGGCCCGGCACGTTGGCAAAAATGAGCCACTGCCCGCTCCCCCTCCCGCCGGTGCGCGTCATGCTCCGACTCGGTGCCGGCCCATCCCGCCGCGACTTCCTCCATGCCGGAGCGCTCACCCCGCTCGGCCTGACGCTCGCCGGTTACTTCAAGGCCCAAGCGGCCACCCCGGCCAGGCCGGACGGCGATACCAACTGCATCCTCTTGATGCTCGTCGGTGCCCCGAGCCAGCTCGACACGTTCGACCCCAAGCCGAACGCGCCCGCCGAAATCCGCGGGCCGTTCAAGGCGATCCCGTCGAAGGTGCCCGGCACGCAGTTCACCGAGATTCTGCCCCGGACGGCCGCCAACGCCGACAAGTTTTCGGTCATCCGGTCGATGTACCACACCGCGACCGCCGTCCACGACACCGGTTACCAGATGATGCAGTCGGGCCGGCTGTTCGCCGGCGGCATCGAACACCCGAACATCGGCTGCGTCCTCGGCTACCTCAAGGGCGGCCGGGGCGAGTTGCCGGCCCACGTCATGGTGCCCAAGGCCATCGGCCGCACGGGCGGCAACCTGCCGCACGGCGAATCGGCCGGGTATCTGGGCAAACGCTACGACCCGCTGATCCTGAACGCCGACCCGTCGCTGCCGGACTTCAAGGTGCCGGACCTGCTGCCGCCCGAATACCTCAACAAGGCGCGGGCCGACCGGCGGCAGTCGCTCCGCCAAGCCATCGACGGCGGGCTGGCGGCGTTCGAGGCCAGCCCGGCCGCGAAACAAATGGACGACACGTTCGACCAGGCGTACCGGCTCATGTCCAGCCCCCAGGCCCGGGCGGCGTTCGACTTGAACCAGGAGCCGGCCAAGGTCCGCGACCGCTACGGCCGCACCCGGTTCGGCCAGAGTTGCCTGCTCGCCCGCCGGCTGGTCGAGGCCGGGGTGCGGTTCGTCACCGTCAATATGTTCGAGACGGTGTTCGACGAACTGACCTGGGACATCCACGGCTCCCGGCCGTTCACCGACATCGCCGAGATGGCCAAGGTCATCGCCCCGAACTTCGACCAGGCGTACTCGGCCCTGCTCGAAGACCTGAGCGACCGCGGGCTGTTGCCAAGTACGGTGGTCGCCGCGACCGGGGAGTTCGGCCGGACGCCCAAGATCAACCCCGCCGGCGGCCGCGACCACCACCCCGGCGTCTGGAGCATGTTGATCGGCGGCGGGCCGATCCAGGGCGGCCGGCTGATCGGCGAATCGGACGAATTGGCCTACGCCCCCAAGACCCGCCCGACCACCCCCGGCGAGGTGGCCGCGACGATCTACCGGGCGCTCGGCCTCGACCCGACGAAGGAACTGCCCGGCCCGCAGAACCGACCGCTGCCGTTGGTCGAGTTCGGCGTCAAGCCGATCGGCGAGTTGTTCTAACCCCCGCGAGTCTGCCATGCCCCGCCCCGTCGACGATGATGACGACCGCCCCCAACGTCGCGGGCGTCGGGACGAATACGACGACGAGGATGACGACGACTACGACGACCGCCCACGCCGCCGACGGCCGAAGGCCGATACGACCGGCGGGCTGATCCCGTACAACAACTCGCAGGCGCTGACGGCGTACTACGTCGGCGTGTTCGGGCTAATCCCGTGCGTTGGAGCGTTCCTCGGGCCTGCTGCGCTGGTCTTCGGCATCCTGGGGTTACGCTACGCCCGCCGGCACCCGCAGACATCCGGCAAGGCCCACGCCGTCGTCGGCATCGTCCTCGGCGTCCTCGAAATCCTGTTCAACATTCTCGGGCCGGTCATCTTCGTGATCGTCAGCCTGGTGAACAACAAATAGCCCTCCCCGGTGGCCCCATGTTCCGCCTCGCCCTCGCCGCCGTCGGCCTGACCGCCGCCACCCTTCCTGCTGCCGACGTGGCCGCGTACCCCGCCACCGTCCGACTGACCGGGGCCGGGGCGACGCAACAAGTCGTGGTGGCCCAAACCCACGGCGGCCGGGCGACCGCCGACGTAACCGGCAAAACCGCGTTCCGGTCGGCCGACGACAAGGTGGCGACGGTCAGCCCGACGGGGGTCGTGACCGCAGTCGGGAATGGCTCCACGACCGTCACCGCCGGGGCAGTCGAAGTCCCGGTGACGGTGGCGGTCTCGTCCACGCCGGCGGCCCCGAGCTTCCGCCACGCCGTCGAGCCGGTGCTGACCCGGACCGGGTGCAACTCCGGGGCGTGCCATGGCGCGTTGGCCGGCAAGGGGGGGTTCAAGCTGAGCCTCCGCGGGTACGATCCCGACGCCGACCACCACGCCCTGACCCGCCAGGCCCTCGCCCGCCGGGTCGATGGGGCCGCCCCGGCCGACAGCCTGGTGTTGAAGAAGGCCACTCGCGCCGTCCCCCACGGCGGCGGCACCCGGTTCGACGACGACAGCGCGGCCTACCGGACGCTCCTAGCGTGGGCCGCCGCCGGGGCACCCGGGCCGTCGAGTGCGGACGCGACCCTCACCCGACTCGACATCGCCCCGCCGCTGGCGCTGTTGAAGCCCAAGGACACGCTCCGGCTCGTGGTCACCGCGACGTACTCCGACGGGACGGTCCGGGACGTGACGCCGTGGGCCAAGTTCACGTCGAGCGAGGAGCCGACCGCGGCCGTCGACGAGGACGGCGTCGTCACCGTCGCCGGTCCCGGGGAGGCGGGCGTCGCGGCCCTGTTCGGCAGCAAGGTCGCCCTGGCGCGGGTGACGGTGCCGTTCCCGACGCCGCAGCCGGCCGGGGCGTTCGCCCGGCTGCAGCCGGGCGGGTTCATCGATGAGTTGATCCTGGCGAAGCTCAAGTTGTTGAACCTGCCGCCGTCGGGCGTTTGTACCGACGCGGAGTTCATCCGCCGCTCGTCGCTCGATGCGTGCGGGGTGCTGCCGGCCGCCGCCGACGTGGCCGCGTTCGTCGCCGACACCCGGCCGGACAAGCGGGCACGGCTGGTCAATACGCTCCTGAGTCAGCCCGCCTACGTCGATTACTGGGCGCACAAGTGGTCGGACCTGCTACTGGTGTCGAGCCGGAAGTTGCCGCCGCCGGCCGTGTGGGCGTTCTACCGGGGGGTGCGTCGGGCCGTGGCCGACGACGTGCCGTGGGACCAGTTCGCCCGCGGAATATTGACCAGCACCGGCGGGACACTCGACGCCGGCGGGGCCAACTACTTCGTCCTGCACAAGGACGTGCCCGACCTGGCCGAATCGACCGCCGTCACGTTCCTCGGCCTGTCGGTCAACTGCTGCCGGTGCCACAACCACCCGCTGGAAAAGTGGACCCAGGACCAGTACTGGGGGCAGGCGAACCTGTTCAGCCGCGTGGGTCTCAAGGCCGGGGCGGCCGGCGAGACGATCGTCACCACCCGCCCGGCCGGCGACGCGCTGCACCCGCGGACCGGCAAGCCCGTCCCGCCGACCCCGCTCGACGGTAAGCCACTGCTGGACGACGCGGCAGACCGCCGGGCCTACTACGCCGACTGGCTGACCGGCCCGGACAACCCGTACTTCGCCAAGGCGATCGTCAACCGCGTCTGGCGGAACTACATGGGACGCGGCCTGGTCGAGGCCGAGGACGACCTGCGCGAGACGAACCCGCCGACCAACCCCGAACTGCTCGACGCCCTGGCGAAAGACTTCCGCGACCACGGCTACGACGTGAAACGCCTCGCCCGCCTGATTATGACCAGTGCGAGCTACCAGCGGTCGGCCGGGCCGGTGCCGGGGAACGCGGCCGACGACCGTTACTATTCGCGCTACCTGGTCCGCCGACTCAGCGCCGAAGTGATCCTCGACGGCTACGCCGACCTGACCGGAGTGCCGACGCCGTTCGACTCCCTTAGCCGGGGGCCGTCCGAATCGACCGTGGCGGCGATGGTCCCGGCCGGGACGCGGGCCATCCAACTGCCCGACTCGCAACTCGTCAGCCGGTTCCTCGACGCCTTCGGCCGGGCCGAGCGGCTGCAAACCTGCGCCTGCGAGAAGACCTCGGACGCGAGCGTCGGACAGGCTCTGCACCTGAACAACGGCAAGACGCTCAACGACAAGCTCCGCGACCCGAAATCAACGCTGTCGAAGTGGCTGGCGGCCGGCACCCCGGACGGTCAGGTACTCGACGAGCTGTTCCCGGCCGCGTTGTCGCGCCCGCCGTCGGCCGGGGAACGGGCGAAGTTCCTGGCCGCCCTCGCGGCCGCCGGCGCGGCCGGCCGGCGGGAGGCGCTCGAAGATGTCGTGTGGGCGGTGCTGACGGGGCGGGAGTTCCTGTTCAATCACTAGCGCAGTTGTTCCGGGTCCGCACCCCGAAAGCCCACCGATGACCATCGGTGGGTATCGACCACCCCCTCCCGCGAGCCACCGATGCGTCCCCCCTCCACGCTCGCGGCCCTGCTCCTAATCGCGGCAACGGCCACCGCCGCACCGCCGCCCCCGGTCACCGCCCTGGCCTACAGCCCGGACGGCCAGCGCCTCGCCGCCGGCGGCCGCGGCATCGTGACACTCCTCGACCCCGGTTCGGGCGAAGTCACCGGCACCTACGCCGGGCAGGACGGCCGGGTGACGGCCGTCGCGTTTGCCCCGTCCGGCACCCTGGCCGTCGCCAGCGGCGAAGCCGGCCGGGCAGGCGTCATCCGCTTGTATCAGCCGGGCAAGTCCGCCCCGACGGCCACCCTGACCGGGCCGAAAGACGTGGTCTACGCCCTCGCCTTCAGCCCCGACGGGACGCTGCTGGCGGCCGGCGGGTACGACCGCCTGGTGCGAGTCTGGCACCTGCCGCCCGCGGGAACGCCGCGACTCAGACACACCTTCGCCGACCACAGTGACGCCGTCTACGCGCTTGCCTTCCACCCCGGCGGAAAGTTGCTCGCCACCGGGGGGGCCGACCGGGCCGTCAAGGTGTGGGACGTGGCGACCGGCGCACGGCTGTACACCCTGTCCGACTCGACCGACTGGGTCTACGCCGTCGCCTGGACACCCGACGGCTCCAAACTCGTCGCCGGCGGGGCGGACCGGTCGCTCCGGGTCTGGGCCGCCGACGCCACCGGGGGCAAGCTGACTGCGGCGGCCGTCGCGCACGAGAAGCCGCTGACCCGCGTGTTCGTCACGCCGGACGGCAAGCGGTTCGTGACCGCGGGCGACGACCGGGTTATGAAGGTCTGGACGGCCGCGCCGCTGACCGAGGTCACCGTCTTCCCCACGCAGCCGGAAGCGATCCTGGCGGCCGCCCTCCGGCCCGACGGCAAGCAACTCGCCGTCGGCCGGTTCGACGGCCGGGTGGTGCTGCTCGACGCCAAAACCGGGGCCGTCCAGTCGAGTCCGCCCGCGGCCAAGCCGGCGGTGATAGCCATCACCCCACCGGCGGTCGTCCGCGGCACATCGGCCAAGCTGACGCTCACCGGCACCGGCCTCGACCGGCTCACGGCCGTCCGCGCGACGGTGGCCGGCGTCGAGGTGAAACTCGGCCCCGCCGCCGGCCCGGACCGACGCCACGTCACCGTCACCGCGAACGCTCACCTCGGCCCCGTCGGGTTGGTTCCAGTGTCCGACGCGGGCGAAGGCAAGGAAGTGAACCTCACCGTCGATGCTTTCCCGGCCGTCGCCGAAACCGACCGCTCTGACTCGGCCCGGACGGCGGTCATGGTTCCCCTCCCCGCGACGATCGTCGGCACCATCGACCGGCCGGGGGATGTCGATTACTTCGCGTTCACCGCCACGTCCGGCGAGGCGGTCGGTGTCCGGCTGACGACTACGACGGACCGGGCGAAGTTCGACCCCGTCCTCGGCGTCACCGACGCGGCCGGGCGGGTGTTGGCCGAGGCCGCCGGCGGCCGACTGGCGTTCACCGCTCCCGCCGCCGGCCGGTACGCCTTGTCGGTCCGCGACCGCTCATTCCGCGGCGGGCCGGGGTTCGCCTACCGCCTCCACGCCGGCCCGCTGCCGGTCGTCACTGCCCCCCGGCCGCTCGGCGTCCAACGCGGCACCACGACGGCCGTCCGGCTGACCGGCGTCCACCTCGGCCCCCTCCAGGACAAGCCCGTCGAGGTGACCGTCCCCGCCGATGCCCGCGTCGGGAGCAAAGTCGCCGTCCCGCTGCCGCCGGCGTTGGCCGCCGAAGTCGGCCAGGTCGAGGTGACCGTCGGCGAGTTCCCGGCGGTCCCGGTGCCGGCGGCCGGGACCGTCACCCTGCCGAAAACCCCGGCGACGGCAGACGGGGTGTTGGCCACGCCGGGGGCGGTCCACCGGGTCACGTTCCGCGGCCGCAAGGGCGAACCCTTGGTCGTCGAAACCGAAGCCGCCCGGCTCGGTTCGCCGGCCGACACCGTCATCGAAGTCACCGACGGTGCCGGGGTGCCGGTGCCGCGTGCGGTGCTGCGGGCCGTGGCCCGGGTCTACTTGACGTTCCGGGACCACGATGCGGAGAAGCCCGGCCTCCGACTCGAATCTTGGAATGAACTGGCCGTCGACGACTACCTGTACGCCGACGGCGAACTGATGCGGATCAAGTCGATGCCACCCGGGCCGGACGACGACTGCCAGTTTTACCAGGCCGGCGGCAAGCGGGTCGGCCACCTCGGCACCACCCCGACATTCCACGCGATCGGCACGGTCTTTTACAAAGTCGAGCTCCACCCGCCCGGCCGCATCTTCCCACCGACCGGGCTACCGGTGGTCACCCTGCCGTACCGCAACGACGACGGCGGCGGGGTGGCCGGCAAGGACGCGGCCCTGATCTTCGACCCGCCGGCCGACGGCGACTACACGGTCAATATCACCGACGCGGCCGGGGCCGGCGGGCCGGGGCACGGCTACCGGCTGACGGTACGCCCGCCGCGGCCCGACTTCGCCCTCGCCGTCACGCCGACGAAACCGGCCGTGTGGGCCGGCGGCGGCGTGCCGCTCAGCATCACCACCACCCGGCTCGACGGCTTCACGGGTGCGATCGCCCTCACGTTCGAGGGGCTGCCGGCCGGGTTCCACGCCCCGGCGACGCGCATCGAAGCGGGCCAACTGACGGCTACCGTCTCGCTCGCCGCCGACGCCGGTGCCAAAGTCCCGGCGGGTGCGGCCCCGTGGCGGGTCGTCGGGCGGGCGAGTCTGGTAGGGAAGGAACTCGTCCACGCGGCGACGGCGGACGCCCCCACGGTCCGCACCGGCGGCGACCTGACCGTGACGACGAACCTGTCCGAAGTCGTCATCCGCCCCGGCCGCGAGACCCGGCTGGTGGTCACGATCGAGCGGCACAACGGCTTTCAGGGGCGTGTCCCGCTCGAGGTCCGCGGCCTGCCGCACGGCGTCCGGGTGCCCGACATCGGACTGAGCGGCATCCTCATCACGCCGGACAAGACCAGCCGCGAGGTGGTCATCGTCGCCGAGCCGTGGGTCAAAGCGGCGGCCGTCCCGTTCGTGGTCCAGGCGAAGTGCGAGCGGAAGGGGACCGAACACACTGCCCCGTCGGTGGTGCTGCGGGTGACGGAGTAGGGTTGTTACGCCGACCGCGGCCACAGGAACAGATACACGCCCACCGCGAACAGCCCGGCCGCCGCCAGATAGCGGGCCGGGGCCGGCCACCGCCCGAGCGGGTGCGGGTCGGCCGGGGCCGCGCGCCAGCCGTACCGGATGCACACCGCCAGTAGCGCCGCCGTCAGCAGGATCAACCCGTTGACGATCTGGTAGTCGAACTCGAACCGCCACGCCAGCCACGTCGCCACCCCGACCGTGTGGCCGACGGTGACGGCGATGCTGACGGTCAGGGCCAGCGTGTCCGGCAAGAGCATGACGAGGCCGGCGACGAGGAGAGCTAGCCCCAGCCCGCCGACGATGAACGCGGCCGGGTGGATCGTCAGCAGGTGGTGGAACGTCGGCGACGCCTCGTTCACCCGGCTGAAGTCGCCGGCCCAGTATGCCTTCGACTGTCCGGCCAGGGTGGCGGCGTTGTCGCACAGGTTCAGGAGCGCCGGCGGCAGGGCCAGGCCCACCAGGCGGCGGCCGGTCGGACTCACGGGCGGCCTCTTTTAATTGAGCGAGGTGACTGGACCGTACCCGACGACCGTCGAGGCGGTGATCGGATAGCGGTCGAGGTAGGCGCGAACGTCGTCGAGCGTCACCGCCTCGTACCGGCCGAGTTCCCGATCGACATCCGCGTACTCGCCGGTCGCCAGCCACGCCCCGGCGATGGCCCGCATCCGGCCGCTCGGCCGCTCGGCGTACCGGACGATCCGGCTGGTGATCTTGTTCTGGGCCTGCGTCAACTCGTCGGCCGTGATGCCGTCCCGCTGCACGTCCGCCAACACCTTTTGCACGACGGCCAGGTTGGCGGCGGTCGTGTCCGGGTCGCCGGAGAAGGTGGCGGCGGCCAGCCCGGCCCCGTGATTAAAGTCGGTCAGGAACGACGCCGATTCGACCAGGCCGGGGTCGACGAGTTGCCAGTAGAGCCGGCTGCCGGTGTAGTCGCCGACAGCCAGGGCCAGGGTGCCGGCCGCGTACCGCAGCGGCGAATCGGCCGCCGGGGCGGGCATCATCACGAGCATGTGCTGCTGGGTGGCGTCCGGCCGGCTCAGGAGGTGGACGCCGCCGATGCCGGGCGGCTCGCTGATGTTCGACCGGCCGGCCGGGGTGGCGGGCCAGCGGGCGCACAGGCTGCCGATGAGTTCGACGTAGTGGTCCCAGTCGAAGTTGCCCGCCGCGACCGCGATCATGTTCGGGCCGACGTACCGGCGGTCGTAGTACCCCTGCATCCGGTCGCGGGAGAGGGCCGTGATGCTCGCGGTGGTGCCCAGGATCGAGTTCCCGAGCGGGTGGCCGGCGTAGTACCGCTCCTTGGCGTAGTCCCAGGCCATCGCCCCGGGCGAGTCCTCGTACATCTTGATCTCTTCGAGGATGACCTGCTTTTCGGTGACGAAGTCCTCGTCACGCAGGCTCGGCCGGAGCATGTCGGCCAGCACGTCGACGGCGGCCGGCAGGTACTCGGGCAGGACCGCCGTGTAGTACTCGGTCGTCTCCTCGCCGGTCGAGGCGTTCGTGTGGTCGCTGGCCCCGATCCGGTCGAACGCCAGATTCACCTCGGCCGCCGACCGCGTCGGCGTCCCCTTGAACATCATGTGTTCGAGGAAGTGCGACACGCCGCTCTCGGACGGCAACTCGTCCCGGCTGCCGGTCCTCACATAGAAGCTGACGGCCACTGAGCGGCTGGCCGGGATCGTCTCGCCGAGTAGGGTCAGGCCGTTGGCGAGAGTGTGCTGGTGAAACGACATCGGGCGGGGTCCAGGCGAGGGCGGGGGTGCGGGGTCACGCCGGCAGGGTCAGAGGCGTCGGGCCGAGGGTGACCACCGTCAGGTCGGTCATCGGGAACCGGTCCAGGTAGCCCATGATGGCCGGCTCGTCGATGGCGTCGACGGCCGCGCTGACCTCCTCCACCGGCCGGACCCTGTTCAGGTAGAACCAGTCGCTGGCCATGCTCGCCGCCCGGCTGGCGACCGAGTCCTGCTGCATCACCAGCGACGTTTTGAGCGAGGCCTTCAGGCGTTGGAGTTCGTCGGCCGTCACCCCCTCGCGGAGCCGTTTGAGTTCCGCCACGGTCACGTCGAGGGTTTCTTGTGCCCGGTCGGTCCGACTGCCGGCGTAGCAGACGACCGTCCCGCGGTCCTTGACCGTCGAGTGCGACGCCCGGACCGAGTAGCAGAGGCCGCGCTTCTCCCGGACCTCGGTAAAGAGGCGGGAACTCATGCCGCCGGACAGCACCCCCACCGCGGCCCGGGCGGCATAGAAGTCCGGGTCGGCGAAGGCCGCGCTCGGGCACGCGAGCGTGATCTGCGTCTGCTGCGTGTCCTGGGTGACGTGCCCCGAAGTCGGCGTGTGCGGCCCCGGCACCGGGTCCGGGGCGGGGTGCCCGGGCCAGTCGCCGAACAGGGTGCCAACCTTGTCCACGAGCGCGTCCCAGTCGATCGCCCCGGCGACGCTCAGGATCGCCCCGTCGGCCTGAAAGCGCTCGGCGTGGAACGCCCGCACGTCGGCCGGAGTGATGCTTTCGAGGCCGGCTTGGGTGCCGTAGCGGTTGCGGCTCAACGGTTTCGGGTAGTACCGCCGGCCGAGTTCGAGCATCACCTTCTCGTCCGGCGAGTCCTCCAGACCGAGCAAGTCTTGCAGGAGCAAATCGCGGGCGGCGTCGAGTTCGTCGTCCGGCAGGTGCGGCCGGCGAATGATGTCGGCGTACAGGCCGAGGACGGGGAGCAGGTTGCGGCCCAGCGTCCCGGCCGAGAAGACGGTGTTGAACGGCCCGGCACTCTCGCTCCGGTCGGCCCCGAGGTTATCGAGGGCGAGCGACAAGTCGACGCTGTTCAGCTCGCCGGCCCCGCGGGTGACGAGTTCGGCGACCAGCGGACTCAGGCCGAGCTTGTCGGCCGGCTCGCGGGTGAACCCGGCCGGGACGAGGAAGTACAGGGTGGCCGACCGGACGTGCGGCATGTGTTCGCCGAGGAGCGTCAGGCCGTTCGGGAACGTCTGCTGGCGGGTCGCGGAAGGACTCGGCACGGCGGGGGCGTCCTGAACGGAACCGGGTGGGCAAACGGATAGTCTACCCGGCGGTGGCGGCATCGGAAACCGGGGCCGGCTTGTAGATCGTCCGCACGCACCGGAACCCGGACCGCCGGTAGAGGGCGACGGCCGCCGCGTTCGCCGCCGTCACTTCGAGGGTCGCCCGCCGCAACCCCGCCGCCTGGAACCCGATCAGGGCTTGGGCCAACAGCGCCGCCCCCAGCCCCCGGCCCCGGTGGGCCGGGACAACGCCGAGGTTCTGGACCGCACCGAAGTTGTCCACATCGGCCAGCCCCTGCACCGTCCCGGCCCACCCGCCGGGGCAACCGACCAGCCACGTCGCCCCGGGGCAGAAGCCGTCCTGGTAGCGGATCGCCCGCATGAGGGCCGTGCAGCCGGCGAGCCGGCCGAGGCTCGGGAAGATGTCGGCGTCGAGTTCCCCGACGAACGCCGCCAGCTTCACCTCGGCGTGCCGGTCGAGGAGTGTATCGTCCCATTCGGCCCAGTCGCAGCCGGGGGGCAACTCCAGCGGGTCGATGCGGCTTCGGAGGTCGGCCTCCATGCGGAACCGCTTGTGGTAGACGGCGGGGGGCATCGGTCCGGGGACAGCCGAAGGAGGGGACGACGGCCATCGTAGCGTCAGTCGGCGGGCGGGTCAAAAAGAGCGGCCGGATGGCGGTTTGAGTTTATCGCCCGCCGGGTTATAGTGTCGCGGGGCGTTCCACCATCGGGGCGGAGGTGGTGCGTGTCGAAACACATGGCCCGCGACCTGGACAACCTGCAGCGGGCGATCCTGGTCATGGCCGGGACGGTCGAGGAGGCCCTGCATGTGGCCGTCCGGGCGCTGCAGGACCGCGACCCGGCCGCCGCCCGGGCCTGCATCGCCGGGGACGCGGCCGTCGACCGGCTGGAGAACGAGGTCCAGGAGGAGTGCCTCAAAATCCTCGCCCTCCACCAGCCCGTGGCCGGCGACCTGCGGCGGGTGAGCGCGGTGCTGTTGATCTCGACCGACCTCGAACGCATCGGCGACTTGGCCGTCGGCATCGCCGAGCGGGCGCTGCAGTTGGCCCGGCCGCCGCACGTCCCGGTCCCGGACCGGCTGGCGGATATGGCCGCCCGGGCCATCCGCATGGTCCGGCAGAGTCTCGACGCCTTCGTGGCCCAGGACGCCGCCGCGGCCCGGGCCGTCATCCGACAGGACGACGAGGTCGACCGGGACAACGCCGACATCATCCGGGTGCTGATCGCCGGCATGAAGGAGCCGGCCGGCCCCGTCGAGGCCGGACTGTCGCTGTTCTCGGCCGTCCGGCACGTCGAGCGAATCGCCGACCACGCCACCAACATCGCCGAGGACGTGATCTACCTCGTGGAAGGGGATGTCGTCCGACACCGGGCGGGCAGCGGGGCGTAGTAATCAATGATGAAGTTCCGACAAGCCTACGGACTCGCAGGTAGTCTGGGTCGTGGGCTGACGGGATTATGCCAGTAGCCAGTGGGCTGCCGCTCGGGTGGCCCGACAGAGCAAGGGGAAGTTCGGGGGCGGGTATCACCCGTACAAGCTCCGTGCGTGGCTCGCCAAGTGATTGGATGCCTGGCCTAACCCGGCGAGGGATAACCCCGTGCTCTACTTTTCGCTCGCCACCTCCCTACTCCTCCTGCTGGCCGCACACTTTGCGGCCCGCCCGGCCCCGCACCCCGTCCGGGGGACAACCTTCGCCGTGTGTGGGCTGGCCCTCACCTTCGGCCCCGCTTGCGCCGGCTTGTTCCTCCCGACGGCCACTCTTTTACTCCTCATATTTCTGACGGCGGCCCTCACGGCGTGGCCCCGCGTGCGGGCCCGCACCCGCTTCTTTGTGTCGCTGTCCACCCTGGCCTTCTTCGGAGCCTACGCCGTCGGCGGGCTGATCGCCCTCGGCAGCATGGCCGAATACGCCCGGCTGCGGGAGCGGTTCCCGTATGAATCGATGGGAGACCGGGTGCCGGCCCTGAAGGCGGCCGAACGGCCGGCCCGCGCCACCACGGACTCATCGGAGGTGGACGCGGAGGTCGAACGCGAAGCTCGACGGGGATGGATGCGGGACCGCATGCTGAAGCGGCTCCACGAAGATACCACCGGCCTGTTCGTCAACAGCCCGGGGTTCGGCGTCGGCCGGATGCTCTTTGCCCCGCGGGAGCAAACGCTCGAATCGCGGCCGCGCGACGACCCGCCGGACCAACCCGCCCTCCGGCCGTCCGACGCCGGCCCCGGCCCCGCATCCGGCGGCATTGACCTCGACGCCATGCACACGTTGGGCGTCGTCGATTTCGTCCACCCGGACGGGTTCGGATACTTCAAAGACCGGCGGCACGTAGCTGGGTTCCAGCCGCACGCCTTCAGCCGGATACCGGGGCCGACGCCCTTGTACGCGGTCGAGACGGTCGAGCTAATCGGCCTGCTCCGGCACCCGGAGCCGGTCGTGTACGTATCGACCCGCCTGCCGGCGATGGCCGAACTCCGCGAGGCACCGACCCGGCCCTTGGACGACTTCGAGGCGGCCGGGCTGGCGGCGGTGCGGGCCGGCCCCGACCTGCACACAGCCCGGCCCGGGGGACGGAGGCGGATGGTCGGGGCGCTTCGCAACGGCCGCCAATGTGTCCAGTGCCACGGCGGGGACGAGGGCGACCTGCTCGGGGCGTTCTCATACTCGCTGTGGGCGGCCGGGCGGACCCCGTGAGCGTCACCGCGCCGGCAGCGAGCCGGGTACGTACTGGCCGACGAAGAAGCGGACCGCGTTCTCGCTCAACAGCCGGGCGGCGTCCACCTGATACGCCGGATTGGCCACCGTCCCGCCGACCCGCACCCGGACGATACGGTTCGACAACGACTCTGTCACTCGAATGATCAGACCGACCGGGATCGGGCCGACGGCAGGGATGTTCCGGGCGACGACGCGCAACAGCGGGGCGTTCGGGCCGATCTGGCCGGTCGAGTAGACCACGTCGAGGTCGAGCCGGCCGTTCAGCCCGATTATGCCGTCCGCGAACAGCTTGGCACTCGAACTGTTGAGGGCCAGCCGCTCGACCCGGACGGCCCCGTTGCCCAAACGGGCGACCAGGTCGCCGCGGTCGAACCGGGTGAGCGCCTGCCCCGGACTCAGCAGCGCCCCGGCCGACCCGATGATCGGCAATTCGCGGACGGAAGTGTCGCCGAACCCGGCGGTCAGGGTGCCGGTCAGGTCGTTGACGGAGCGCACCGACCCGCCGCCGAAGTCGAACCGGCCGGTGGTCCGGCCGATGCCGTATCCACTCGATCCGGACGCGGCCGCCAGCGCCCCGACGTTCACCCCGATGAACTCGACCCCCCCTTCGACCCGGGCGCTGTCGCGGTAGACGACTTCGGTCCGGCCGGAGACGCGGCCACCGCCGACCGTCCCGACCGCGTCCCGGATGGTGACCTGGCCGCCGGCCCCGGGCACGAACGACCACGTCACCGGGACGCGCAGCTCCGACACGTCGACGCCGGCCAGTTGGGTCCGGCTGGCGACGATGGTGCCCCCGCCGCGGACCTCCCGGCCGATCCGGCTGCGGACGACCAGCGACACCCGCCCCTGGGCCGTGGTGACCCCGAGCGGGGCGAGCAACTCGGCCGCGTCGGCGTTATCGAGGCTCAGCACGGCGAACCGGCGGCCGCCGGCGGCGAACGGGTACTCGACCCGGCCCCGGACCGACCCGCCGGCGAGTTGCCCACCCAGCGACGTGAGATCGACGCCGTCCGGCGTCAGGCGGATCGGCGAGGTGAGGGTTGACGTGGTGCCGGCCGCCCCCCAGCCGAGGCCGCGTACCTCGACCCGGCCCGCCCCCGCCGGCCGGCCGGCCGCGTCGAGCGTGTAGTCGAGGTTCAAGTTGAGTACCCCCCGCAGCGGCCGCAGGCTGGCGAGCTTCAACTCCGGGGCCAGCCGGTCGAGCCGTAGCCCGGTCAGGCGGACCGTTCCGTCCTTCTTCGGGGCGTCCTTGGCCGGGGCCGCGGGGGCCGGCGTTTTGCCGAGCGGGTAGGCTCCGTTCACGTCGAAGTTGCCGCCGAAGGCGTCGCCCTTCAGGTCGTAGACGATTGCCCCCGGCTTGTATCCGATTTGCCCCTTGAGCTTGGTCGTCGGCACCCCCTGGACGACGAGCCTAGGGGCGTCGAGGTCGAGGTTGCCCGCCACCTTGGTGGCGTCGAAGTTCTGCAACGGCGGGAGCGTCCCGTCGAGCTTGCCGCCGACTCGGCCTTCGAGCTTGACCGGGCTGTCGGGGATGGCCCCGGTCAGGGCACCGGCGTCGACATCCTTGAAGGTGACCTTGAAATCGCCGGCCGCGGCCCCGGTCAGGGCGAGCTTGGCCGCCCCGCCTACATGCCCCTGGTAAATGTCGGCGTCGAACTGACTCAGGGTGGCGAATCCGTCCCGGACGGCCAGTTTCACGGCCAGCTTGTCCGCCTTTTGGCCGTAGACGGTCAGGCTCGTGGAAGTCAGGTTGCCGTTGGCGACGTACCCGGCCAGGTCGCCGAGTTTGTCGCCGGGGATTTTCAGGTCGAACGCCCCGGACAGGTTGCCGGCCGCCTTCCCGACCAGGCTGGGGACGGCGGCGAACACTTGGCCGAGGGGGATATTGTCGAGCTTGAGATCGGCCGCCAACTCGGTCCGCGGGTCGACGCCGATGCGGGCGGTGCCGAGGAACCCCGCGGGCTTGCCGTCCGACCCCGGCGGGAACGCGGCGGACAGCCGATCGAGGGCCAGCACCCCGTCGCGGAGGACGATGTTGGCCGTCACCTGGTTCAGCGTCAGCCCCTCGACTTGCAGCGTCGGCAGGCTGACCTTGCCGGTCGCCCGGTAGAGCCGGACCGACCCCGTGTCGTTGATCGGAATCTCGGCCGCGACTTCGAGGGTGACCTTGCCGGCCAATTTGCCCACGCTCTCGACCTTGGCCTGCTTGAGCAAGGCGGCCAGGTCCACGTCGCGCAACTTGAGGTTCGCCTTGACGTACTGGGGCGGGTCCGGCTGCTTCGCGGCGGGCGGGGCGGCCGGGGGGTGGAGTAGCAATCCCACCAAGCCCCTCGCAAGACTGCTGAATCCTGTCCCCTCCCCCCTTCGCGGGGGAGGGTTAGGGTGGGGGGGGGCTGGGCCGCAGTCGGGCGCGTTGAACCGTTCCAAGGCCGCTTGTACCAGGCT
>JAABUN010003124.1_pt1 | contig 26741 bp, 24 predicted proteins | sample 5559311 | NCBI WGS metagenome assembly JAABUN01 (sample SAMN10711877, study PRJNA513370) | rock metagenome | isolation source: Antarctica rocks | place: Antarctica: Victoria Land, Siegfried Peak sud
GAGCACCTCACCGCGACCCAAACCCGCTATCCCGGCACCGACCTCGTCCTGCGCTACCAGATCAAAACCCGGCCCTGACCCCCACACCGACTATGGCTCCATGTCCGGAGTCCTGGCGCCAGGGCGCAGGCCTCGGCCGGTGACAGATCTCGGGCCCCGTACAGCACCCGGACGGCTTGCTTCTCCAGGACGCCTGCGGCCAGGAGGGCCGTGAGCGTCAGACCCCCGACGAGCAGCACCAGCCCCGCCAGCGGTGGCAGCAGTGCGCCTACCAGGCAGGTCAGGACGGTGCTGACGACCACTGCGGGGGTCAGGGCCAGCACCTTCAACATCCGGTGGATCGTCCCATCTCGGTACGCCTCCTGCGGTAGGGCCACTAGTACTGCCGCGTCGACTGATGGTGGTTGATCGCCGGCGCCGGGTCGCGCTCCTTTGGGGAGCTGTGAGTAAATCCTGCCCCCGAAGAGCGACACCCCGACGTTGTCCACAGGTCGAGGTGGGCCCTGGCGGGTGCGGCCAGCCAGGGGCGACGGTGGGGGCTCATCAGGAACCCAGATGCGAGGAGAGACGTGATGGCCAAGCAGAGCACCGAGTGTGAGGCGACTGAGGTGCTGGCGGCGGTGGTGCGGGTGCTGCAGCACGCCTCAGCTCAGGCGTGGTCCAGGGCCGATGCCGCCGGGCCAATGTCGCACCTGCACCTGTTCGCGTTGGGTGTGCACTCGGCCACGGCCGAGGCGATGACTCTGCTGCCGCTAGGGGCGGACATCGCGGGCCCGGCCCCGTCGGAGACCGACCCGGTCCTGCTTCTGCGCGCTGCCGAGGCTCTGACCAGGACCGTGGAGATCCATGACCAGCCGCCCGGGTTCTCGACGCTGGTGATCACCTTGTGCGACCTGGTCCGCGAGGGGACCGTATGAGGGGCGCAGACCTCGCGCGGGTCAACGGGCTGCTGCTCGAAGCGGACGTCGGTGCTCGCGAGATCCTGATGGATGTCCATCCCCGCGACGCCCTCGCCATGGCGCGGGCGTGGGGCCAGGTCGTCAGGTCCGCTGGCCAGCTGTGGCGCGCACTGCCGCCCGAGGGCCGAGGCCCCGACGACACAGCCAGCGACCTAGCTATGCAGCGGCTAGAGGCCATGGCGCAGGGTCTGCAGGTCACTCAGCACGCACGGAGCTGGCCAGGGCCAGGACCCCTGGACAAGCGGCTGCTTATTGTCGCGGACACCTTCGACCGCGCGACCGCGGCCATGGGTGCTCCACCTCTGCGAGGTAGGTCCACCCGGGTGCCGGGTGCCGACTTCGATGGCTCTCGTGCCCGGGTCATGCACACCCTCTACGTCGGCGCCCACGGTGTCTGCGTGGCCATGCGCGCGAACATCCGCAGGACCGAGGACAGCGCCGCAAAGTCCGTTAGGCATAGCCTCGAGCCCGTCCCAGCCGTCCGTTCGCTCCAGCGTACCCACGAGTTCCTGGACCGGATCGAAGCCTTCGGCCAGCTCGCGGGATCATCCACCGTCCGCAGAGGCGCCAACGAAGGGACAGTGCCCACTCCCGGAAGTACGAGCGTCGGGCCCTGGCAGCGGCTGCACGAGGCACTGGGTGCCTGGGACATCCAGGTACACCGCACCCTGGCCACCGAACCGGCACCGCAGAACCTGCTCCTGGCAGCCCGCACCCAGGCAGTCGTGACGACGGCCAGCGCCGTGATCCTGGACGCCGGCGCCCGGACAGGGCACGTGGACCAGGACGCCTACGCGCAGCGTCTCGCCCCCGCCCTGCAGGCGAGCCAGCTGGCCTGGAGCCAGGTCGCCGGCCGCTGGGGCGACCTCGCTACCCCGGCCGACCGGCCCTGCGAACAACTCCTGCGAGCTGAGAACCACCTGCGAACTGCCATACGCGAGATCACCCGCGACACCGCAGGCTGGGCACCCGCCCCCGTGATCGCCGAGCGGGTCGATATCGGCCAGACCGCCCGTCACCTCCAACAGGCGCTTTCAGGTGCCGTCGACGTCGCCTACCTCGTTCGCGAGAACGCAGCAACCGACCGCGAACTCACCGGACCCGCCCGTGCGGTACTCCAGCGGGCCAAAGCCGACGCTGACGCAACCGGCCGCTGCACCTCCGACGGGCGAGCCTGGGTGCCCGCAGTAGACGTCCACGCCAACCGGATGGTCCGGCTCCCCACCATCGTCCGCGGCGGCCTGATCCAGGCCGGGAATGACCTCGTCCGAACCGCCACCGCAGCGATGTCCGCCGCCGCTTGCCTGGACTCCCCCAACAGCACCACCCAAGGCGCAGTCAAGAACCCCCTCGTCACAGCCCGCGCCGCACAGCAGCGCGCGCTCCCGACCGTGACCACGTCAACTCACCCAGAACCTAGGCTGTGAGCACAACATTGCGACACGCTGGCCAGGTCGCTCGTCTCGAGACTCACCACCGAGGCCGCCTGGATATCTGGCTCTGCCCACCTGAGTGTGGGGTGCTTGAGGTCGACGTCGCGTCGCCGTCACCCGAGCACCTCGCCGCGACGCATCCCTGTCACCAGAAGGAGCCGGTAGAGAGCAGTGAGGTGGTCGCCCTCGATGGCCCAAGGGGAAGCTCTGGCAGTCAGACTCCTCGCGCTGTGATCGGCCAGTGGCAGAGTCGGGTGCAATCGGGGTTGGTGACCAGCAGCTCGTCGTAGCTGTTCACGACAGGGCCACGAACAGCGCCACCTGGTCTCGGTGCAGGCGCCGAGCCATACGTTGTCCAGGTCGTAAAACACGAACTCACCTGGCGGACCTCGGTGATCGGTGCACGGTCGGAGTACTCGACCGTGGGGGGTCGAGCCTTCGCTGACGACGACAGGCTCGATCCGGATCACGGCCGCCCTGCTGCCGTGGCCCTGGCCAGTGGCCCCCAGGGAGCCGAAGAGCTCGGCACGGACGCGGGCGGTGGCGGCGAGCCGGCCGTCGCCGCGGAGCCCGCCGACGAACCAGCCAGCGGCTCGCATCGGTCCCACGGTGTGCGACCTGGACGGGCCGATCCCGACGGAGGACAGGTCGAACGCGCTCAGTGCCAAGACCTCAGCCCGCCAGCGCCACGTCGGCGGCTGCGGCGGTGCGCAGCGTGCGTCGCCAGCGGCTAAAGGGTCCGGTGGCGCCGACGCCGATCACCGCGACGAGGAGTCCGTCGTGCTCGTAGGTGGCGACGAAGGACCGCTCCTCGATGCTGCCGTGCACGACGGTGACGTCATCGCCGTCGGCGCGGCTGCCGGCGAACTGCACCTGCATCCCGTACTGCTCCGACCAGAAGTAGGGCAGCTGCGTGTACGGATCGCTCCCTCCGAGCAGCGTCGCTGCGGCGGTCGCGGGCTGCTGCAGGGCGTGCGTCCAGTGCTCGATGCGGACCTGGCGGCGGGCGTGCACGTCGTACGGGAGCGCACAGTCGCCGACCGCGACGACGCCGGGCGCCGGGGTCGCGCAGGTGGCGTCGGTTGCGACGCCACCTGCGACGCTGAGCCCGCTGTCGGCGAGCCACTCGACGTTAGGCAGCGCTCCGATACCGACGACGACGATGTCCGCAGGCAAGCGGGTTCCGTCGAGCAGGTCGACGGCCTGGACGCGGTCCGTGCCGACCAGCCCCGCGACGCCGACGCCGGTCAGCAGGCGGACACCGTGGTCGGCGTGCAGCGCGCCGCAGACCGCGCCCATCTCGGTGCCCAGTGGCCCGGCGAGCGGTGTCGGCATGGCCTCGACGACCGTCACGACGAGCCCGCGCGCCCGGGCGGTGGAGGCGACCTCCGCACCGATGAAGCCGCCGCCGACCACGACGAGGCGTCCGCCGGCCGCGAGGTCGTCGCGCAGGGCGACAGCGTCGTCCAGCGTGCGCAGCACGTGGACGCCGGCGAGCGCGGGGGCTCCGGGCAGTTCGCGGGCGCGCGAGCCGGTCGCGAGGACGACGGCGTCACCGCTGACGACACTGTCGTCGGCGAGCGTGACCGCGTGCTTGGCGGCGTCCAGGCCGACAGCCGGGACGCCGAGGTGCCACTCGACGCCAAGGACGTCGTCGTCTGGGCCGAGCAGCGCCAGATCGGCCTCGGTGGTGGTGCCGGCGAGGAACGCCTTGGACAGCGGTGGCCGGTCGTACGGCGCATGGCGCTCGGCGCCGACCACGACGATTCGACCGTCGTAGCCGCGGGACCGCAGCGCCCGCGCGGTCGCGAGTCCGGCGAGGGAGGCCCCGACGACAGTGACGGCGCTGATCACGGCGTGGCCCCGGCCGGGACCTCGCTCGGCAGCACGCAGACCACCCCGTCCCGGACCTCGACGCCGTGCGTGCGTACCGGCGTCTTGGCCGGCGGGCCACTGGGTTTGCCGGTGCGCAGGTCGAACGTGGAGGCGTGCAGGGGGCACTCGACCGTGCAGTCCTCGACGTAGCCGTCGGCCAGCGAGGCGTCCTGGTGCGTGCAGGTGTCGTCGATGGCGTACAGGTCGCCGTCCGCGTTGAACACCGCGATCGGCACGTCGGCGTCCAGTCGCACAGCCGTCCCCGGCGGCAGGTCCTTCAACGGGCATACTGAGATCACGGAACGCTCCCTGATCTTTGCGGTTGCGTGCAACGCAACGTGGTGGGCGTGACGCAACACACTCCTCGCCGGTCGTCGCCGCGTCAAGACCTCCATGCCGCTCGCCTAGCCTGATGAGGTGACGACACCAACAGAGGCAGGTCAGATCGACGGCGGCAGTCAGGCATCGGTGATCAAAGCCCCGAAGGGCCGCGATCGCGAGCCGGCCCCGGTCCAGTCGGTCGACCGGGCGCTGACGGTGCTGGAAATCCTCGCGAAGCGCGGGGTCGCCGGGGTGACCGAAATTGCTGGTGAGCTGGGCGTGCACAAGTCGACCGCCTCTCGACTCGTCGCGGTCCTGGAGAGTCGCGGCTTCGTCGAGCAGCTGAGCGACCGCGGGAAGTACCGGCTGGGCTTCGGCATCGCGCGGCTGGCGGGGGCCCTGACCATGCACCGCGACCTCGCGCACGCGGGCCGGACGGTCTGCGAGGCCTTGGCTGCGGACACCGGTGAGACCGTCAACCTCGCGATCCTCGACCGGGGACGCGTGACCAACATCAGCGAGGTGCGTGGGGCCTGCTCCGTCGCAGTGCAGAACTGGGTGGGGCAAAGTACGCCGTCCCACGCCACCTCGAGCGGCAAGGTGCTGCTCGCCCACGTGCCCGGACTGGAGCTCGAGCAGCTGCTGGGCGCGGACCTGCAGCGCTACACCGAGCACACGATCACCGATCTCGACGTTCTGGCGCGCGAGCTCGTCGTCGTGCGGAAGCAGGGGTGGGCCAGCACCGTCGAGGAGTACGAAGTGGGGCTGAACGCCCTCGCGGCCCCGGTGCGCGACCACGACGGCACCGTGGTCGCCGCGATCAGCGTGTCCGCGCCGTCCTACCGCTTGTCCAGGGAGGACCTTCCGGCGGCGGCTGCTCGGCTCCTTCGGGCGTCGGAGGACTTCGGGAGACGTCTCGGGAACTGGTCCTAGACGGACTGTTGTGCGTCACGCAACCACGTGCGTATGGTGCAACTACGAGTCCCCGCGACCCCAGGAGCACCCGTGCTGCCCACCGTCTCGTCCCCGGACCTCCCGCTCGAGGCGTTCGACCCGGAGATCGCTGCTGCCTTGGGCCATGAGGTGCACCGCCAGCAGTCGACGCTGGAGATGATCGCGTCGGAGAACTTCGCCCCGGTCGCCGTGATGCAGGCGCAGGGCTCGGTCCTGACGAACAAGTACGCCGAGGGCTACCCGGGCAAGCGGTACTTCGGTGGGTGTGAGCACGTCGACGTCGTCGAGCAGCTGGCCATTGACCGGGTGAAGGCGCTGTCGGGGCGCAGTCCGCCAACGTGCAGCCGCACTCGGGTACGCAGGCCAATGTCGCCGTCATGGCCGCGCTGTCCTGGCCGAACGGCTGCTCGAGCCGGACGCCAGGGCGGCCGGCGTCGACGTGCTCACCGGAGGCACCGACGTACACCTCGTGCTCGCCGACCTGCGTCACAGCGCTCTCGACGGCCAGCAGGCGGAGGACCGGCTGCCCAGCATCGGGGTCACGGTGAACCGCATCGCCGTGCCCTTCGACCCTCGACCGCCGATGGTCACCTCCGGTCTGCGCATCGGCACTCCCTCGCTGGCACGCGCGGCTTCGGCGTCCATGACTTCGTCGAGGTGCCGACGTCATCGCGCGCGCTCTCCAGCCGTCGTTCGACGAGGTGGTCGGCGCTGACCTCGGTGGGCGGCCCCGCCGCGCTGGTCGACCGCCACCCCCTCTACCCCACGCTGGCCGCCGGCTCCTGAGCGCCGGCTGAGGGGACGGCCCGAGCCCCTCGCCGCTCCGGCCCTCGCCGGGCGCCGCCGCACAGCGCGAGGCCACACCCCGTCCTAGTCCGACCCCCATCTCGCCCCTCGAGGAGGACCCATGGCCCCCACGCCACGTGTCGTGATCATCGGCGCCGGCATCGTCGGGTGCTCATTGGCCGACGAGCTGACCGAACGCGGCTGGACCGGCGTGACCGTGCTCGACCAGGGACCGCTGTTCTCCACCGGCGGATCGAGCTCCCACGCGCCCGGACTGGTCTTCCAGACGAACCCGAGCAAGACGATGACGGAGCTCGCGCAGTACACGGCGCGCAAGTTCTCCGGACTGACCCTCGACGGAGCCTGGTGCTTCAACCCCGTTGGGGGCCTGGAGGTCGCGACGACGCCGGAGCGCTGGGCCGAGCTGCACCGCCGGCACGGCTACACCCAGGCGTGGGGCGTCGAGGGCGCGCGGCTGGTCGATGCGCAGGAGTGCGCGCGGCTGCACCCGCTCGTCGACCCCGACAAGGTCTTCGGCGGCCTGCACGTCACGAGCGACGGTCTGGCCAAGTCGCTGCGTGCCGGCGAGGCACAGGCTCGCCGGGCGATCGAGCGCGGCGCTCGCTTCCTCGGCGAGCACACCGTCGTCGACATCGCGAGTGAGGGGGGCCGCGTCACGGGCGTCGTCACGGACCAAGGCCTGGTCCCTGCCGACCTCGTGGTGTCCTGCGCCGGGTTCTGGGGCGCGAAGATCGGCCGGCTGGTGGGCCTGACGGTGCCGCTGCTGCCGATGGCGCATCAGTACGCGAAGACAGGGCAGGTGCCGGGGCTGGTTAACGACCCGGTCCGGGAGGCGAGCAAGCCGATCTTGCGCCACCAGGACGCCGATCTGTACTACCGCGAGCACGGCGACCGCATCGGCATCGGCTCCTACTGCCACCGCCCGATGCCGGTCGGCGTCGAGGGTCTGAGTGACGACGGGACCATGCCGTCGATGCTCCCCTTCACCGAGGAGGACTTCGCGCCGGCGTGGGAGCACACCGTCGAGCTGCTGCCCGTCCTGTCGGACAACAAGGTGGAGGAGGGCTTCAACGGCATCTTCTCCTTCACTCCCGACGGCGCCGCGATCATGGGCGAGCACCGCGACCTGTCCGGCTTCTGGGTCGCCGAGGCCGTGTGGGTGACGCACAGCGCCGGGGTCGCGCGGGCGATGGCCGAGTGGATGATCGAGGGACGGTCGCGCATCGACGTGCACGAATGCGACCTGTACCGCTTCGAGGACGTCCAGCTCACGCCCGAGTTCGTCGTGGAGCGCAGCGTCAGGAGCTTCGTCGAGGTCTACGACATCCTCCACCCGCTGCAGCCTTCCGACACGTTGCGCCCGCTGCGCACCTCTCCGTTCTTCCTCCGACAGCAGGAGCTCGGCGCGGTCTGCCTCGAGGCCGGCGGTTGGGAGCGCCCGCACTGGTATGAGGCGAACGCCCCGCTCGTGGCCGAGCTCCCCGCGGCCGGCGTCGACGTGCCCCGGCGTGACGACTGGTCCGCGCGCTACTGGTCACCGATTGCCGCCGCCGAGGCGTACGCCACCCGCAACCGCGCAGCGATGTACGACATGTCGCCGCTCAAGCACCTGGAGGTCGAGGGCCCCGGCTCGTTGGAGCTCCTGCAGCGACTGACGACGAACAACCTCGCCAAGTCCGTCGGCTCGGTCACGTACACGCTCATGCTCGACGAGGCCGGGGGGGTTTTGTCCGACCTCACGGTCACCCGCCTGGGTGCGGAGCGGTTCCAGGTGATGGCGAACGGCCCGCTCGACCTCGACCGGCTGACCCGTCATGCACCAGCCGGGATCAGCGTCCGTGACGTCACCGGCGGATGGTGCTGCGTCGGGCTGTGGGGCCCGAAGGCGCGCGCAGTCCTGCAGCCGCTGACCGGCACCGACTTCTCGAACGACGCACTCAAGTACTTCCGTGCCCAGAGCGCCTCCCTGCGCGGCATCCCCGTCCACGCGCTGCGGCTGTCGTACGTCGGCGAGCTCGGCTGGGAGATCTACACGACGGCGGACCACGGGCTGGCCCTGTGGGACCTGCTGTGGCAGGCCGGCCAGGAGCACGGGGTGGTCGCTGCCGGTCGCAGCGCCTTCAACAGCCTGCGGCTGGAGAAGGGCTACCGGCTCTGGGGCACCGACATGACCGCCGAGCACGACCCGTACGAGGCGGGTCTGGGCTTCGCTGTGCGCGCGGACAAGGGCGAGTTCTTCGGCCGTGCAGCGATCAGGGGCCGCTTGCAGGAGACGTCCGCCCGCCGCCTGACGTGCCTGGTCCTGGACGACCCGGCGCACGTGGTGCTGGGCAAGGAACCGGTGCTGGTCCACGGCGAACCCGCCGGTTACGTCACGAGCGCCGCCCACGGCTACACGATCGGCCGCTCCATCGCCTACGCCTGGCTATCCGCGCTCGAGGTCGGCGCGGCCGTCGAGATCGAGTACTTCGGCCTGCGCTACCCCGCCACGGTCAGCGCCGAGCCGCTGGTCGACCCGTCCATGTCCCGCATCCGTCGCTAGACAGTCAGGAGAACTCATGTCGTACGACGTCATCGTGGTCGGGCTCGGGGGGATGGGCGGCGCTGCGGCCTACCACCTGGCAACGCGGGGTCAGCGCGTACTCGGCCTCGAGCGGCACACGCCCGCCCACGACAAGGGATCGAGCCATGGTGGCTCGCGCATCACCAGGCAGTCTTACTTCGAGGACCCGGCCTACGTCCCGCTGCTGCTGCGGTCCTACGAGCTGTGGGAGCAGCTGGCTCGCGACTCCGGCGAGGACGTGCTGCGTGTGACCGGCGGGCTGTTCCTCGGCCGGCCGGACTCCTTGACCGTCGCCGGGAGCCTGCGAGCAGCGCGGGAGTGGGACCTGCCGCACGAGCTCCTCAGCAGCGCGGAGGTGTCCCGTCGCTTCCCGACCTTCTCCCTGGCCGAGGACGAGGTGGCGCTGTATGAGGCGAAGGCGGGCTTCGTGCGTCCGGAGGCGACGGTCGCGGCGCACATCGCGCTCGCCGCCCGCGCCGGTGCTGACCTGCACTTCTCCGAGCCTGTGCTGTCGTGGGAGTCGACGGCCGCTGGCGTGCGCGTGACGACCGCCGGGGGCACCTACGAGGCCGGTCGCCTAGTCATCGCCCCGGGCGCCTGGGCCCCGCAGCTGCTCGCCGACCTCGGTGTGCCGATCACCGTCGAGCGGCAGGTCATGTACTGGTTCGAGCCGCTGGGCGGCGTGGGCCCGTACACCGCCGACAAGCACCCCATCTACATCCACGAGGACACCGACGGCACCCAGATCTACGGCTTCCCCGCGATCGACGGGCCGGACCGCGGAGCCAAGGTGGCCTTCTTCCGGCGCGGGCAGGTGTGCACCCCTGACACGATCGACCGGCAGGTGCACGACGACGAGATCGAGGCGATGCGTCAGCAGGTCGGCCGGTTGCTGCCCGGTCTGCCGACCCGGTACCTCGACGCCGCCACGTGCATGTACTCCAACACGTCGGACCAGCACTTCGTCATCGCCCAGTACCCGGCGCACCACAACGTCACCGTCGCCTGCGGCTTCTCCGGCCACGGCTTCAAGTTCGTGCCTGTCGTCGGTGAGGTGCTCGCCGATCTCGCCACCACCGGTACCACCGCCCACCCGATCGGCCTGTTCGACCCCTGCCGGCCGGCGTTAAACGCCGTGCCCGCTCAGTCCCTCGCCCCTTCCTCTGGACCGACCCTCGGAGCGAACGCATGACCACCAGCGCAGCCGACCCGAGCCTCGACAGGCTCCCGGGCGACCCCAGCACCGCCGGGCACGTCGTGTCGGCGGACCTGTCGCAGAGCGACGGTCCCAGCCTCATCCCGACCCTTGCCGGTGCCTACTACACCGACCCCGAGGTGTTCGCCCGCGAGCAGCAGTTCGTCTTCGAGCGGATGTGGTTCTGCGCCGTCCGCTCCTCCGACCTCGTCAAACCTGGAGCCTTCCAGAAGCTGCAGGTCGGACGCGAGAGCGTCCTGGTCATCCGCGGCCGCGACGGCGCGCTCCGGGCGTTCCTCAACATCTGCCGGCACCGCGGCGCGCAACTGTGCACGGAGCCTTCGGGCGAGCTCAAGCGCAACCTGCAGTGCCCGTACCACGCCTGGACCTACGGGCTCGACGGCCAGCTGGTCGCTGCGCCCAACCTCACGAAGATGCCCGACGTCGACCGCGTCGAGTACGGCCTGCACAAGGTCCACCTGCGTGAGTGGCTCGGCTACGCGTGGGTCAGCCTGGCCGACGAGCCGCCTTCTTTCGAGCAGGACGTGCAGGGCGCTGCCGTGGAACGCCTGGGCGACCTGGCGTCCATCGAGCGCTACGAGACTGAGAACCTCGAGGTGGGCAGGCGGATCACCTACGACGTCAAGGCGAACTGGAAGCTCATCATCGAAAACTTCATGGAGTGCTACCACTGCGCCACGATCCACCCCGAGCTGACCGAGGTGGTGCCGGAGTTCGCCGACGGCTACGCGGCCCAGTACTTCGTCGGCCACGGTGCGCAGTTCGCCGAGGAGGCGCAGGGTTTCACCGTCGACGGCTCGGAGGGTTTGGGCAAGCTGCCGGGCGTCGCGGACGATCAGGACCGCCGCTACTACGCGATCACGGTGAAGCCGACGGTGTTCATCAATCTGGTCCCCGACCACGTGATCGTGCACCGGATGTTCCCGCTGGCCGCCGACCGCACGGTCGTCGAGTGCGACTGGCTGTACTCGAAGGACGTCGTGGCCAGCGGCAAGGACGTCTCGCGCTCCGTCGAGCTGTTCCACCGGGTGAACGAGCAGGACTTCGAGGCGTGCGTGCGGACCCAGCCCGCCATGTCGTCACGGGCCTACCGCGACGGCGGTGTGCTGGTTCCAGCCGAGCACCACATCGGGGCCTTCCACGAATGGCTGCAGTCGCTGATCGACCGCTGACCACCCCACAAGGACCGTAGAAGGAACTGTGCCGCAGGAAGTTCGCGGAGTCGTCGCCCTGAGCAAGGGCGCACCCGTCACCGTCGAGACCATCGTCATCCACGATCCCGGCCCCGGCGAGGTGGTCGTCGCGGTGCAGGCGTGCGGCGTCTGCCACACCGACCTGCACCACCGCGAAGGCGGCATCAACGACGAGTTCCCGTTCATGCTCGGGCACGAGACCGCCGGTGTCGTGGAGACCGTGGGCGAGGGCCTCACGGACGTGGCGCCGGGTGACTACGTCGTGCTCAACTGGCGGGCCGTCTGCGGGCAGTGCCGTGCGTGCGCCCGAGGCGACCTTCAGTACTGCTTCGACACGCACAACCGCCACGCAGAAGATGACCCTGCAGGACGGCACGGCACGGCACGGCGCTGGCGCCGGCGCTCGGCATCGGCGCCTTCGCCGACAAGACGCTGGTGGCCGCGGGGCAGTGCACGAAGGTGGACAAGAACGCGGACCCGGCCGCCGCGGGCTCATCGGCTGCGGCGTGATGGCCAGCTGGGGCGCCGCGGTCAACACCGCCCCGGTCAAGAAGGGGCAGTCGATCGCGGTCATCGGCTGCGGCGGCGTCGGGGACGCCGCGATCGCGGGAGCGATCTTCGCCGGCGCGACGACGGTCATCGCCGTCGACCGTCCTGGCCCGCGAGCTGGACAAGACCCACCCCTCCGCCGCGAGCTTCGTCCGGTGTGACATCAGCGGCAAGGACGGGAGACGCGATGGCGCCGATCAGCTGCCACACATCGTCCTGGTTAGCGTCACCCGCCCTACCAGGGCTTGGAAGCCGACCATGTCCCCACGACTCCTGGCACACAGCGCAGGCCTGCGCAGTTGGAAAGCCATGGAACTACGTCGAGCGGCACGCCGTCGACAAGGGGAGGCACGGGTAGGCGTCTGGATTCAACTCGGCCCAGTATCGGCGCGGCGGGTCGACTGCTCGGCGGTATGCAGTGAGGACACGCTGGCCGTGTTGACGCAGCCCGCCGCCGAGCGCCGTCGCGCAGGATGGCTGCGACGCAGCTTGTGTCGTTCAGCGCCGCCGCCCGGGTACGTCCTGAATCAGACGCTGCTACCTCAGCAGTTTGATGTGACGGGTAAGAACCTCGCAGATGGTGTCGACCTCGGCCTCGGAGATCACTAATGGAGGCGCAAGCACCAGTGTGTCTATCGAGCCTCGCACGATGACGCCGTCGGAGCGGCACGCAGTCACTACGTCAGCCGCCACAGCCGAGGCGAGCTCGATGCCGATCATTAGGCCGCAACCGCGCACCTCGCGGACCTGGGCCAAGTCACTAAGCGGAGTCAGCGCGCTGAGCAGGCGGTCACCCATGGCTACGGCGTGATCGAGCAGTCCTTCGCGCTCGATGATCTCCAGGTTGGCCAGCGATACGGCCGCTCCGACGGGGTGCCCGTTATAGGTGAAGCCGTGCAGGAACAACGTCTCGTCGAGCATGTCGATGACCCGATCGCCGATCAGGACTGCTCCCATGGGCACGTAGCCGCTCGACAACCCTTTGGCGGTGACGAGGATGTCGGGCTCGATCCCGAACCGCTCCGCTGCGAACCAGTGACCGGTCCGACCGAAAGCGGTAACGATCTCGTCGAGGATTAGCAAGATCCCGTTCCGGCGCAGGACTGACTGAACTCGAGGCCAGTAGCCCTGCGGAGGAGGGACCATTCCACCGACGCCAAGGACCGGTTCACCGACGAACGCGGTGATGCGTTCGGGGCCGAGGCGCTCGATGGTCTGTTCGAGCTCCGCGATCAGCATGTCCGTCGCCCCCGGGCCGATGTGCAGCTCGTGTGGCGAGGTGAGGTGGACGAACCCCTCGGCTAGTGGCCCAAAGCCGTCTTGCATCCGCGTGATGCCCGTCGCTGCCAGGGCTGTGCCACTCACACCGTGGTAGGCGCGTTCCCGAGTGAGCACCATGGTCCGCTCCGGTTCACCCGTGGCGTGCCTGGCCAGGCGGGCCAGCTTGATGGCAGTCTCGTTGCCCTCGGAGCCCCCATTGGTGAAGAAGACCTTGCTCATTCCGGCGGGCGCCAGTTCCACCAACCGCTCGGCAAGGCGGATGGAGGGTGCGTTGGAGAAGTCCCAAAACGACGTGTAGTACTCCAGGCGCTGCATCTGCTCTGCTGCCACCGCGGCCAGTTCAGAGCGCCCGTGCCCCACGGCGCACTGCCACAGACCGCACGTGCCGTCGATGTACTCGTTGCCGACCGTGTCCCACAGCCGTGCGCCCTCGGCCCGATCGATGATCAGCGGGTCGGTCGGTCGACCGACTACGGCATGAGGATGGAGGACGAAGTCTTTGTCGCTCTGGGCCAGGTTCTCGCGATCGTGCATAGTGACGCTCCTTCGTGGTGGTCACTCTTCCGCCGGACGAGAAGAAGAGGTCGTACGGTCAGATGAGTGGTTCGGCATTGGCGCCGGCACCGGCAGCGGGCGAAACGACGACTTCGCGCGAGGGCCGAGATCTTGTGGGAGGTAACGCAGTGGACAAGGACGATGACGTCGTCGTGAGCGACGACGGCCGCCGGATGCGACCGGTGAAGTCGCTGCTCCGGGCTCTCGACGTCCTGAGAGTGCTCGGCGGCGCTGACCGGCCGCTCTCGCTCAGCGAGCTGGTTGCCCAGACCCAGTTCTCCCGGACGGCCGCCTACAACATCTTGACCACCTACGAGATCCGCGGTCTCGTCCGGCGAGACTCTCAAAATCACTACGCGCTCGGCTGGGGGCTCCTCGAGCTGGGCGAGCAGGTGCGTTCGCGATCCGCGCTTAGCGACGCCGCCCGCCCGCTGGTCGAGGACCTCGCCGAGAGCACCGGGGAGACCGTGCTGCTCGGCGTGCTCGATCAGGACTCGGTGATCTATGTCGAGAAGGCTGAGAGTCGACGCTCGGTGCGGATGGTCGAGTCGCCCGGACGGCGTCTGCCTCTGCACCAGACAGCCACGGGACTGGTGCTTTTGGCGCATGCGTCCGCCGCATTTCACGATCGCTACGTCGCGGGTCTCGCCGATGCAGACGGAAGCCTGGTGCGTCAGATCACCGAGATGACCGAGATGATCAGGATGTCTGGACACGCGATCTCGGTACAGGACTTGGACCCCGACCTCGCCAGCGCGTCGGCGCCCGTGGTCGGCCCCGGAGGGGAGCCGATGGCAGCACTGACGGTCGCGGGTCCGGCGACCCGGCTGGTTCGGGACCGCCTCGAGGAGTTCATTCCGCTGCTCCTCGCGGCCGCATCCACGATCGGCAAGTCGGTCGGGAGTCAGCACGACCCTTGACAGTTGAAAAGTCGCTGCATAAGTTCACCCCATGGCGTCTGTGCCACAGACGGAGATGCCTGTCTGGCAGACATTATCACTAACGGTTGGAGGGGTGCCATGCGCCGCACCATGATCAGAGCCGTCGTCGGGATCGGGATCCTCGCTGTCGGCGCGGCCGGATGCTCGGGCGAGAGTGCCACCGAGCGTGGCGGTGATGGCGAGGCCGGCACCATCAGCCACTGGCAACACCAAAGCGACGCCCGTGCCGAGGTGGTGCAGAACTTCGTCGACGACTACGACGACGCGCAGATCGACTTCCAGTCGATCCCCTACGAGTCGTACTTCCAGAAGCTCGGTGCCGCACTCGAGGCAGGTAACGGCCCATGCGTCTTCCAGTTGCCCGCCAACATCTTGGCAGAGTTCCAGAATCGAGGACAGCTCGCTCCGGTGCCGGACTCCCTGATGTCGAGTGCCGAGATCGAAGAGGCGTTCACGCCTGCGTCAATTCGTCTGCTGCAGATCGAGGGGTCCTACTACGGCCTGCCCACCGACGTACAAACGCTCATGCTGTTCTACAACGACGACCTATTCGAGGAGGCCGGCCTCGACCCGACACAGGACTTCGACACGTGGGAGGACCTCCGCCAGGCGGCCGTCGAGCTCACCAAGGTCGACGACGGTCGGATGACCCAAGCGGGTGTGGACATCTCGGCCTCGCCGTACCAGTGGTTCTATAGCGCGCCGACCCTCGCCTACCAGGACGGTCTGGTCAACGACGCGAGTGGGGACGTCAACTACGACTCCGAGGCCGGCTACCAGGCCTGGGAGAGGTTGACGGGACTGGTCACCGAGGACGGTGTCGACGACCCGGAGTTCCTCGCCGAGCAGAGCAAGTTCGCGCTCGGCAAGGCCGGCATGACCTTCAAGGAGTACACCTTCACCGGCGTCTACGAGCTCACCGCGCCCGACCTGAACTTCAGCGTCCACCCGGCCCCACCGGTGGCAGACGAGACCTTTGCACCCGTCGCCAGCACCTCGTGGGCCTACGCGGTGTCCCAGGATTGCGAGGACCAGGACGCGGCGTGGGCCTGGGTGGCCCACCTGACCTCTGAGGACTCGCAGCGGGTCTGGGTCGCGGAGGGTGGCGAGCTCCCTTCTCGCTCCGCCCTGCTCGAGGACGAGTCGCTTCAGAATGACCCGAACATCGCCGCCGGATACGCCTCGCTCCTCGGGGCCGTTCCCTATGACTCGAACGGCTGGGACGACGTGTTCGCCATCCAGCAGGACATCTGGGATCAAATCCTACTCAACGGCCAGGACGTCCAGTCCGCCGTCGACGCAGGGGCCGAGCAGGAACGCGACCTTTACCGGCGCAAGGGCCTCCTCGATTGAGCTTGCTGGCCACGGGCGGAGTGCGCGCGGCAAGGGTGAGGAACCACCACCGCAGTCAGCAGACGAGGTGGGCTTACCTCTTCTTGGCACCGGCTCTCCTGCTGCTCGGGCTCACAGTCTTCTACCCGATGCTGCGGGCTATGCAATACAGTCTCTACAACTGGCCACTGGGTGGGGCAAAGACGTTCCTGGGCCTCGAGAACTACCGCCGCTTGCTCTTCGAGGACGGCGACTTCCTTCAGTCGGTTGAAGTCACGCTCTACTTCACGGCGCTGAGTGTGCTGCCCACGATCATGCTGGCCCTGTTCGCGGCGGTGCTACTTAACGACGCACGGCTGCGACTGCGCGGCTTCTTCCGCACGGTCTACTTCGTGCCGGTGGTGACCTCGCTGGTCGCCGTTGGCTACGTGTGGCGGGCACTGCTCGAGCCGTCGTTCGGGCTGGTCAACACCGTCATCGGGTGGTTCGGCCTGGTCGGCCCAGGATGGCTCGCCGACCCGAGCTGGGCCCTGGACGGCATCGTGCTGATGACGGTGTGGCGTGACTTCGGCTTCTATATGGTGATCTTCTTGGCGGGCCTGCAGGCGATTCCAGGAGACCTTACCAATGCGGCACGCGTCGACGGTGCCGGTGTCTGGCAACGGTTTCGTTTCGTGACGATGCCGTTGCTGAACCCGAGCATCGTGCTTGCCGCTGTGATCGGGGTCATCAACGGTCTGCAGCTCTTCACGCAGGTCTACGTGATGACGGGCTCGGCGCAGCAACTCCCCGGAGGACCGCTCGGTAGTACCAGATCCATCGTGCTCTACGTCGTCGAGCAGACCTTCCGTCCGTTGGAGATGGGATACGGGTCCGCTGCGGCCTTCTTGCTCTTCATCTTGATCATGATCGTCACGCTCATTCAGTTTCGGCTGATCCAGCGCAGGTTCGAGTACTGATGCGTCCCACACCTCGAGGCCTAAACGCCGCAAAGTATCTGCTGTTGCTCATCGGAGCCGTGGCGATGCTGACGCCACTGGTATGGATGGTGCTGGCGTCCTTCAAGACCCTGCCCGAGATCCTCGCCTTCCCACCCACATTCCTACCCGAGCAGGTAAACCTCGAGAACTACCGGGCAGTGTTCGAGACCGCGGACTTCGTGCGGTACTTCCTCAACAGCGCGGTCATCGCCGTCATCAGCGTGGGCAGCGTGCTGGTCACCAGCTCGATGGCAGGTTACGCGTTCGCCAAGTTCTCGTTCCCGGGGCGCGACGCGCTCTTCGTGGTCGTCTTGGCGACATTGATGATCCCGTTCCAGGTTCGCGTGATCCCCCTCTACGTGCTCGCCAGTGATCTAAACCTGCTCAACACATACGCCGGCATGGTAATGCCAACCATGGTCGATGCCTTCGGCATCTTCTTGATGCGGCAGTACATGCTGTCCATCCCGAGCGAGCTCATCGACAGCGGCCGGGTGGACGGCGCCGGCGAGTTCCGCATCTTCTTCCAGATCGTGCTGCCGCTGGCGCGGCCGGCACTTTCGGCCCTGACAATCTTCACGCTGGTGATGAGTTGGGAGTCGTTCCTGTGGCCGCTGTTGGTGGCGTCGTCGTCAGATATGTACACCCTGCCTCTGGGTCTGGCGCAGTTCGCTGGCCGGTTCGTCAACCGCACCGACCTGCAGATGGCCGCAGCCACGTTGACCGTCCTGCCGCTGTTGATCGCCTTCCTGATCATGCAGAAGCGGTTCATCGAGGGCATGGCGACATCGGGGATGAAATGAGTAGGGCCAGTTGGCACAGGGATGCAAGCGCAACGCGAGAGAGGCGGTGACGTGACGATGACACCGTCCGGAGCGACGTCAGGAGGCATCGGCATCGATGTCGGCGGCTCCAAAATTGCTGGCGTGGTTATCGAGCCGTCCGGCTCGGTGGTGGCTCACCGTAGGATGCCGACACCTCAGCAAGGCGGTGCCGCGGTCGTCGAGGCGTGCCTAGACGTGGCGTCGAGACTGCTGAACGTCGCTCGCTCAGGTGGTCTCCCGGTGGGACCGGTGGTGATCGGCATGCCTGGAAGTATCGACTCGGTGCGCGGCGTGGTCCGCGACTCGCCGGTGCTGAAGATGACCGACTGCGAAGTCGTGGCGGAGGTACAGAGCGCGGTGGGCCACCCGACGACCGTGGTGCACGATGTGAAGGCCGCGGCCTTCGGCGAGTTGATGGCTGGGGCCGGTATTGGACAGGCGGACGTCGCCTACCTCAACCTCGGCACCGGGGTGTCCTTGTCCTTCGTCTTCGACTGGCAGGTGCACCGCGGCGTGAGTGGCCTGGCCGGCGAGATCGGCCACGTGCAGGCGGTCCCGGACGGAGTGCGCTGCAACTGTGGCCGCTACGGCTGCCTCGAGACCGTCGCCTCCGGCCCGGCGATCACCCGGGCCGCGGGCATCCAGAGCGGGGGCGTCGTGGCCGTCGCACTGGCCGCCGCGGCGGGCGACCCGCGCGCGGCCGCCGCGATAGACGACGCTGCACGCCACCTCGGGCGAGTCCTGGCCGACTACCTCATGGTGCTCGACCTGCAGCTCCTGATGGTCGGAGGCGGCGTGTCCGGGGTCGGTTCGCCGCTGCTCGATCGCATCCAGCTCACCATAGACGAGCACCTGGCTGACGTGGCGGCGACCGTGCGCGTCGTCCCCGCTGCGCTGGGGGCGGAGTCCGGCGTGCTCGGGGCAGCACACCGTTCCCGCCTGCTGCGTGACGACCGGCGGACGACACGGTGGTGAGCCCGTGCTGAGGGTCGGGCTCGTCGGGGCTGGCTACATCGCCGATTCCCACGCCGCAGCCTACGCCGCCGACCCTCGAGCCGAGCTCGCCTTCGTCACCGACCCGGTCGTCGAGAAGGCCGTAGCCCTAGCGGAGCGCTACGGCGCGCGCCCGGTCGCTCATCTCGAGTCCATTCTTGCAGCCGACGTGCACGCGCTCAGTGTGTGCACGCCGTCGCCCGCGCACGCTGACGTGGTGGTAGCTGCCTTGGCAGCCGGGAAGCACGTGCTGTGTGAGAAGCCGATGGCCCGGACGTTGCTCGACGCACTCCGCATCCTCGAGGCGGGCCGGCGCAGCAACCGCGTGCTGATGATTGGTCACGTGTCCCGGTTCGAGCCCGACCACCGGGCGGCCTACGACGCTGTCCACGACGACCGGGTCGGGGAGGTGCGGATGATGTCGCAGTCAATCGTCGGCGAGCTGCCCGACTGGAGCGAGCAGGGCTGGCTCGAGGACCCCGACCAGTCGGGAGGCCCGCTGCTGGACCTGGCCGTTCACAGCTTCGACTTCCTCACCTGGATCTCCGGGGCGCGGCCCCAGCGCGTGCATGCGGTGGGCTCGACGCGACCCGACGGGCTAGTTGACTATGCGATCGCGACCGTGCGCTATGACAATGGCGCCCTCGCCGTGGTTGAGACGAGTTGGGCGCATCCGGTCGGGCACGGCCTCGATGTGTCGACCGAGATCGCCGGGACCGGTGGCCGACTGGCTTGGGACTATGCGGGCACCGCGGTCGGCAGCCTGAAGCTTGTCGGCGCCGCGCCGCGGACGATCAGCCAGCTCGGCAACCGTGGCTTCGTCGCCGAGATTGCAGCTTTCCTCGACGCAGTCGAATCTGGAGGGCCGAGCCCGGTTACGGCCGAGGAGGGCCTTGCGTCGCTGGAGGTCGCCCTGGCGGCGGTGGAGTCGCTGCAGTCCCGGCGTGTGGTCGAGCTGCCCGCGAGAGGATCGGAGCCGAGTTGATTGACGTCGTCCTGCTTGGGTGCGAGCACCTGCCCCACGCCCGTTCTTACGCCGGTGCGCTGCACCGAAGTGGTGCTGCCCGGCTGGTCGGTGTCCACGACGCTTCACCCGAGTTGGGCGCATCGCTGGCCGAAGAGCTGGGCGTCAGTTATGACGTCCGCGCTGCGGAGCTGCTCGAGCGAGCCAGCCCGGCGGCAGCCGTGGTGTGTAGCGCCACTAACCGTTACCGCTCCCTCGTCGAGCTTGCCGCAGACCGCGGCGTCCACGTGCTGTGCGAGAAGCCCCTGGCGACCACGGTCGTCGACGCGCAGGCCATGGTCGACGTCTGCGCGGCGGGCGGAGTCCAGCTGCACACCGCTTTCGTCTCCCGGTTCTACCCCTCCGTGCTCCAAGCACGCGACCTGGTCACCCGCGGCCAGCTAGGTCGGGTGCGGGGGATGGTCGGTGGCAACCGGGGTCGCCCGCCGCTGACACCGCGCTACCCGGCGTGGATCACCGACCCCGTCCGGGCCGGCGGAGGAGCGCTCCTCGACCACTGTGTCCACGTCGTTGACGCGATGCGCTTCATTACCGGTCTCGAGGCACGGGAGGTGCTCGCCGAGACGGGTTGTCTTTTCCGCGACATCGCCGTTGAAGACAGCGCCCTGGTGTCGGTGGTCTTCGAGGGCGACGTACCCGCGAGCGTCGACCCGAGCTGGTCGGTGACGCCCGAGAGTGCGTGGGACTACGACTTCTACCTGCGGCTGCTCGGCACCGAGGGCTCACTCACGATCGCGACTGCGCGGGAGTCCTTGCACGTCTCGGGGCAGCACGGCGCCCGCACCCATGTCCAAATGCCCTTCGAGCCCGACGTCGACCAAGCCATGGTGGAGGCCTTTGTGCAGTCGGTGGTGGCGGGTCGGGTGCTCGATCCCTGCGCGACGGGGGAGGACGGTCTGCGGGCGGTAGAGGTCGCCCGCGCGGCGTACCGGTCCGTGGAAAGCGAGCAGTTTGTCGCGACGGCGCGCGAAGATGGGTGAGTGCGTCGTGTCGGCCGGCACAGCGCTGGTCGACGGCGAGCAGACCGGCCCGGTCACGCTTCGGGTCTCCGACGGCCGGATCGCCTCGATCGACCTCCCGCGCAGCGATGACGAGGTCGACGCGGCAGCTGCGACCGTCGTTCCAGGCCTGCTCGACGTCCACACCCACGGCGCCGCGGGCGTCCAGGTCATCGACGGTCCCTATGCTGACCTAGATCGACTCGCGACCTTCTATGCAGAGCACGGCGTGACCGGCTTCCTCGCAACGGTCGGTGGGAGTCGGGAACACCTCTTGCAGGGCGTCGCGGCGGTGCGCGCCCATCTCGACGGACCGCGGGGGCGGGGCGCCCGGTGCCTCGGCATCCACCTCGAAGGACCGTTCATCAGTCCGCGGGCGCCCGGTGCGTTCCGACCCGAATCCGTGCTGCTCCCAGATGTCAGGTTTTTCACCGATCTACTTGAGGTTGCTGGCGGACACGTACGGCTCCTCACGATCGCCCCGGAGACGCCGGGCGCCGACGCCGTCATCGACCTTGCCCTTAGGCACGGGGTCACCTGCTCCATCGGCCACTCCGTTGCGACGGCCGAGCAGGTGGTTCAGGCCGTCGACGCAGGCGTCCGCGGCGTCACCCACCTCTTTAACGCCATGGCTCCTTTCCACCACCGCAAGCCCGGCCCGGTCGGGGCCGCCCTCATCGACCCGCGCCTGATCTGTGAGCTCGTCGCCGACGGGGTGCATGTCCACCCGACCGCCGCACGCCTGGCGACCTTGGCCAAGGGCGTGGCCGGGATCGCGCTCGTGAGCGACTCGATCGCGGCGACCGGGCTGCCGGACGGCGACTACGAGCTCGAGGAGCAAAGGGTGACCGTCAGCAGCGGAGAGGCACGGCTGGCCGACGGCACCCTAGCCGGCAGCACCCTTACCCTCGACCTGGCGGTCGCCAACCTCGCGCGATGGTGCGAGATGCCTCTGACGGATGCTGTGCGGGCGGCGACCGAGGGCCCGGCGGGTCTGATGGGGATGACCGCCGAGCGTGGCAGGATCTCCGTCGGCCGCGACGCTGACCTGGCCGCCTTCGACGCCGACCACCGACTGCTGTGGACGATGGTAGGCGGGCACTTGCACGGCGCCGGTGTGACATGAGCACGGTGATGGCGGGAGAGATTCTCGACCAGCCGGTGGCGCTGGCCCGCACGATCGCCGGGCTTAGCTCGATGAGGCACGACGTACGCCGGCTGGCCCGGGGGCGGCAGCAAGTGCTCTTCGCGGCCCGCGGTTCCTCTGACAACGCCGCGACCTACGGCCGGTACCTCTGCGAGCTGGTCGCGGGACGTGCGGCCGGATCCCTTGCTCCGAGTGTGGCGACGGCCTACCTGCGTCGGGTTGACCTTTCGCATGCCCTCGTGGTCTGCGTTTCGCAGTCCGGAGAGACGGTCGAGCTGGTGGAGACCCTCGACTGGGCGCGGGACTGTGGAGCAGCGACTCTGGCCATCACCAACGCCCACGACAGCGCGCTCGCGCGCGGAGCCAACCTCGCGCTGATCACCCAGGCGGGCGTCGAGCGGGCGGTCCCAGCGACCAAGACGTTCACTACCCAGTTGGTCGCCATGGTGGTGCTGGCCGAAGGCCTCGCTCCCGAGGGCTCGGCGCTCGACGATCTCGAGAGGGTGCCGGAGGCTGTGGCCCGGCTGGTCCGGCGTCGCCACGGCGTAGAGCAAGCAGTCGAGATGCTCGCCGAACGACCTCGGACTCTGGTCACTAGCCGCGGATTGACCTACGCCGTCGCTGCCGAGCTGGCGCTTAAGCTCGAGGAGACGTGCCTGCGACCGGTGCCCGGGCTGTCCTATGCCGACCTGCGACACGGCCCGATCGCCGTGGTAGACGGCCAGACCACCGCCGTCGTTCTGTCCCCGCGCGACGGTCCGCTGCTCGCTGCCATCGCCGGGGTGGTGCCCGACCTCCAGGCCCGCGGGGCGAAGGTGATCGGGATCGGCGGTGAGCCCGTGCTGCGCGGCGCGGCCGACGTCGCGGTCGCCGGACCCGACCTGCCCGAGACTCTGGCCCCGATCGGGCTGGTGGTGGCCGGACAACTGGTGACGGAGGGGCTGGCCCGCGCTCTGGGGCTGGACCCTGACGCTCCTCACGGTCTACGCAAGGTGACCGAGACCGATCCAGGTGGGTTGCGATGACCATGAAGCTGGATGTACTCCTGCGCAACGCCACGGTGCTCACGATGGATCCGCGCCGACCCCGGGCGCGCACCATCGGCGTCTGGAACGGCCGGATCTTCGGGGTCGATGAGGAGGTTGAGGGTTGCCGTGCTGTGCGCGAGGTCGACTTAGGCGGCGCGACGGTGCTGCCCGGGTTTCACGACGCGCACTGCCACACCTCCTCCTACGGCGTCGCAGCGACGCAACTCGAGCTCAGCGACAGTCCAACCGTCGACGTCGTGCTGGACCGGGTTGCCGAGCACGCCCACGGGCTGCCGGCCGGAGACTGGGTGATTGGAGTCGGCTATCTCGACCGCGAGCGTCCGGACCGGCACCCGACCCGGGCCGAGCTCGACCGGGCTGCCGAAGGCAGACCGGTCTGGCTCACGCACCGCTCCGGCCACCTGTGCGTGGTGTCCTCCGCGGTGCTCCGGCTGCTGCCCAACCCGATCCCTACTGCCGCGGCCGGCTACGTGGCCCGCGACGGGGCCGGTGAGTCGACAGGGCTGCTGGAGGAGGCCGCCATGGAGCTGGTCAAGGAAGTCGTCGGGTGCGGCTCCGTCGAGGAAATAGTCAGCGCCATCGACGTCGCAACCCGGCAGTACGTGAGCGAAGGCCTGACCAGTGTCACCGAGGCAGGGATCGGGTGTCCGGGTGTCGACCACAGCCCACTCGAAATCGGCGCCTGGCAGGTCGCGGCCGACAGAGGGCTGGCGCGCACCCGAGCGCACCTGATGATCTATAGCGGGCTCCTCCACGACGTCCCTCGTCACCTCACGGACCGGGCCCGAGTCGGCCTGGACCTCGGCCTCCGCACGGGCCTGGGAGACGACCGGGTCCGGGTGTCCGCGATGAAGATTTGGCTCGACGGTGCCGGCTCGGCCGGTCGGGCCGCGAGTGCCGGGGACGACGACCCGGACTCCCACCTCGTCGAGGACCCGGCGCTGCTGCACGCTTCGGTGGTCGAGGCACATCGCGCCGGTTGGCAGGTGGCCGCGCACGCCATGGGCGACCACGCGGTCGACCTCTTCCTCGAAGCGCTTACCAAGGCCGGACCCGAGGAGGAGGTCCGGCGACGCCGACACCGCATCGAGCACGGGGGGCTGATCCGTCCCGACCAGGTCGCGCGGCTCGCCCGCTACGGCGTCGTGGTGGTCATCCAGCCGGTGTTCATCTCGGAGTTCGGTGATGCTCTCACCGGCCGTTTCGGTCTTGACCGCGTGGACTGGTCCATCCGCCATCGCACACTCCTTGATGCAGGCGTCGTTGTGGCCGCAAGTTCGGATCGCCCAGTCGCCCCGGGATCCCCGCTCCTCGGTGTCCAGGCCATGGTCGAGCGCACGACGGCGTCCGGGGCGGCATACGGCCCCAGAGAACGCGTCGGCGTTGAGGAAGCGCTACACGCCTACACCCGGCACGCTGCCTTCGCGGCCGGAGTCGACGCCGAGGTGGGTACCATCGCCGGCCGGCAGCTCGCGGACCTGGTGGTGCTTGAGACCGACCCGACGGCCGCCGAAACGGCCGAGATCGGCAAAATCGGAATCCTCGCCACTCTGGTGAGCGGCCACCCAACTCACGACCCGGCTCAGTTCTTCGACCCACCAGGGTAGTGCTGAGAGGTCGACTCGTGAGTTCATACCTTCGACTGACGCGGTCAGGGGCGCTGTCCTGGACACGCCTTCGGGCACGAGTCGGAAGCGCACCACTGGCCGCGAACCTTCACGTCGACGGTGACCGCTTATCGACAGATCTGCACATCCGGTAGGCGGTGGAATGACGGCTCATCACTATGGATCTCGTGGACCGAACGGGTCTGACTCCTTGAGGGACGTGACGGTCTCGTCGACCTGGGCAGGATGGCCAGGTGGGGCGGGTCTGACTCACGGCTCTTCTGACACCACCAGCGGGTGGTTGTCCTGCGTGCGACGTGTCGACCGGCTCGGCTCACGACCAGTGCAGCCCGGCGGGGCCGTCACGTCCTGATAGGAGTCTGGCGGGATCCCCGATAGTGAACTGACTGACGCCCCGGCCGGGCTGCGCACCCAACCATAGAAGGGCGCCAGTTCCATGGTCACCGATCAAGCTCTCGCCGTCTACGGCGGCATCGATACCCACGCCGACACCCACCACGTCGCGGTCCTCGACCACACTGGTCGCCGGCTCGGCGACAGGCAGGTGCCTGCAACGTCAGCCGGCTACCAGACCGCGGTGCGGTTTCTGAGCTGTCGCCTGCCATGAGCATGGGACCGCTTTGAGCGGGTTTCTGCCAGGTGTCCGCGTACGACCTCACGTGTTGCTCGGGGTACGGGCTGACGTGTAGGTAGGTCTTCGGCGAGTTGAGCTCCTCCTCGCCCGGGTTGGGGGTCACCCTTCGGTTCGTCCACCGCCAAGTAGACGAGCCCGAAGGGTGACCCTTGCCATGATCCTTCCTCCGGAGGACTGGATGAATATCCGCCGTTTCCGCGTGCTGCACGACACAGGTTCCACCTATGCCGAGATCGCTCGGGAGTGCGGGGTCGATCCCCGCACCGTGAAGAAGTACCTCGATGCTGATGCTGACGTTGCCCCTCCTCAGGCGCCGTCCCGAGCAGGCACCCAGCCGCAAGTCATCACCGCGTTCGCGGCCTTGATCGAGTCGTGGCTCCGCGCTGATGTGAGCCTGAAGGGCAGCGTCATCCACGAGCGCCTTGTCGCTGATCACGGCTTCACCGTTCACTACCAGCGCGTGAAGATGCACCTCGCGAGGGTCCGGCCGCTGATCGAAGAGGAGTTGTTCGACACCGACGACAACGCGCTGCGGGGCCTGCATCGTCGGTTCGAGGTCGTCGCTGGCGCGCAGGCCCAGGTCGATTGGGGCGAGGAAGGTGACGTGCTCGCACACATCGGGATCGCCAAGACCTACACGTTCCACATGACGCTGTCCTACTCGCAGGACCCGTTCACGTGCTTCACGTCCTCGATGGACCTCGCGACGTTCTGGGACTGCCACCGCCGGGCGTTCGCACACTTCGGCGGCGTCCCCGGCTCGATCGTCTACGACCGCACCAAGACTGTCATCAAGCGGCACGTCGCACCCGGCAAGGCCGTCCCGCTCCATCCCGAGGCCGCCGCGTTCGCCGAGCACTACGGCTTCGTCATCGACCCGCTGGCCGCCTACCGGCCGACCGGAAAGGGCCGGGTCGAGCGGCAGGTACTGATCGTGCGCGAGCACGTCCTGGGCGGGCGCAGCTTCAACTCCCTTGCCGAGCTGGACGGGACATTCGATCAGTGGCTGCTGATCCGCCGGGCGCAGGTCCACCGCACCCACGGGGAGATCATCAGCGTCCGGGCAGGCCGGGACCGAGCCGCCCTTGCGGGGCTGCCCGAGCTGCCGTATCTGGTCACCGACCGGCACCTACGACGGGTCGGGAAGGACTGCCGGGTCTCGTTCGAGCCCTCGCTGTACTCCGTCCCGGCCCGCCGCGTCCGAGCGGGACAGCACATCGAGGTCCGTGCCAGCCCCGACACCATCACGCTACCTGCCCTACGAAGCAAGGGATCTGGCTGCGCCGCAGCCGCAGATCCGTCCTGCTCGGGATCGTCGGTACTGGCCGTCCATGCCCGCGCCGCGGTCCGCGGCACGTGGGTGGTGGACCCGACACATTGGGGCTCTCCTGCTGGTTCCGTGGGTCGATTCACGCGGCTTGACGGCAGGGTAGGGGCGGGCAGTAGCCGCCGAGGTTGAGCATGGCGAGGGCGATCATGGCCCCT
>JAABUN010003125.1_pt1 | contig 26741 bp, 26 predicted proteins | sample 5559311 | NCBI WGS metagenome assembly JAABUN01 (sample SAMN10711877, study PRJNA513370) | rock metagenome | isolation source: Antarctica rocks | place: Antarctica: Victoria Land, Siegfried Peak sud
CGCGCTGTCCTCGACCCTGACCGTCGTCGGACCACGGCCAGGTGACGGCCAGGCCCTCAAGGCGATCAACCAGCTGCTGGCGGGGGTGCACATCGCCGCCGCGGCCGAGGCGATCGCCCTGGCCCGCGGTCTGGGCCTCGACCCGGCCGTGGTGATCGAGGCACTGTCCCGGGGTGCGGCCGGTTCGTTCATGTTCGCCGACCGCGGACCCCGGATGTTGCAGGCCTACACCGGCGGCGCCGAGGTCAAGTCCCGGGTCGACATCTTCGTCAAGGACATGGGCATCGTCGCCACCGTCGGCCGCACTTCCCACGTGCCGCTCCCGCTGGCCGCCGCCGCGCACCAGCTCTACCTGATCGCCGAGGCCGCCGGGCTCGGGGCCGCCGACGACTCCAGCGTGGTGACGATCCTCTCCCCGCCGGAGAGCCCGCCGGACGATGAGTCCCGCCAGCCGCCCGAGCAGACCGGGGCACCGGCGTAGGCCGGTAGCGTCACGCGGGACATGGAGCCCGGAACCCGACACCGCCAACCCGCCGCGCTCCTCGCGGCGCGCAACGCCACCTACGTCGCCTTCATCGGCAGCGGCTTCGGCTTCGCCAGCTGGGCCGCACGCATCCCCCAGGTCCGCGACGCGCTGCAGGCCTCGCCGTCGACACTCGGGCTGGTGCTGCTGGCCGTGGCCCTCGGGTCGCTCATCGCGCTGCCGCTGGCCGGCGTCGTCGTCACCCGGCTGGGGACGGCCCGCACCGTCACCGCGATGGCGTTCTGCGTCGCCGCCGGGCTCGGCGTGGTGGGTCTCGGCTACCAGTCGGGCACCCTGCCCGTGGTCCTCGGGCTGTTCCTCATCGGGTTCGGCAACGGCACCTGGGATGTGGCGATGAACGTCGAGGGGGCTGCTGTGGAGCAGCGGCTGGGTCGAGCCATCATGCCGCGGTTCCACGCCGGCTTCAGCCTCGGCACGGTTGCGGGCGCGCTGGGCGGCGCAGCGATGGTGGCGATGGGAGTGTCGGTGAGTGCCCACCTCGTCGCCGCAGCCGTGGTGGTGGGGGTCTGCGTGCCGGTGAGCACCCGCCGCTTCCTGCCCGTCGAGCCCATCACCGTGTCCGCCGACGGCGAGCCGGTCGACCGCCCGCCGAACCCCCTCCGAGCCTGGCTGGAGCCGCGGACGCTGCTGGTCGGGCTGTTCGTGCTCTGCATGGCCTTCAGCGAGGGCACCGGGAACGACTGGCTGGCCGTGGCCGTGATCGACGGCTACGGCGCACCCGCCGTCGCCGGGCCGCTGGTCTTCGCTGCGTTCCTGGCCGCGATGACGGTCGGGCGCTGGTTCGGCCCGCAGCTGATCGACCGCTTCGGCCGGGTCGCAGCCGTCCGGAACTCGGCACTGGTGGCGTTGGTCGGACTGCTGCTCGTCGTGTTCGGCGGGTACCTGCCCGTGGCCGGGTTGGGTGCGGTGCTGTGGGGCTTGGGCACGGCGCTCGGCTTCCCGGTGGGGATGAGCGCCGCCGCGGACGACCCCCGTCGCTCGGCCGCCAGGGTCAGCGTCGTCGCCTCCATCGGCTACACCGCGTTCCTGGCGGGGCCGCCGCTGATCGGCTTCCTGGGGGACCAGGTGGGCGTGCTGCGGGCGCTGAGCGTGACCGCGGCGCTGCTGGGCCTGGCGGCCCTCGTCGCTGGGACGACGAAACCTCTGCTGCCCCAAGGCGAGTGACCCGTCGCCCTGACCGGCACAGTCAGCGGCGAGGGTCGAGCACCCGTGCTGGGGACCCGGGGTCAGGCCGGGACGTAGTCGAAGACATCCGGGTTGGGACCGGTGCGCCCCTCCTCCCCGCGGTCCAGGGCGGAGACGGCAGCCATGTCCTCCTGCGTCAGCTCGAAGTCGAAGAGCTCGAAGTTCTCCTGGATGCGCGACGGCGTCGTCGACTTGGGGAAGATGATGTCGCCGCGCTGCACGTGCCAGCGCAGCACCACCTGGGCGGCCGTCCTGCCCAGCCGGTCGGCGACGGTGGTGATGGCCGGGTCCGCCAGCACCCCGCCCTGGGCGATGGGTGACCACGCCTCGGTCGCGATGCCGTGCTCGGCGCCGTAGGCGCGCACCTCGGAGTTCAGCAGGTAGGGATGCACCTCGATCTGGTTGACGGCGGGCACCACGTCGGCCTCCTGCGCCAACCGCCGCAGGTGGTTGACCTGGAAGTTCGAGACGCCGATGGAGCGGGCTCGACCCGCACGGTAGAACTCCTCGAGCGTCTTCCAGGTCGCGACGAAGTCGCCGTCGTAGAGGGTCGGCAGCGGCCAGTGGATGAGGAACAGGTCGACGTGGTCGGTACCCAGCTCGGACAGGGTGAGGTCGAACGCCACCCGCGCGTCCTCAGGTGCGTGGAACCCGTTGTTCAGCTTGCTGGTGATGAACACGTCCTCGCGGTCGACCCCGGCGTCGCGGATGCCGCGACCGACCCCGGCCTCGTTGCCGTACATCTGTGCGGTGTCGATGTGGCGGTAGCCGACCTCCAGGGCCTGGCGGACCGCGTCGGCGGTCCCCTCCGGCTCGATCTGGTAGACCCCGAAGCCGAGCTGCGGAATGGTCTGGCCGTTGTTCAGGTCGAGGGTGGCTATGCCCATGGGTGTCTCTCCGTCCCGCTGCGGGCTGCGCCGGTCCCGGCGCGGGCGCCCACACGCGACCTCACACTGTAGTCAGCCGCGCGGCGGGCCGGCGACGGGTCGTCGGCTCAGAGCGTGAGCGGTGGAGCCACCTCCACCACCAGCGGCCGGTGGTCCGACAGGTCCATCTCGGGGTTGCCGACCGCGCGCACAGGCCCCAGCCGGCCACGCAGCAGGATGTGGTCGATCTGGCGGTCCGGCTGCGTCGCCGGCATCGTCGGGCGTCGGGCCAGCGGCCGGTAGCCGCTCAGCCGGGCCGGCTGGGCACCCGCCAGGTTGAGATCCCCCATCAGCACGACGGGGCCGGGCACCCGGGCCAGCGCTCGACGGATGGCCAGCAGCTGCAGCTGTCCCCAGCCGGGGACGAACGAGAGGTGCATCGAGACGGCCGTCAGCAGCCCGTCCGGGGTGTCGAACCGGCCGACGACGGCCGCGCGCCACTCGTCGGCGACCAGCGTCAGGCGCAGCGGCCGCCGCCGGAGCAGGGGCACCGGGAACGGGATCCGCGGCAGCCGCAGCACCCGCCAAGCCGTCGCCGGGTACCGGGAGAGCAGGGCGACGCCGTAGCCCGGCGTACCTGGGTCGTCCGGGTCCGTGGCGGGCAGCCACCTTGCGCCGTTGGTGCCGCCGAGGGCGGGGACGAAGCGCTGGTCGACCGCCCCCATCGCCTCGGCCGCCACCGAGGTGAGATCAGCGTGGTGGGAGCGCGGCTGGGCCCGGTCGACCTCCTGCAGGGCGAGGATGTCGGGGTCGAGCTGCTTGATCGCAGCACCGAAGCGGGCCTCGTCCACCGCACCATCGGCCAGGCTGCGGCCGTGCAGGATGTTGAAGGTCACCAGCCGCATGCCCCGACGCCCCCACCCGCTCAGTCACGGTCCTGCCACGTGCACAAGCACACCTGGTTGCCTTCGGCGTCGGCCAGCACCCAGAAAGCGGGGGCCTGCCCGTCGTCGACAAGGCTGCCGCCTGCGGCGAGGGCCGCGTCGATCCGCGGCTGGACCTCCGTCGGGTCAACCCACAGGTCGTGGTGCCAGCGCTGCCGCGGCTCCTCGGCGCCGGAGACCTGGAACCAGACGGTCGGCAGCTGGGCGGCCGGGTCGACGAGCTCGTCGTCGACACCCCGGTCCGCCTGGTCAGCCATCCCCAGCACGGCGCCCCAGAACGGCAGCACGCCTCGGTGGTCCGGGCTGTCGAGCGCGAGCTCGAGCCGGCTGACCCCCGCGGTCTTCGTCTGCAGACCCCCGTCGGCGGCCAGCTCGGTGACCCGCCGGGCCAGCCTGAGGTCACGGTCGGTCACGCCGCGGACGTCATGGCTGCTGGTCCGGACGTCGACCTGTCCCCACCGCAGCTGGAGGTCGGGGTGGTGGTCCATCTCCTCCGCCGCCGCCCCGATGGCGTCGACGAGGGCCAGCGCGGACGCGAAGTCCGGGGTCTGGACCCGGGTCTCTAGGCCCCCCAGCAGCATCGCCCAGCCGTCCAGGCCGGCGTCGGCGACCTGCTGCCCGCTCAGTGTGGTCATGCCGCCATGCTCGCGCAGGGGCGGCCGGTGTGGGAAGGGGGCGTGCGCAGTCCTCGGGGCCGGCTCCGGCCGACCTGCGATCATGACCCGCGTGAGCGACGTGATCGAGATCTGGAGCGACGGAGCCTGCAAGGGCAACCCCGGGGTCGGCGGCTGGGGCGCCTGGCTGCGGTCGGGGCGGCTGGAGCGCGAGCTGTACGGCGGTGCGCAGGTCACCACCAACAACCGGATGGAGCTGACCGCGGTCATCGAGGCACTGCGGGCGCTCAAGCGGCCCGGCGAGGTCCGGCTGCACGTCGACTCCACCTACGTCATGAACGGCTTGAACGACTGGCTGCCGGGCTGGAAGCGGAACGGCTGGCGGACCAGCGCGAAGAAGCCCGTCAAGAACGAGGACCTCTGGCGCGCCCTGGACGCGGAGGTGGCCCGGCACACCATCACCTGGGTCTGGGTGAAGGGCCACTCCGGCGACCCGGGGAACGAACGGGCCGACCAGCTGGCCAACCGCGGCGTCGACGAGGTCCGCAGCCGCGGTGCGGACGTACCGGTGGTCGCGTCGGCCTGAGCCTGCGAGATCACGCCTGGGCCGGCAGACCCCGTCCTACTTCTTGGCCGGGGTCGGCCTGGCGGTGTGCGGCGGGTTCTCCGACCGCTTGGCAACCTTGGTGGACTCCTTCTTCGCCCTGGCGAGCGCCGCTTGACGCTCCGGCTCCGGCACCACCTCCGTGGAGAGGACGACCATCGAGTGCGGCGGCACGGTGTGCTCAGACCCCGCGTCCCACGGGGCGTCGGTGACGGGGCCGACGGTGCCGTCACTGGTGTCCAGGCGGACCAGCCACTGGGTGCCGAACGCCTCGGGCGGCACGGTGAACGTGATGTCCTCGCCGGAGGCGTTGAACATCAGCAGGAAGTGGTCGTCCACCACCCGGCGCCCCATCACGTCTGACTCGGGGATGGCGTCACCGTTCAGGAACACCATCAGGCTCTGCGCGTACCCCGTGCCCCAGTCGCCCTCGTCCATCCCCTGCCCGTCATTGCGGAGCCATTCGATGTCGCCCAGCTCGCTCTGGCCGCCGCGAGCCGCGTCGCCGCCGAAGAAGCGGCGCCGGCGGAGCGCGGGATGGGCCTTGCGCAGCGCGATGGCTGCGGAGCTGAAGGCCAGCAGCTCCCGCCGATCCTCGTCGAGGTCCCAGTCCACCCAGGAGATCGCGTTGTCCTGGGCGTAGACGTTGTTGTTGCCGCGCTGGGTGCGGCCCATCTCGTCGCCGTGGGCGAGCATCGGTACGCCCTGGCTGACCATCATCGTGGTGATGAAGTTTCGCTGCTGCCGCAGCCGGAAGGCACTGATCGCCGGGTCGTCGGTCTCACCCTCCACGCCGCAGTTCCAGGAGCGGTTGCGGCTCTCGCCGTCCTGCCCCCGTTCCCCGTTCGCGTCGTTGTGCTTCTCGTTGTAGGAGACCAGGTCGCGCAGGGTGAAGCCGTCGTGGGCGACGACGAAGTTGATCGAGGCGGTGGGCCGGCGGTCGGAGTGGTTGTAGAGGTCGCTGGAGCCGGTGATCCGGGAGGCGAACTCGGCCAGCGCGGCCGGCTCCCCCCGCCAGAAGTCGCGCACGGTGTCGCGGTACTTGCCGTTCCACTCCGTCCACAGGGGCGGGAAGTTGCCTACCTGGTAACCGCCGTCGCCGAGGTCCCAGGGCTCCGCGATCAGCTTGACCTGGGAGATCACCGGATCCTGCTGGATGATGTCGAAGAACGCGCTCAGCTTGTCGACCTCGTGGAACTGCCGGGCCAAGGTGGCGGCCAGGTCGAAGCGGAAGCCGTCGACGTGCATCTCGGTCACCCAGTAGCGCAGCGAGTCCATGATCAGCTGCAGCACGTGCGGGCTGCGCATCAGCAGGCTGTTGCCGGTGCCGGTGGTGTCGTAGTAGTGGCTCTTGTCGTTGTCCACCAGCCGGTAGTAGTTCAGGTTGTCGATCCCCCGCAGGGCGATCGTCGGGCCCAGCTCGCTGCCCTCGGCGGTGTGGTTGTAGACGACGTCGAGGATGACCTCGATGTCGGCCGCGTGGAGGGCCTTGACCATCGCCTTGAACTCGGTCGTCTGCGCTCCGGTCGCGGGCGAGCTGACGTAACCGTTGTGGGGGGCCAGGAAGCCAATCGTGTTGTAGCCCCAGTAGTTCGACAGCCCCTGGTCGACCAGGTGGGAGTCGTTGACGAACTGGTGCACCGGGAGCAGCTCGACGGCGGTGACGCCGAGGTTGGTCAGGTGCTCGATGATCGCCGGGTGGCCCATCGCGGCGTAGGTGCCGCGGACGTCCTCCGGCACGTCGGGGTGCGTCATGCTCAGACCCTTGACGTGCATCTCGTAGATGACGCTGTCGTGGTACTCGTGGCGCGGCGGCCGGTCGTGCGCCCAGTCGAAGAACGGGTTGGTGACCACCGAGAGCATCGTGTGGCCCAGCGAGTCGTCGGTGTTCATCGCGCCGTGGTCGCCGAAGCGGTAGGAGAACAACGACTCGTCCCCGTCGATCTGGCCGTCGATCGCCTTCGCGTACGGGTCGAGCAGCAGCTTCGCCGGGTTGCAGCGGTGGCCGCTGGCCAGGTCGTACGGACCGTGCACGCGGTAGCCGTAGCGGACGCCCGGCTGCACGTTGGGCAGGTACCCGTGCCAGACGTAGCCGTCCACCTCCACCAGCTCGTGGCGGCTCTCGGCGCCGGATTCGTCGACCAGGCAGAGCTCGACCTTCTCGGCGGCCTCGGAGAAGAGCGCGAAGTTCACCCCGCTGCCGTCGTAGGTGGCACCCAGGGGGTAGGGCCTTCCGGGCCACATGCTCATGTCAAACCTCTGTACTCGTGTCGACGCGGAACGGGCGGCATCGCCCGGCGGGTACCCAGTTCCGCACGGGCCAACCTATCGAGGGGGTGGCCAGTGCCCGCGCACCCGCCGCACGGGGATCGATGGTGGCTCCCCTACCGGGCCCGGGCCCTGGCCCTGGCCGGGGGGCGCTGAGCTCACCCCTGCTCGGCCCCGATCAGCGTCGCCCCGTCGACGGTGAGCGTCCAGAAGGGGTTGTGCGCCACCGCCCACGGGTGCCCGTCGGGGTCGCAGAACACGCCCGAGTAGCCACCCCACTCCGTCGGGGCGCCGGACCGCCCGATCCGGGCTCCGACTGCTGCGGCTGCCGCCAGTACGGCGTCGACCTCGGGCGGGCCGCCGACGTTGTGCGCCAGGGTCACCCCGCCCCAACCGCCGGTGTCGGTCACGCACGAGTCCTCGGCGAGCTGCGTGCGTCCCCACAGCGCGAGCACCAGGCCGCCGGCCTGGAAGAACGCCACGTCGGCACCGTCGGGGGTTGGGTGCGGGCGCCAGCCGAGCCGCCCGTAGAAGGCCGCCGCTCTGGCGAGGTCGGCAACCCCGAGGGTCACCAGGCTGAGTCGTTGCTCCATGAGCCGAACCCTAGGAGGCGTCGCTGACAGTCCTCTGGAGCGCCCGGTGCCGGGCACAGGAAGGGGCTGGTGGGAGCGCCCCGACTCATCGCTCCCACCAACCCCTTGGCCGCACCGGCGCCAGCCGAGCTCGGCGGTGGATCGAAGTATGGTCGCCCAACCTCAGGATTCGCCTCGGGTCGGCCCCGGGTGGGTGCCCGTCGGAGCCGGGCACAATGGGTGGGTGCGACCCGAGGCCTCCGTGCTGCACCTCGACCTCGACGCGTTCTTCGCCTCGGTCGAGCAGCGTGACAAGCCCTCGCTGCGCGGCAAGCCTGTCGTGGTGGGCGGGGTCGGGGCCCGCGGCGTGGTGGCCACCGCCTCCTACGAGGCCCGGGTGTTCGGCATCCGCTCGGCCATGCCGGGCGGTGAGGCACGGCGTCGCTGCCCGCACGCGGCGTTCCTGGGCGGGCGCTTCGGGGCCTACCGCGAGGCGAGCGCCCAGGTGATGAGCCGGCTCCGCACCCTCTCCCCCCTGGTTGAGCCGCTGTCGCTGGACGAGGCGTTCGTCGACCTGCGGGCGGCGGAGTCGGTGACCGGCTACGCAACCGCCGCACTACAGCGGCTGGTGGAGGAGCTGCGGTCCTCGATCACCGAAGCCACCGACGGGCTGAGCGCCTCGGTCGGCGTCGGGACCTCGAAGCTGATGGCCAAGATCGCCAGCGAGCTGGCCAAGCCGGACGGCAGCCGGATCGTCGAGCCCGGCACCGAGGTGGCGCTGCTGGCTCCGATGGAGGTGGGCGTCATCCCCGGCGTCGGCCCGGTGACGGTCGACAAGCTGCACCGGATCGGGTTGCGCCTAGTCGGCGACCTCCAGGCGGTCGATGTCGACGAGCTGGCCCAGGCGCTCGGCCGCAACGCTGCCACCGCGGTGGTCGCCCTGGCCCATGCCCGCGACGACCGGGTGGTCGAGGCCGAGCGGGAGGCCAAGTCGATCTCGGTCGAGGACACCTTCGAGCGCGACCTCACCGATGTCGCCGAGCTCACCACCATCCTGCAGCGCGATGCGCGCCAGGTCGCCCGCCGGCTCACCGCGTCGGGCCTGTTCGCGCGGACCGTCACCCTCAAGCTCCGCCGGCACGACTTCTCCACCCTCACCCGCTCCCGAACGCTGCTCAGCGCAACCGACCGTTCCGACGTCATCGCCTCGGTCGCGGGGTCCCTGCTGGGCGGCGTCGACGTGAGCGACGGCGTGCGCCTGCTGGGGGTCGGGGTGGCCGGGCTGACCGACGTCCTCCAGGAAGACCTGTTCGCCGACGACCTGGGTCCGGCCGACCCGGTGGCCGGGACCGCCGGAGCCGATCCGGTGACCGAGGTGGCCCAGGACGACACGCGACGCCGAGCGGGCTGGACGCCAGGCGCTGACGTCGAGCACGACGAGCACGGGGCCGGCTGGGTGTGGGGCTCCGGCCTGGGCCGGGTCACGGTCCGCTTCGAGACCCGGGAGAGCGGTCCGGGTCCGGTGCGCACCTTCAGCCTCGACGACCCCCGGCTGAGGCTGAGCGGCGGCTGATCGCGCTCAGCCGGCCCGGCGGAGCGCGGCGGCCTCGGCCAGCCCCCGGAACAAGCCGTGGTCGTCACCGTGCTCGGGGTGCCACTGGACGCCCAGCCAGAAGGCCCGCTCCGGGTCCTCCAGCGCCTCGACGGTCCCGTCGGCGGCGTGCGCGGTGGCCACCAGGCCAGGGTGGCCGACGACCGCCTGGTGGTGGTGGCAGCTGACCTGCAGGTCGGCGCCCACCAGCGACCGGACCGTCGAGGGCTCGGTGGTCGCGACCGACACCCAGCCGAAGGCGTCGCCACCCGGGGAGTGCTGGTCGTGGCCAACCACGTCGGGCAGGTGCTGCTCGAGGGTGCCGCCCGCGTGTACCGCCATCAGCTGCAGCCCGCGGCAGATTCCGAGCACCGGGGTGTCCAGCACCGCAGCCCGGTCCAGCAGCGCCAGCTCCCAGGCGTCGCGCTCGGGCCGGGGGGCCTGGGTCCGGGGGTGGCTGTGCTGGTCGTAGCGGGTCGGCTCGACGTCAGGACCGCCGCTGATGATCAGCCCGTCCAGCCGGTCGACGACCTCCGCTGCACCCTCCCCCTGCGGCGGCAGCAGCACCGCGATCGCACCGGCGGCCTCGACCGAGCGGGCGTAGAGGGAGTTCAGCAGGTCGGTCTGGGTGTTCCACACCCCCCACGTGGCGACCTCGCGGTAGGCACTGAGACCGATCAGCGGGCGGGGGCCGGGGGGACGCACGCCGTTCATGCCGGCCATCGTCCCACGCGTCCGGCCCCGCCCGGGACCATGATCATGAGCCAGGCCCGGCTCACAGCGGCGTGACGTAGGCGCCACTGATGCCGCCGTCCACCAGGAAGGTGTTGGCGGTGATGAAGCTGGACTCGTCGGAGGCCAGGAACAGCACCGCGTTGGCGATCTCGACCGGCTCCGCGAACCTGCCGAGTGGCACGTGCACCAGCCGCCGGGCCGCCCGCTCAGGGTCGGACGCGAACAGCTCCTGCAGCATCGGGGTGTTCACCGGCCCCGGGCACAGTGCGTTGACGCGCACCCCCTGCCGGGCGAACTGGACCCCCAGCTCACGGCTCATCGAGAGCACCCCGCCCTTGGACGCGGAGTAGGAGATCTGCGAGGTCGCGGCCCCCATCACCGCCACGAAGGAGGCCGTGTTGATGATCGAGCCTCGGCCCTGGGCGAGCATGTGCGGCAGCGCCGCCTTGCAGCACAGGTACACGCTCGTCAGGTTGACCTCCTGGACCCGGCGCCAGGCGTCGAGGTCCGTGGTCAGGATGGAGTCGTCCTCGGGCGGGGAGATGCCGGCGTTGTTGAACGCGATGTCCACCGCCCCGTAGGTGTCGCGCGCGGCGGCGAACAGCGCGTCCACGTCGTCGGGGCTGGTGACGTCGGTGCGCCGGTAGAGCCCGTCGACGGAGGCGGCGACCCCCGGCCCGCGGGCGTCGTCGACGTCGCCGATGACGACGCGGGCCCCCTCGGCGGCCAACCGCTGCACGCTGGCCAGGCCGATGCCCGAGCAGCCACCGGTGACGACGGCCACCTTGTCCTGGACCCGTCCGGTCATGATCATGCTCCTTCGTCGGTGATGGTTGCCTGCTGGCAGCTGATGATCATGGTTCACTCGCTGCTCAGGAAGACGTTCTTCTCTTCGGTGAAGCCGTGCGGCGCGTCGGGGCCGAGCTCGCGACCGAGGCCGGACTGCTTGAAGCCGCCGAACGGCGTCCAGTAACGCACCGAGGCGTGGGAGTTGACACTGAGGTTGCCCACCTGAAGTGCCCGGGAGACGCGCAGCGCCCGGCCGAGGTCGCTGGTGTAGACCGAGCCCGACAGTCCGTAGTCGGAGTCGTTGGCCAGGGCGACGGCCTCGGCCTCGTCGGTGAACGGCAGCACCGCCACCACGGGCCCGAAGACCTCCTCGCGCCAGATCCGCTGAGTCGTCGAGGTGGCCAGCACGACGGACGGCGGTACCCAGAAGCCCGGGCCTGCGGGGGCCGAGCCCGCGAAGGCGACGTCGACCTCGTCGAGGTAGCCCTGCACGCGGTCCCGCTGCCGGGCCGAGACCAGCGGCCCCATCTGAGACGCCTCGTCAGCCGGGTCGGTGACTACGAACGCCTCGACGGCCTCCCGCAGCCGGTCGAGGAACTCCGCGTGCACCGAGGCCTGGACCAGGATCCGGGAGCGGGCACAGCAGTCCTGGCCCGCGTTGTCGAAGACGGCGGCCGGCGCCGCGGCGGCGGCCTTCGTCAGGTCGGCGTCGGCGAAGATGACGTTGGCGCTCTTTCCACCCAGCTCGAGGGTGCAGCGCTTGACCTGCTCGGCGCAGCCGGCCAGCACCTGCTTGCCGACGGCGGTGGAGCCGGTGAAGCACACCTTGCGGACCAGCGGGTGGGTGACCAGCCGGGTGCCCACGACCGGCCCCTCACCCGGCAGCACGGTGAGGACGCCCTCGGGCAGTCCGGCGTCTCGGCCCAGCTCGGCCAGCCGCAGCGCCGTCAGCGGCGTGTACTCCGCCGGCTTGAGGACGACCGTGTTGCCGGCCGCCAAGGCGGGCGCGAAGCCCCAGGCCGCGATGGGCATCGGGAAGTTCCAGGGCACGATGATCCCGACCACGCCCAACGGCTCGTGGAAGGTGACGTCGATCCCGCCGGCCACCGGGATCTGCCGGCCGAACAGCCGCTCAGGGGTCGCGGAGTAGTAGTTCAGGAGGTCGCGGACGTTGCCCGCCTCCCAGCGGGCGTTGGCGATGGTGTGGCCGGCGTTGCGGACCTCCAGCCGGGCCAGCTCCTCGACGTGGGAGTCGACGACGGCGGCGAACCGGCGCAGCAGCCGGGCCCGCTCGCCGGGCGCGACGGCCGCCCAGGCCGGCGCGGCCGCGGCGGCGGCCTCGATGACCGCGTCGGTCCGGGCCAGGTCGGCCATCTCGATCTCGGCGAACCCCTGCCCGGTCACGGGGTCGACCAGCGTCCAGCTGCTCGGGCTCGACTCCACGATGGGACTCACATCCTCTCGAAGCCGCGGCGCAGCTCCCAGTCGGTGACGGCGGCGTCGAAGGCGGCCAGCTCGACGTCGGCCATGGTGGTGTAGTGGTCGACGACCTCGTCGCCGAAGACCTCGCGCGCTACGGCCGACCCGGTGAAGGCGTCACGGGCCTGCAGCAGGGTCCGCGGCACCTTCGGCAGGTCGGAGGTGTAGGCGTTGCCGCTCAGCTCGGGCGGCAGCTCCAGCTCGTGCTCGATGCCGTACAGCCCCCCGGCCACCATCGCCGCCAGCGCGAGGTAGGGGTTCACGTCGCCGCCGGGCACTCGGTTCTCGACCCGGGCGCCCTTGCCGGTGCCGACGACCCGCAGCGCGCAGGTGCGGTTGTCCTGTCCCCACGCGATGGTGGTGGGTGCGAAGGAGCCGGCGGCGAACCGCTTGTAGGAGTTGACGTTCGGCGCGTACAGCAGGGTGAAGTCGGCCATCGTGGCCAGCAGCCCGGCGAGGAAGTGGTCGTACAGCTCGCTCCGCGAGCCGCCCTCCCAGAACACCGTCTCGCCGTCCGCGCCGCGCAGCGACAGGTGGATGTGGCAGGAGTTGCCCTCCCGCTGGTCGTACTTGGCCATGAAGGTCAGCGACATCCCCTGCTGGGCGGCGATCTCCTTGGCGGCGGTCTTGTAGACCGCGTGGTTGTCGGCGGTGGTGAGGGCGTCGGCGTAGAGGAAGCCGATCTCGTGCTGGCCGAGGTTGCACTCCCCCTTGGCGGACTCGACGTCCATCCCGGCCGTGTACATGTGGTTGCGGATGGCCCGCAGCAGCGGCTCCGCCCGGGAGGTGCCCAGCACCGAGTAGTCGACGTTGTACTGGTTGAGCGGCACGAGGTCGCGGTAGCCCGAGCTCCACGCCTCCTCATAGGGCGTGCGGAAGGCGATGAACTCCAGCTCGGTGCCGGCCAGCGCGACGTAGCCCTGCTCGGCGGCCCGGGCCAGCTGGGTGCTGAGGATCGTCCGCGGTGACTGCGGCACGGGTCGGTGGTCCAGCGTCACCAGGTCGCACTGGACCATCGCGGTGCCCGGCAGGTGGGGCAGCAGCCGGATGGTCGCCAGGTCCAGCGCGAACCCCAGGTCGCCGTAGCCGGAGTCCCAGGAGGCCATCGGGTAGCCGTCGACGGTGTTCATCTCCACGTCCACGCTCAGCAGGTAGCTGCAGCCCTCGGTGCCGACCTCCAGGACGTGGTCGACGAAGTAGGCGGCGTGCATCCGCTTGCCCTGCAGCCGGCCCTGCATGTCGGTGAAGGCCACCAGCACCGTGTCCAGGTCGCCCTCGGCGATCCGGCGCCGCAGGTCGTGCACGCTCAGGTGCCGGTCGTTCCTCAGCTGGTCCATGTCCGCTCCTCGTCCCTGCCCGATATCCGTCGTCTCGATCTCAGTCCAGCAGGCCGCGCAGCAGCGCGGCGGTGTCGTCGCAGTGCCGTTCCATCTCCCGGCGGGCTCGCGCCCCGTCCCCGTCCAGCACCGCAGCCACGATGGCGGCGTGCTGGCGACCGGAGTGCTCGATGTTGACCCGGAGTACCGGGATCGCGATCAGCATGTCGTGCAGCCCCGACTGGACCGCCGTCACCGCCGCCACCAGCAGCGGCGACCCGGTCACCCCGGCGAGCGCCAGGTGCAGCCGGGAGTCGGCCTGGCGGTGCTCGGCCGGCCCAGCGGCGTCGGCCACCGCAGCGAGGGAGTCGCTGACCAGCGTCCGCTCGGCCTGGCTGAGCGTCCGGCCGGCCGCCACCTGAACGGCCCCGGGCTCCACCACCCGCCGGAAGACCAGCGCGTCCCCGAGTTCGTCCCGTCGGCCGCGCAGCCCGGCCACGCCCCCGTCCTGGCCCGGGGTGGCGGGCTGGTGGCGGACCACCGTCCCGCCGCCACGGCCCCGGGTCGTGGAGACCAGACCGGCGGCGCGCAGCCCGGCCATCGCCTCGCGCAGCGTCGCCCGGGACACGCCCAGCGAGACGGAGCGCTCCGGCGGCAGGATGCTGCCGTGGGGGTAGACCCCGAGCCGGATCGCGGTGGCCAGCCGCTCGACACAGTCCTCGAACGCGTGCCGGCTCAGCTGTCCAGCACCTTCTCCGCCTCCGGGCTGGTGACCTGTTCGGTCGCCGCCAGCATGAAGGTGTGCCGCCCGCTCACGAACCAGGAGATCGTCGCGAACGCCAGCACCACGAGCACCGCGACGGGCGCGTAGTTGAAGGTCGACACCGTCACCGGGGCCACCGGCGGCAGCACGAAGAGGATGCAGATGATGACCACCCAGACGACGGCCACCCAGCCCACCAGGCCGCTCCAGCGGCCGAGGTTCCACGGGCCCGGGGCGAACTCGGAGTTCAGCCGTCGCAGCAGCACCGGCACGACGTAGGCGATGTAGAGCCCGATCACCGCGATCGAGGTGACGGCGAAGTAGGCCGTGGTGCTGACCAGGGCCGGCGAGGCCAGGATCACCGAGAGCGTCACGCAGAGCCAGATCGAGTTGGTCGGCGTCCCGGTGCGCGGGTTGACCTTGGCCCAGGTCCGCGAGCCCGGCAGCGCCTTGTCTCGCGAGAACGCGTACGACATCCGAGAGTTCGCCGTCACGGACGCCATGCCGCAGAAGAACTGGGCGACGCAGACGATGAACAGCAGGAACTTCGCGACGGTCGGGTTGTCGAGGGCGTCGAGGAAGATCTGGGCCGGCGGCAGCCCGGTCGCGGACTCCGACAGCCGGGCCAGCCCCTCCTCGCTGCGGTCGGTGATCGAGGCGGTGATCGAGTACAGCAGGATGAACCCGCCGATCACGGAGACCAGCACGCTGGTGACGATGCCGCGCGGGGCAGCGACGGACGCGTTCTTGGTCTCTTCCGCGACGTGGGCCGAGGCGTCGTAGCCGGTGTAGGTGTACTGGGCCATCAGCAGGCCCATCAGGAACACGTAGGGCAGGAACGTCCAGCCGGTCTCGTTGTGGAAGCCGGTGAGCGTCCAGGACACGGACTGGTGGCTCTCGGGCAGGATCCACAGCGCGCCGACGATCACCAGCACGCCGCCGACGTGCCACCAGGCCGAGACATTGGACAGCATGCTGACCAGGTTGACGCCGAACGTGTTGAGCAGGCCGTGGACGACGATGATGGCGACGAACAGGGCGAAGGTCCCCCCCGGCGTCGCCTCCACCCCCCAGACCAGGTTCATGAACGCCATCCAGGTGGTGGCGCAGCCGAAGTCGATGGCCGCGGTCACCGCGACCTCGCCGAGGAAGTTGAACCAGCCCGTGAACCAGGCCCACTCGCGCTTGTTCTTCTTGGCCAGCCGGCCGGCCCAGAAGTAGAGGCCGCCGGCGGTCGGGTAGCGCGAGCAGACCTCGGCCATGGCCGCGGCGACGGCCAGCACCAGGATCCCGACGATCAGCCAGCCCAGCACCAGCGTCGACGGACCGCCGGAGCGGAGCGCGATGCCGTAGGAGGTGATGCAGCCCGCCAGGATCGAGATGATCGAGAACGAGACCGCGAAGTTGGAGAACGCGGACATGCCGCGGTGGAGCTCCTGGGTGTAGCCCAACTCGGCGAGGCCGCGGGCGTCGTCGTCCAGGTCGGTGTGGTCGGGGTGGTTCTGCGGCTCAACGCTCATGCGGGCTCCGATCGAAGGGGCGGCGGCGACGGCCACAGTCTGTCGGGGCCGGCAGGTGGCGTCAATGGTCCGACCTCAGACCGAAGATGGTCGGCTCGCCGCATCACGGCCGACCAAGCCAGAGCCCGCGCCCCCTCCTGACTCCCGCGCCCCCTCGTGACTCCCGCGCCCGGTGGGCGGGGCGCGGCCGTCCCGGCGGGGCGCGGCCGTCCTGGCGGGGCGCGGCGCTTCTGGCAGGCCGCTCAGCTGGCTCGGGTGCATGTTGGCCTGGTGGTTGGCGCTCCCGGCGTCAGGTTCCGCGGTGGCAGGATCGGGCTATGGCACGACGGCGATGGGCAGGAAGGTTCGCCGGCGGAGCCCTGTTGGCGGGCATGGCGAGGCTGAATGCGCGTCACCCCTGGAGCCACAACGACCACTTCCACAGCTGGATCATCGCGAATCTGCCCGACCCGTGCCGGACAGCGCTCGACGTCGGATGCGGTCGGGGTGAACTGCTCGCCGCTCTTGCACCCCACGTCGCGCAGGTGATCGGCAATGACATCGATGTGGCCATGCGCGAGCAGGCGGCGCGGCGCTGCGCAGGCCTGCCGAACGTCACGATCACGGGCGGCGACTGGACCCAAGGCGAAGAAGCCTTGGACCTGGTGGCGATGGTCGCTGTCCTGCATCACCTCGACGTGGCCGAGACACTCCGCGAGGTCAGGCGGCGACTCACACCCGGCGGGCGCTTCCTGGCCGTCGGTCTGGCTCCACCCCGGACTGTCCGGGACCACGCGTGGGACGTTGCCTCGATGGTCACCAACCCGTTCATCGGGTACGTGAAGCACCCCTGGCCCAGCAGGGCGGCAGGGCAGCCGCCGCCATTTCCGATCCGGGATCCCACCCTCTCGTTCGACGAATTGCGCCTCCTCCTCGACGACGTCATGCCGGGAGCAGTCATCCGCCACCGACTCGGGTTCCGCCACACGATCACCTGGACTCACCCCATCAGGCAGTAGGCATCGAGCCGCGCCCGCGCCTTTGAGAGGCGCCTCAACGGCCGGCTCAAGATCTTTATGACCTCGGACGAATCACCATCGGCCCGGCACGCTGGCCCGGATGGTCTCCCATCAGGCCTGCGGGACGGGCGGGGCGGCCCACTCCGCCGGGTCGCTGAGGTCGCTCGAGTAGGTGAATGGACGAGCGTCCCCACAGGCCCCAGCGCCGCCAGCAGGGCCTCGACCACCGCGACGGCCCCGCTGTAGACCCACCCGGGACTGGACAATCCGGTGTGCAGCAGCACCGTCTGGCCCGGACGGATCGCCAGGAAGGGGCAGCGGTAGCGTGAGGGCCGTGCGAGCGACGGGCTCGCCGTCCCGCTTCTACGTCGAAGGAGACCAGCGTGAGCACCAAGGTCGAGAAGTCCATCATGGTCAACGTGCCGGTGAGCACCGCTTACAACCAATGGACCCAGTTCGAGGACTTCCCCCAGTTCATGGGCGGGATCACCAGCGTGACCCAGCTGAGCGACGACCGTCTCGAGTGGGTCGCCGAGATCGGCGGCGTCCGTCGTCGGTGGGAGGCGAAAGTCCTCGAGCAGGTCGCAGACCAGAAGGTCTCGTGGGCAGCCACCGAGGGCGCCACCAACGCCGGTCAGGTGACCTTCGAGGACGTCGGTGGCGGTCAGACGTCGGTGCACCTGTCCCTGGAGTACGAGCCCGAGGGACTGGTGGAGAAGGTCGGCGACAAGCTGAACGTGATCGAGAACCAGGCCGAGGGCGACCTTGACCGGTTCAAGGCCTTCATCGAGGCCGAGGGTTACGCCTCCGGTGCCTGGCGCGGTTCAGTGAACCAGGGCCGGACCGCTGGGACGCCGGACTCTGACGACGCCGACGCCTCCCGCGGGGACTCGGGCAAGGCCGGCGTGTCGGGCAAGGCCGTCGCTGCCGGGCTCGGACTCGCTGCTGCCGCCGCCACCGTCGCCGGGCTGGCCGCAGCGGGCGCCAAGGACAACGACACCCCGCCGCCCGCGCCGACGCCGACGCCGATCGAGACGGTCCCCGCCCCGGCTACCACCGACACGCCTGCCTCCGACACCGGTGAGTTCGTCCCGGGCCGGGTGCTGTCCTACGAGGAGGTCAACGAGATCGTGGAAGACAACGAGGGACTCAGCAACAACCGCACGGACCAGGACCGCGTGGACGACGACCGTCCGGGCGGTGAGAACGTCAATCGCTGACCCTGATCTTCTTGTGAGGACTCTGGCCGGTCGCGGACAGAGTCCTCACAAGGTGCGCGGCCGTAGCATCCGGCCATGGCATTCTGGGTGGGATCTCTGGAGCTCGACCTGCTGCTGGGTGACGTGCACTCCCTCAAGGAGAAGCGCTCGGTGGTGCGGCCGCTGGTGGCGGAGCTGCGGCGGCGGTTCGACGTGGCGGTGGCCGAGGTCGACCACCTCGATCTGCATCGCAGGTCCGTCGTCGGCGTGGCGGCCGTGGCCGGGGAGCAGGCGCACGTCGTCGACGTGCTCGACGCCGTGGAGCGCAGCGTGGCCGCCCGGCCAGAGGTGGAGCTGCTCTCCGCCCGGCGACGGCTGCGGTCCCGTGACGACTAGGGTGAACGCTCGGTGACACCCCGGCTCACGGGGGTGTCCCTGGCGCCCCGAGCGGCGTCGGCAGGGCAGGCTGTCCCCAGCATCTGCGCCGGATGCACCATCCGGCAGACCGGACAGGGGGACCACCCGATCGCATGAGGATCTCGTTCTGCACGACCTGCATGGGCCGGGCGCACCACCTCAAGCAGACGCTGCCCCGCAACCTCGCCGACACGGTGAACTGGTCCCGTCCGGACGCGGTCGAGTTCGTCGTCCTGGACTACAGCAGCCCCGACGACCTCGCGCACTGGATGCACACCGACCCGGTGCTGCAGCCCTACCGTGACGCCGGGATCCTCCGTTTCGCGCGCTACCCGGGCCAGTCCCGGTTCCGCCACTCCCACGCCAAGAACATGGCGCATGCGCTGGCCAGCGGCGACGTCCTGGTGAACGTGGACGCCGACAACTTCGTCGGGCCCGGGTTCGCGGACCACCTGCGCGAGGTGTTCACCCGCCGACCGAACGCCGTGGTGACGCCGGACCGGCTTGATGCGCGGTTGAACGTCGGCCGGCACCGCGGCTGCATGGGTCGGGTGGCCCTGTCCCGCCGCAGCTTCGAGCGGCTCGGCGGCTACGACGAGAGCGACCGCTTCCGCGGTTGGGCCGGCGAGGACACCGACCTGGTGATCCGCGCGATCAGAATGTTCCGGCGCCCTGTCTTCCTGCGCGACCTCGCCCACCTCCAGGTGGTGACACACAGCGACGTGGAACGGATCCGCCATACCCCCGTCGACGACGTGGACGCCGAGCTGGCCCGGATCGCCGGGCTCGACGGCTCCGCCATGCGCCCGGTGCTGCGCTACGTCGCCAGCCGGGCGGTGGCGCCGCGCCGGGCCAACCGTGGCGCCCGCATCGGCTCGGGACCAGCGGTGTGGTCCGAGGACCGGCTGCCGCTCTGGGGCACCGCCCTCTGACGTCCGCTCAGGGAGCGAGCGGGCTGCCGACGTCGTCCCAGCCTTGCTGGGGGGTAGCGCAGGAGTCCCGGAAGACGTACTGGGAAACCAGCTTGCGCTGGTGGCTGGACCAGTCGATGGCCGGCCGACGCTGCTCGGCCGGCAGGTAGCCCAGCCGGTAGACCGCCATCAGCTCCAGCTCGTCCGGGACCTCGAAGAGCGCCTCGATCTTCACCCACTGGCCCGGCACCTCCATCGGGAACGAGATGAACTGGATGCCCATCCCCAGCTCGACGGTGCCCAGCCACACGTTCTCCATCGCCGCCCCCATGCTGAACACGGAGTAGAAGGAGGACAGCTCGCCCGGCCGATACTCGGCCCGGTCCAGCAGCACCCCGAGCAGCAGCGGCGACCCGGCGACGAGCTTCCGGTTCTCCTCACCGAGGGTGTGCGGCACCCGCAGGGTGTTCATCAGGCGCTGACCGCGGGCGGTGAAGACCTGCTTGGTGAACGGCCGCAGCGGGGCGGGCAGCTTGTCGAACAACATCCCGTCACGTCGGGACTCCATCTCATCGGCGCTGAACCGGAAGTAGCGCTTGTAACGCTCGAAGAAGGTGCCGTTGCCCATCGCCTCGGTCATGCTCGTGCCGCTGATCGCCGCCACCTGCTCCACCACCGCCCGGTCCTCGGTGAGGACGAAGCGCCAAGGCTGGCTGTTCAGCTGCGACGGCGCCCGGCCCGCCACCTCCATCAGCAGCCGCTGGTGCTCAGCGCTCACCGGGCCGGGCAGGAAGGGTCCGTTCGTCGTCTTGCGGCGTCGGACGACGTCGAGGAACTCCATGCTCACCGCCGGTCTGCGGCCAGCGCGGCCGCGTAGAAGGGTGCAGCCGAGACCGCGACGAGGACGTGCCGCCGCGACCGCCTACCCGCGAAGGGGACCACGGCCAACGGCACCGCGGCGGGCAGCAACCACCAGCCGGCGCGCCGCCCCTCGCGAGCCGTCGCAGCCAGGGCCAGTGCGGTCAGCGTCGATGTGACGACGAACAAGGCGTGGTGCACCCACCGGGCGCGGCCGGTGCGCAGCGTCCCGGTGGCCACCGCGGTGCCGAGCGCGCAGCTGGCCAGGTAGCTGCCGCCGGCCGCCCTGAGCAGCGGCCGGGTCAGCTCAGCCACCCGGCGTCCAGGTGAGCAGCAGCCGGAAGGGCGGCTGGGTGTGCACCCGCCAGGGCTCCGGCACCTGCCCGGCCAGCTCGTCCGGGGTGTAGCTGCGCCGGATCGAGGCCAGCCCGTCGGCGTGCAGGAACGAGCGGCGGGCCGCTGGGCGGGCGGCCAGCGACCAGCCGAGGTAGGCCGCCCGGCTGCGCCGCAGGTCACTGTGCACCGCGAGCGTGCCGGCCAGCCGGGTGCAGTCCGCCAGCATGCCCGCCAGCTGGGCGGCGTCCAGGTGGTGCAGCAGGTGGTTGGAGGTGAGGAGGTCGTAGCGCTCCCCCGCAGCGACCAGGTCGGCGGTGGTGCCGGCGCGGAACGTCACGCCCTCGGTGGCGGGCCTGCCGCGGACGAAGTCCAGCGCCCGCGGGTCGGGGTCCACGGCGTCGACCACCAGCCGAAGCCCGTCGGCGCGGGCCCAGCCGCGCAGCGCCCGGGCCAGGTCACCGCCGCCGAAGCCGACGTCCAGCAGCGTGGTCGTCCGGCGATCCGACAAGCGTGGCGCCATCCAGCCGCGGTAGGTGCGCCGCCACCCCGCGACCAGCCGGTTGACGGGGCCGAACAGGGCGTAGGTGCGACGCAGCGCCTGCAGGTCGCAGGTCGGGTCATCCATCAGCTCGGCGATGTCGGTCGCCCGGTCCCGCAGGTCGACGCTCACCGACGACCCGCCGCGGCCGGCCCCTTCACGCAGCGGTCCGCCGGGTCAGCAGGGCGCTCTCCACGCTGAGCCCGGGCCCGAACGCGAGCGCGCAGGTGCGGCCGGCACCCACAGGTTCGGCGTTCATCAGGGTGCGAAGGACGAACAGCACGGTCGCACTGGACATGTTGCCGAAGCGGCGCAGCACCTCCCGCGAGGGGGCCAGCTGGTCGGGCCGCAGCTGGAGCGCAGCCTCCACCCGGTCGAGGATGCTCCGTCCGCCGGGGTGCACCGCCCACGCGTCGACGCCCGGGTAGCCCCCGCCACCCGGACCGAGCAGCGGCTCGAGGGCGTCCCGGACGTGCTGGGCGACCAGCCGCGGCACCTGTCCCGTCAGCACCATCTCGAAGCCTTCATCGCCGATCGTCCAGGCCATGTCGTGCTCGCCCTGGACCACCAGCGTCGAGCTGAAGGCGTCCAGGTCGAGCAGTGGGGTGCCGGCCGGAGCCGGTCGTGCCGTGACCACCGCAGCAGCACCTCCGTCGGCGAACAGCGAGCAGCTGAGCACCGTGTCCGTGTCCTCGGGGGCCCGCAGGTGCAGCGTGCAGAGCTCGACCGACACGACGAGCACGACGGCGTCGGGGTCGGCCCGGCAGAAGTCGGCGGCCGCCCGCAGCGCCGGGAACGCGCCGTAGCACCCCATGAAGCCGACGTGGTAGCGCTGCACCGTCGGGTTCAGGCCCAGGGCCCGGACCACCTCGATGTCGGGCCCGGGGGCGTAGAAGCCGGTGCAGGAGACGGTGACGACGTGGCTGACGTCACCCGGCAGGATCCCCGGTGCGGCGGCCAGCGCCTGCTTGGCCGCCGCGGTGAACAGCTCCCCGGCCGCTTCGCGGTAGACGGCGTTGCGGCGGCCGGTGCTCATCGGCGTCAAGGCGCCCGTCGCCGGGTCCCGGAAGCCCGACCCGACGGCGCCGCTGCCGGCGAGCTCGGTCAGGACGGTGTGCCGGGTGTCGATCGCGGCGGCGTCGAAGACGGCGTTGATCATCCGCCGGTGCAGCCCCGACGTGCCCGGCTGCGCGGCGAACAGGTCCCGCACGTCGGGCTGAGTCAGGACGGTCGGGGGAACGACCGTCTCGATCGATCGGATGCTCACTGCCACGACACCACTCTGCACCCCTGCTCAACCCCTCGCCGCATCCACGGGCCAGCGCGAACGGGCGATCGGTCGCCGGGCCGGCTCAGGCCGGTTGGTCCCGGCGGCCGGCGGCGAAGGGCTCGCCCAGGTCGACGTCGACGACGATCCGGGCCGGGTCCAGCAGCGACGCCTCACGGCGGCAGACGTAGCGGCCCTCGCCGTCGGTGCCGGAGATGGTGTTGCCGTCCTCGATGACGTCGCCGGTCTCGAACAGGTAGACCGCGGTGGAGAAGAGCAGCTCGGCGATCTCGCCGGGGTCGCGGTCGCGGAAGTGGCACTGGATGTCGGGCAGCTCGAAGACGTGCAGGCCCAGGGTGTCCATGGCCAGCGCGTCGTCGGCCCGCGCGTCGCTGAACATCCGGACGTTGATCACTCCATCCAGATCGCCCGCCCCGAAGGCTGCCGGGTCGCTGACCCGCTGGCTGCGGGCCCAGTGCAGCGCGCGTGGTCGGGTGCGGGCCACCAGCACGGCGACCACCTCGCCGAGCGAGCTGACCCGTTCCTGGGCCGTCCGACGGTCGGCCAGCACCTCGGTGACCAGGATGCTGGCCACGCACGGGGCCACGGCGTCCTCCGCCTCCGCCCAGTCCCAGGTCTGGCTCACGTCGGGCAACGTCTTGCCGTCCCGACCCGGCGGCGAGCCGGGGAGCACCACGGTGACCAGCGGCGGCAGCTCCGGGTCGGCCAGCGGGTGCGGCACGCTGAGTGAGGACTCCTGGGCCTCGCTGCCCGGGCGGACCTTCCGGAGGGCGGCCAGCAGCGCCGGGTCGGTGAGGTCGGGTGCCTCGACGTACCAGAGCTCGGCCACCAGGGCGAGCCCGGTCGAGGCGCCCGGGCCGGGGCGCAGCGGTTCGGTCATACCCGGCATCCTCCCCCACCTCCGGTGCGGCGTGCGGAGCCCCGCTCCGGCTCAGTCCGGCCGCAGGCCCAGCAGGAGGTAGGACACCGCCGGCCCGGCTGCGGGGTCCCGGCTCCAGCCGATGCGGTCCAGCACCTCGGCCCGGCCGCGACGGGCCAGCTCGTGAGCGGTGCACCCCCAGCGGCCGCGGTGGAGGGCGGCGGCGGGCTCGGGCAGCAGCGCCAGCACCGCGCTCAGGTGCGCGAGCCGGTCGAGCGGCAGCGGCCGGACCGACCGCCCCGTCAGACCCGCCCCCAGCCAGCCCCCCACCGCCGCAACCCGCGCTGCCACCCGGTCCGGCCCCGGGTGCGCCGGCTCCCCTCGTGTCGTGGTGACGATCTCGAGCTCCAGCAGCGCGGCCTGCACGGAGAGGGGCTCAGCGAAGGGCTCTTGGTCCGCCGCGATCGCCAGCCCGGCCAGGTGCGCCAGCACCGGGGCCACCGGCTCACCGGCCAGCAGCAGGGCCAGGCTCAGCCGCGTGGCTGCCAGGCCCAGAGCCGGCTGCGGTGCGCCGGCGGCCAGCACCGTCCGGGTGGCGCGCTCCAGCAGCCCCGGCTCGGCGGTCCGGGCGTGCTCCCCGCCGAGGTAGCCGACGGTGCGAGCGTCCAAGGCGTCCTCGGGCAGCCGGGCGGTGAACAGGTCCAGAGCCTCCTCGGCCAGCTCGGCGTCCGACAGGGCAGCGGTGGCCAGGGCGTGCTGGACGGCCAGGGCGGCGTCGATGTCGGCGAGTCGCACAACCCCTGCCGCGGTCCGTGGCTGCTCCAACGCCGCGAACGCGCGCAGGGCCAGCACCTCCTCCAGGGAGGCGGCCACCCGCAGCTCGTATCCGACGGTCCCCCGCGCCGAGCGCACCTCCACCGGGTAGCGACCGGGGGTGCCCGCACTCAGCTCGAGCCGGCCGCGGGTGCGTTCGGACTCGAGCCCGGCGGCCAGCACCAGCGCCTCGTCCTCGTCGGCGTCGACGGTGACCACCTCGCCGACTCCCACGTTCAGCCGGCGCGGCACCTCCAGGTGTCGCCCGCGGCCCAGACTGCGGGGCCCGGGGTGGACGTCCCACTGCCACTGCACGACGTAGCGACCGCCCGGTGGGAGGACCACGGGGCCCAGGTGCAGCCCGGCGGCGTCGACGGCCGGCAGCGCCCCCACCCGGAGCACCCCGCCGAGTAGCGGACCGGTGCCCGTCGGCGGCAGCACGGCGTAGCTGCCGACCGCGCCCGCGGCCAGCGCCCAGGCCGGGTACCCGTCGGGGACCCGCCAGCTGAGCAGGGCGTCGTCGAGCCTGGTCGTCTCGTTCCCGGGGTTGCTGAGCGCCACCCGCAGCCCCCAGCCGGCGGCGAAGGTGTGCCGGATGACGACGGCGAGGTGGTCCCCCGCCCAGGCCAGCTCGACCTCGTCGGCGTCGGAGCGCACCTCCGGCGGCCCGGGTAGCACGGGGGCCCCATCGCCAACCCGGACCAGCAAACCGCCCGTGATCAGGACGTCCGGGCCGCGTGCGGGCAGCAGGACGGCGACCGAGCCGTCGCTCGCGAGGTCGACCCGGGCCTGCCCCCAGGGGAAGCTCAGCACCGTCACCGCCGTCGAGGGCCGAGGCGGCGCCGCGCCAGGTAACGAGTTGGTCTCGATCTCCGGGCGGCCGAGCCGACTCGCCTAGCGTTGTCGGCATGACTGGTGCGTTGCCACCGGGGCCGCGTGTCTCGGGTTCGCGCGGCGGAGGTGTCGGTTCGGGGCATCAGCACGAGTGGCGCGACGGTTGGCCGCGCGACTTCGGGCGGGACGGCGCCTCCGGCTTGGTCACCCTCGACCGTGCCCTGCGAGCGCGGGACGTGTCGCGTCCCGACGCCGACGACGAACAGGTCGCCCTCGAGGTGCTGGCCGACCTGCTGGCCCGTGTCGACGGGCGCCGGCCCAGTCGCGCACCCGCCTGAGGTCACCGCACGAGCCGCTCAGGCCGTCCGGTCGCGCTCGTACTGGGCCAGCAGGGCGATCCGGCGGGCGTGCCGGTCCTCGCCGCTGAATGGGGTGGCCAGGAACAGGCGAACGAGGTCGAGCGCCTCCTCCTCCGTGTGCATCCGGGCGCCGATGGCGATGACGTTGGCGTCGTTGTGCTGGCGGGCCAGGGTGGCCGTATCGGTGTCGTAGGCCAAGGCTGCGCGGGCCCCCACGACCTTGTTGGCCGCAATCTGCTCGCCGTTCCCCGAGCCGCCGACGACGATCCCCAGCGAGCCGGCCTCGGCCACCGCCGCCTCGGCCGCGGGGATGCAGTAGACGGGGTAGTCGTCCTCGGCGTCGTAGGCCGGCGGCCCGTGGTCGACCACGTCGTGACCGTCGGCGACCAGGGCGCTCACCAGGTAGTTCTTGAGGTCGAATCCGGCGTGGTCGGTGCCGATGTGTACGCGCATGGCAGCAGTGTGGCACGCAGCGCGGGCCCGCAGCTTGCCGCGCTCCCTACCCTGGCGCCATGTCCTCCCCGCTCTCCAGACGGCGGCTGCTGGGCCTCGGCGCGGGGCTGGCGGTGGCGGCGGGAACGGCCGGCTGCGGGTCGGGATCAAACCTCGACGTCGACCGCGGGCAGGGCGCGACCTGCGTCCCCCGCTCGGCGCTGGACTCCCACGCCAGCCTGGCCGGGCTGCCGCTGGTCTACGAGCCGGATCAGCGGCGCCGCTCGTTCCGTTTCGACGCCGCCTTCTTCGCCCGGCTGGAGGACTGGGCGGGCGGGTTGGCTGACGTGCTGCCCGCAGCTCCCCGCGGGCTGACCACCTACGGCAGCTGGACCGACGGCGGCACTGCCTGCGACTCCTGGCACCACACCGGCCGGGCCTTCGACCTGGCCCGGGTTCGGCTGGCCGACGGTACCGAGGTCTCCTGCCGCTACGACCGCTGGCGCTCGCTTGAAGGGGCCCGGCTGGATGAGGCCCGCCGCCGCTACTGGGCCCTGGCTGCGGGTCTCCACGCGCGGTTCGCCTATGTGCTCACGTACCTCTACGACGCCCAGCACGCCAACCACGTGCACGTGGACAACGGCCGCTCCGGTGACCGCGACCCCACCTTCAGCACCCGCTCGACGGTGCAGGTGCAGGCCGTGCAGGCCGTCTGCACCTACCTGTGGGCCGAGCCCGTCGAGCTGACCGGGCGCTGGGACGCCGCCACCGAGCGGGCCGCCGGGCGGGTGCTCGGCGGGCTCGGGCTGGACAGCTCCCTGCGGGCTGATGGCAGTTGGGCCGGGTTGATGACCGCTAGTGTCGCCCGGGGGCAGGACTGACCTGGGGAGTTCCTTGCCGTTGGTCTCGGTTGTCTAACGATCGGACGAGGCCTGTTGGCAGCGAGGCCGGCTGCGCTGGAGAGTCCGGGTCTAGACCCACCCGCATCCTGTCGGTCGGCTTGAGGCAGGGACGAGGACGTTCGATGAGATCTGCTGGTCAGTCGTTGTCGCCGTCTGTCGCTGCTGCTGCCCGTCGGGCGGTGCGGTGGTGGCTGGTCTGCCTGGTGG
>JAABUN010003126.1_pt1 | contig 26739 bp, 25 predicted proteins | sample 5559311 | NCBI WGS metagenome assembly JAABUN01 (sample SAMN10711877, study PRJNA513370) | rock metagenome | isolation source: Antarctica rocks | place: Antarctica: Victoria Land, Siegfried Peak sud
GCGCGGAAATCTCTAATTTCTTGAAGTGCTTGAATTAAGTTCGCCCCCATGTCTGTTCTCCAACTCTTTAGTTTTAATTATTCTAGTATTTCTCTAAGCAACGAATTATCCCTGATCGCCGTATTCCTGTAGGCAAGTCTCAGATTGGTCGAATTGCCCAAAGTTGTCCGCAACTCCCGACTCATGAAGTTCTGGACGACTCCGACAACATTAATCAGGAATGGGCTAAAGAAGGGGTCGTTGCTATGTCGAGCTACCCACTAATTGTAGGAAGTTCGACAGTGGGGGTAATGACAATATTTGCCCGCAAGCCTCTTGAAAAAAGTGTTCTTGCTCAGTTAACACCTATAGCCGATAGGATTGCCCAGTGCATCCAGTACAACCAGAAAGAGGAGTTACTGCGGCAGCAAAATAAGGGAGAACAATTGGTGGTAGAGATTACGCAGCGGATTAGCCAGTCTGTAGACTTGGAGGAAATTCTTAAAATTATTGTCACAGAAGTGCGGCAACTTCTTCAGTCCGACCGTGTCTTAATCTATCGCCTTTGGCCAGATGGTACTGGAAGCGGGGTTGAAGAATCAGTAATTTCTAGTTACCCAGCCGTTCTGGGACAGATATTCCCGGAAGAAGTTTTTCCCAAAAATTGCCGACAGTTGTATTGCCAAGGACAGGTGCGGGTTATTTCCGATGTAGAGAATAGTGAGGTGTCACCTTGTATGGTGGAATTTCTGCAACAGTTTGCGGTGAAGTCCAAATTGGTCGTTCCCATTCTTCAGAAGCAAGAACTGTGGGGACTACTGATTGTCCATCAGTGTAGTGGAGCGCGGTACTGGCAACCGCTTGAGATCAGCTTACTTAATCAATTGGCTACCCATGCGGCGATCGCCATTCAGCAATCAGAATATCAGCATTTGCAGCAAGTAGCTACTTTAAATCGGTTGACCCAGTTAGCAAATCTGCAACGTAGTAAGAATATTTTGATCAAGAGTAGCAGCGGACGGCAGAAGAAGAAGCACCTCCATCGCTGATCGGGGTGTAATGTTGATTTTTCGGTAATGTACTACACTGTTGACAGACAATTAGATTGCTAAATTAGACCTCCTGCGTGAATAGTAAATTAGGCAGTTCAAACTATTAGAAACTCCTACCAAAATGGGATTTATGCAAGAAGTCTATTCAACTGAAGCAGCGTCCTCGGTACTTGATGGGTTATAAAGATTGTGATGCACAGATAATTCGCCGTACTTTGCGTCGTCAGCACACCAGTCATCCCCAAGCGCAAGAATGCTAAATTTAAACCCCGCTTCAATCGTAGACTGTGCCGAGAGTGCAACCGCATTGAACGGCTGATTAATCGGCTCAAGCAGTTACGCCCTAGATGTAACAGTGAATTTGACGAGAGTACAAGCCCATACTTAACAATAACAATAGACATCTTGCATGAATAGGGCGTAGGGGAGCCAGCTATCGGATAGAGGGTTTTTACAAGCTGAAGCTAGTTTCTTAAGGAACACTTATTATCTGGATGCAGCATTGAATCATCTTTGGCATAAATAGTTAGTGATGGTCACTGAAAATATTGTGCGCTTGTAGCCTTTAGGATATGAGCATATCAATATTCTTGGTCGCTATCGCTTTGATTGGTCTGAAAATTTGCTGAGGAGAACAATAGGTCTTTTATTTAATTTTCAGCAGTTGGGTAAACTCGAAGATGAGTCAAATTAGTACATAATACTAATTTGATTGTTGATTCGACAATCTATGAAAAGCTTATTTGCTGAGAAAAAGGTATAAGTAAAAGTTTACGCGCTGCTTATTCATGTCTGCCATTTTATCTCAAGCTCAAGCCTTAATTTCAGGACTACAAGCTCTGATGCCCAGTGCTTACCAACAAGATAGTCTGCAAGCACTACTAGGTTTATTTCTAGAAGGACAAGGCGTTCCTTTGCCCGAACATTGTAAAACAAAATCTGCCAGTGCTTTGAGTCGGTTTCTCAATGAGTACCAATGGTCAACCCGGCAGGTAATCAGATTAGTACAGAAAACCGCACTTCAACAGATTCTATCCCAGCCGCGAGTAGGGCGTAGACCGACACTACAGGTGATACTCGACCTGACAACACTGGAGAAAACCGGAAAATTTCGAGAGTTTAAACACTTGGTCCGAGTTTACAACGGTAAACGAGGTCTTCATATTGTCATGCTCTACATAGTAGTGGGACAATGGCGAGTACCTTGGAGCTTTCAAGTTTATCGTGGCAAAAATACTCCTACTCCCACTCAGCTAGGATTACGCCTTGTGAGACGACTGCCAATAAGTTTGACTCAACACTTTAAAGTTTTAGTTCTAGCTGACACTGCTTTCGGCAATAATGAATTTGTCACCAAAATCCGTCAACTCAAATACCATGCTCTTGTTGGTGTTTGTAGTGTCCGCAAGCTTGCTGATGGTCGCAGCATAAGACATTTGCACAAAAGAGGTGAGCAAGTGCGACTGCGTGGGTTAAAATTCCGAGTGTGTTTATCCTGGTACTACCTCAAGCGTTCCGATGGCAAACTTGAAAAACGCTATATCCTCTGCACCAAAGTTCTTAAGGGCAACACTATGACTTGGTGGGGCCGTCGCCGTTGGGCCATTGAAGGATTTTTCAAAACAGCAAAGCACCGATTTGGTCTTCATCGCTTTGGTCAACAAACCTTACTGGGAGTGTATAGATGGTTAGTTTTATCCTTGACCGCTTATTTATTGTCCCATTGGGTCTACCTTCATGCTCCTACCAACTCCTTACCTGATTGGGGCGAGGCGGCACAATTAGCTCTTGAACTTTTGCTGCCACTGATGACGCTATTACCCATGCTTGCAGAGATTCAACGCTTACAACCTTTAGCCAAGCATCATGGCATAGACATTAATGTAACTTGGTGCAAGATGTGAGTTAACACAACATATCGAAAATCCCACAATTGCATTAATCGAAGCAGATGTTTGGCGCAATAAAAAAAGTAAAGATGGAAGTAATAATCAAGCTTGGTTTCAGCTAACGAATGAACATTTGTTAGAACAACGAAATATCTTAGATTTTAATCATGTGTCTGGTCATAACTGTCAATATCAAAGAGATGACAAAAGTTTTGAAAACTTACTCGGTATAATTCGTCTTCGTAGTGGTAATGAAACCCCGCAGTATGTAACTAATAGAACTACTTGGAACGAAAATTGTACTGCAAGAGATTTTACAAAATTAAGTGGCTTTATAGATCGAACTGTTCCAGAATTACTCCATTATTTTTCTGTAGGAAGAATCCCAGATACACAGAAAAAGACACAAGATACTCGTGATTCTAGAGAATTGTATAAGAGCGATCGCACTGAGAATGTATACGCTGCCAATATTGCCTATAAACATCAACAAATGGTTGAAATGCTACCATTTTTTGTTCGTCCCGACTTTCAATCAGAAGACAATCTTAAAGCACTTTGTCGAGTACCACATTTTCTAAGAACTTCCTCGGCATTTACGAAAGGAAATATTAGTCGTCCATACCCAATGCACTTAGGAATAACATTAATTGAAGATTTACTCTGTATTTTAAATTTAGACTAAACAATGTCAGTTACTAGGGTGTAATTAAATCCAGCCATTAACGATCGCACAAGCAATCGCCTGACACCGAGTTTTGCCTTGAGTTTTGTCAAAACATTATTCATGTGAAACTTGACTGTACTTTCGCTAATAATTAACTGTTGGGCAATGTCGCGATCGCGCTTTCCCTGCGTTAGCAAAGCCAAAATCTCTAATTCGCGCTCTGAGATGTTTTGCTCAGTCACTTCCGCCTCAATGCCCCAAGACTTGCCGCTAACAACGGATTCTACACAGCAACGCAATTGCTCTGGAGTTGTAGATAAGTCAACTTTTGCTTTAATTCCTTGAGGTATGCGCGTCTTTTGGTCGATCCAAATTACCGATTTTGCTACTTTTATTTGCGTAATATCATCGGTTAGCAAAGGTACATTTTCAGCTTCGTTACCTACTCTTAAACCTGCTAATATACACAGGTGAGTAAAGGCAACTTGTAAAATAGGCGAACTACACTTGATTTGTAATTGCTGCTTTAAGACTCCGCTAGTATAGGGAATTTTGAGCATAACTTGCATTGCTCGTCCATCAATACTGGTTTGAACTTGCAAAGCTCCGCCTAAATAAGATGTAATAAAAAATAGTTCGCTTAAACTTGACTCTATCCCTGTACGATCGCAAAGGGTGGGAATCATTGCTTCAAGTCGCACCGTATCTTCACTGTAAATTAGCCGACAATAGTTACACTCAAGGCGTTTAAGAATTTCCGCAGTTTGGAGAAACACATAACTTACAGGCAAAGTTAGAGGTTTTTCTGTTCCTACTAAAGTCAATCGAGTATTGCTGAGAATACTAACTAGGCGATCGCATAAGTTTAAAGAAGAAGTATTATTTGCCTGCCAAGTTTGTTTCTCTTTTTGGTACTGCATGGCAGTATTTAAAGTAAGGGATGCGATCGCACAAAGAGTTTGCAATACTTCTAAAAACTCTAATTCCAGCGCTTGATGGCTAAATACCGCTAAAACACCAATGGCTTCATCCTTGATAGTTAGAGGATATCCCGCAAACCCGCGAATATTGTTGGCGATCGCCCATTCTCTATTTCCTACCCAAGGTTCAGAGGCTAAGTTATTACTCAAAAAAGAGACGCGATTTTGAGCAATTTTGCCGACTTTAAATGCCCCCATCGGCACGAGGGCAAAAGAGCCGTTAGTATGGGTGTACATTCCCGCCGAAGCAATGAGTTTAAGAGTAGTCCGATCTGGTTCTACTAGCCAAAGCCGCGCCAAAGCACAATCAAATTTCTCAACTAAACTATCTGTAACTCGATCAGCAATTTCCTCTATTTTTAGGCATCCAAAGCAGCTTTGCACAATCTCATTTATTTGTTGTAAGTCAAATAAAATTCGCGTTGAGTCTAGCACCCCACTTTGCAAGTCAGACATCAAATTGCCAAATAAATCTCTAACCTCATTGAGGCGCAAATTGACCGTTACTTTTGTATCTCAAACTACGGGTTGCCTATTTTGCTAGGTCAAAAAGCTTGTATCCATTCTTTAACTTCATATTCTGTCCAAATCCCATTTTGCCAGTAAGGATCGGCTTCAACTAACTGGCGTACCTTTGCTTCACTTTGAGCCTCGTAAATCCCAAAAACTTTAGTTACGTCTTTAGTAGGGCCAATAGTAATCAAAATCCCGGACTGTTTTTGCTCTGCTAGTCCATCTAAATGAGCTTGACGATAAGGAGCGCGTTTTTCTAGCACGTCCTTACAATAAGTTCCCCACATTATGTATTTAGGCATGATTATTAACTTCTTAAATTGACACTGAACTTTTCAATTAGAGATTCTCGAACTTTTTGATGTACGGGTTCAACTTCCGTATCGGTTAAAGTGCGATCGCCTGCGCGATAAATTAGCCTAAATGCCAAGCTTCTTTGCCCTTGAGGGACATTTTCACCCCGGTATTCGTCAAATAACTGTACCGATTCTAAAATTTCGCCCCCAGCGAAGGAAATTACTTTAAGTAATTCTGCGACAGAAATCTCCTTAGCAGCAAAAAAGGCAATATCTCGATCCGTTGGGGGGTAAGTAGAATAATTTTGGAACTGATGCTTAGACACTACTTCCCCATCTAAACCATCAACTAGCACATCTAAATAAAGTTCAAAAGCATACACCGCATCGGGCAAATCTTTTTCTTTCCTCAATTGAGGATGCAACTGACCAAAAGTTCCTAAGCGATTTCCCTGCAACCACAAAGACGCTGTACGCCCAGGATGCAGGCGCGGATCTTGATGATTGGGTTGATACTCCACCTTTAAACCTAGACGCTGAAATACTCGCTCTAGCAAGCCTTTAGCTTCAAACCAATCAAGGGGGCGACTTTTGCCGCCACGAGTCCACTTACCACTACTTGGATCGCCGCCCAAAATTCCCGCTAATTCTTCTGCTTCGGCGAGTCCTTCTTCATCTTGCCAAAAAATCCTGCCAATTTCAAAGCCATTAAGCGGTTGATTACCTTGAGATTGGTTGTATTCAAAAGCTGCAATCAAGCCCGAAAGTAAGTCTATCCGTAGAGCAGAATATTCAGCAAATAAAGGGTTGGCTAAAACTATTTGCCGATCTTCTCCAGGTTTAACTAAAGAATAATGGATTAATTCTGTAAGTCCTGTAGCACGAAAAGCCTCCCGAATTTGCCGCCTTAGCTGCTGCTCTAAAGAAAGATAACCCGGCTCAGTTTTTTCGGGGAGAGTGTCGCAAAAGCGGTTGTAGCCATAAACTCGACCAATTTCTTCAATTAAATCAATTTCTCGTTCCAAGTCTCGATGGCGGTAGGGGGGAACTTTTACCGTCCAAATTCGCCCCTCCTTTTGGTTAGGGGTAACAACACATCCCAGAGCGATCAATATCTGCTGCATTTGCTCTGCGTCCAATTCCCCTGTCGTTTCGCCTAAGTCTACAGGGCCAAGCAATTGATTTACGCGGTCTAAACGCAGTTCAATGGAGCGCGAAAAAGTTTCTAAGTTTGGGCGGGTATCGACAACAACTTGCGCCTCTATTACGCCGTGAGTTATCTCTTGAAGCAAATTTAAAGCGCGATCGCACGCTATCTCTAGTTCTACCGAATTTACACCCCGTTCGTAACGCGCCGATGCTTCACTGCGTAAGCCTAAGCTTCTCGCCGAGCGCCGAATTGCCGCACTATCAAATAATGCTGCTTCTAAAACTAAGTTCTTTGTCCCTTCATGCACCTCCGTTTCTGAGCCTCCCATCACCCCAGCAACGGCTACAGGCTTGTCATTGGCGGTAATTAGCAAGTTTTGATTAGAGAGCGTTCTATTTTGTCCGTCTAGAGTTTGTAAAGATTCTCCAGTTTCGGCAAAACGGACACCCATTGTTAGGCTATCTCCTCCAGCTACCGATTGCAGGCGATCGCCATCGAAAGCGTGTAAGGGCTGTCCCCATTCCAATAAAACGTAGTTTGTAACATCTACAACATTGTTGATCGGTCGTACTCCCGCCCCTTGCAAGCGCTGCTGTAACCAAGCAGGAGAAGGGGCGACTTTTATTTGAGATATTACCGTCCCAATGTAAGTAGGATTAGCCATCGTTGCCGATACCTTTAATTTCAAGCTACCTTCAGGGCTGGGTTTTTCAACTTTTGGTACTGCCCGTAATTTTACTGATACCCCAGTCAAAGCTGCTACTTCTCGTGCCACTCCTACCATACTTAGAGCATCAGCACGATTTGCCGTTGCTGTCAAGTCTAAAATTACGTCATCTAAACCTAATAAAGGGCGAACATCACTACCTATTTTGAATAAACTTGAAGTCTCCTCATTTACCTCTGCAAATATGTGAATTCCTGCCGATTCTTTAGCTAAACCAACTTCCGCCAAAGAGCAGATCATCCCTTCAGAACGAACGCCCCGCAACTTTGCTGGGCGAATTTTTAAGTCTATTTTCGGTAAATAAGTACCAACGGTTGCTACCGCCACATAAATATCTGCTCGGACGTTAGCAGCGCCGCAGACAATCTGCAATGGTTCCGAGCCGATGTCAACAGTTGTAACGCTTAATTTGTCGGCATTAGGGTGAGGAGTACAGGTCTGTACTCTACCAACGACAACCCCCAAAGCCCAAGAGTTACGATCTTCAATGTCTTCAACCTCAAACCCCGCCAACGTTAGGGTTTCGGATAACTCCTCTGGAGAAAGTGTCAATGCTGGTTCTAGCAGTTCCCGCAGCCAGTTAAGAGAGATACGCATGAAAAAAGTGCTTGCTTATGCTCAGGTCAGATTGATTATTTTACTGCGGTCTGGTAGAAAAACCAAATAGTTGGGAACTATAAACTTGGGAGCAAAAAACGCAACTTTTTGACGACAAAGGGATGTCCTTAGCTAGGCTTCCGTAGTACGGAGTTAACAATAGGCGTAACTTTATCAAATCTTTAAAAAACTTTCAGCGAAAATGAGTTTGTATTTGTGCATATTTATTTGGATAATTGAACTAGGGTACAACTATTCAAAAAACCCTAGCCCTAGGAGTTGACCCGTTCATGACTTACTGCTTCAATCCTAAATGTCCTGCTCCAGAAAACCCTATAGATCGAGCTAAGTGCGAGTCCTGTGGCAATGATTTAGTCAGGTTGCGCGATCGCTATCGTGTATCCCAAGCTTTGGCTCATGGAGGGTTTGGCGCTACTTTTTTAGCCCAAGATGAAGGCTTACCCGGCGAACCAGTTTGCGTTATTAAACAACTGCGCCCATCGGTTAACGATCCAAAGGTGTTTGAAATGGCACGAGATTTGTTTGAACGCGAAGCCAAAACCCTAGGTAGAATAGGCAATCACCCGCAAGTACCGAGGTTGCTTGATTATTTTGAAGAAGATAATCAATTTTATTTAGTCCAAGAGTATGTCAATGGGCTAACCTTGCAACAAGAAGTCAAACGCTTTGGCGCTTTTAGTGAAGCTGGAGTCAAGCAATTTTTAAGCGAAATTTTACCTATAGTGCAGTACATCCACGATCAACGGGTGATTCATCGAGATATCAAGCCCGCTAACTTGATTCGGCGTGTGGAAGACTGCAAACTCGTGATGATTGACTTTGGTGCTGTCAAAAATGAGGTAAACAATACAATTAATAGTCAATCATTACACACTACTGTTACTTCTTATGCCGTTGGAACGGCTGGCTTTGCGCCCCCCGAACAAATTGCTTTACGTCCAGTTTATGCTAGTGATATTTATGCCGTAGGTGTGACTTGCATCTACTTACTTACAGCTAAATCGCCTAAAGATTTTGATTACCATCCTTCTACAGGAGAAATGTTATGGGAGCAAAAAGTTCGCGTTAGCGATTCCTTGGCTCAAGTTCTCAAAAAAATGCTAGAGGCTTCAGTTCGTCATCGTTATCAATCTGCGACGGAAGTATTAAACGCTATTGAGCTTGAACCCTACGAAGACAGTTTAGCGAGTAGCATGGCTAGTAACCGCAAGTCGCTCCCAAATAGCGATCGCTCAGGGTTTATAGATCGTTCTCATCCTGGAGCAGGTTACAATCCATCAATTGTCCAGATGGCAACATCAATCCGCGAAAGACGGGTCAAATCTATAGAATCTAATCCCAAGTCTAGTGTAGATGTTGCTCAAGAATTGAAATCAAAAACTTGGAAATCAAAAACAACCAATTCAAGTATTCCTCCTACCAAAAATCAACCCGTTGCCAGGATAAATAGCCATACTTTACTGAGTGATTATATCAACGGCAAACGTGACTTTGCCATGCAAAACCTGAGTATGCTGGACTTAGAAAGGGCAGATTTAACCGAAGTAAATTTTCATGGTTGCAAGCTGCATAAAACTAATTTACACAAAGCAATTTTATTTAATAGCGATTTAGGGCAAGCAAGTCTCAATCAAGCATCTTTGAAAGAAGCAAACCTCAGCAAAGCTTATTTGAGCCATGCTGACTTGGAAGGCGCAGATTTACGGGGAGCAGATTTGAGTGATGCTTATCTCAATCATGCCAACTTGCGCGGAGCTAATTTAAGCGGCGCAAACCTAACCAATGCTAAGGTGTCTGAGGAGCAGTTGGCAATGGCGAAAACTAATTGGATGACTATACGACCTAATGGTAAACGTTCGGTTTTGTAGAGTTTTGTAGAGACGTAGCATTGCTACGTCTCTACTCAATTAATTTGTAAAACCTGTACTTGTTCTCCGGCGCTAACATAAGTTTGTCCCACAGGCAAAACAGCTAAACCATTGGTTTGGGCTAAGTTAATTAAATTACCTGAACTTGAATTGCCTTTAGCAAGTAAAAATTCATATTTACCATTTACTAAATGCAACTGTCCCCACAGATAACTTTCGCGTTTGCCATCAGAGGTTAAATCGTCACAACTGCGCGCTAATACAAACTTTGGTTGCCAGTTATGCGTTAAACCCGAAAGCTTCCGCAGTGCAGGTTGTACAAAGCGCCAAAAAGTTACTAAAGCTGAAACCGGATTTCCGGGTAAACCAAAGTATAAAACCCTTTGTTGGGTTTTGGGCTTAGGAAAAGTAGCAACAGTTAGAGGTTTACCAGGTTTTATGCCGACAGCACGAATATGGATTGTTGCCCCCAATTGTTCTAAATTTTTATCTATATAGTCGTAATCTCCGACGGAGACACCTCCGGAAGATAAAACTACATCGGCTATAGATACTGCTTGAGAGATAGCTTTTTTGACGTATTCTGGGCGATCGCGCACAATTCCCATCGGTACGGGTTCCGAGCCAATTTGCGCCACTAAAGCTGCTAAAGCATACTGATTTGAATCGACTATCTGACCAGGATGGAGGAGTTGATCAGGGGCTACTAATTCGTTGCCTGTAGACAAAATTGCCACGCGCGGACGGCGATAAACCGTTACTTCTCGACATTGCGCCGCCGCTAGTACGGCAATTTCTGCCGGATTAATTGTAATTCCGGGGGGCAGTAATTGCTCTCCAGCTTGGTAAAAAGAGGCGCGATGGCGCACAAACTCCTGATTTTTGGGGGCTTCGAGAATTAATACGCGATCGCCTTCAATTTGCGTATGTTCTTGCATCACAACAGTATCAGCCCCTTCAGGCATGACCGCTCCTGTAAAAATTCGGGCGGCTTGTCCAGATTTCAGGGGGCGTAAAGGTTTAACCCCGGCGGGGATTTCAAAGGCGATTTCTAAAGCTGTTGGTTGCTCTTTATTAGCGCCTTTAACATCGTCATAGCGTACCGCGTAGCCATCCATTGCTGAATTATCCCAGTGGGGAAAATCTAGTTCGCTAGTGACAGGTACGGCTAAAATGCGATCAATCGCCGTTAATAAAGTTACAACCTCTCTATCCCACTTTTGATCTAGAGGCTGGACTAAATTAAAGATAATTGCCTCCGCATCGCTAACTTGTAGCATGACGATTTCTTACTCCCACTTTTCTACTAACCTATCAGCTTAAAAAAACATCCACAACTATAGCGATCGCCCTCTTGTCCAACTTAATATATTATTTGCCTGGTTGAAACAGTTAATCTCAATTTTTTAGTTGCGCTCATCGCCGCTCTTGTGACAAAATAGATATTTGTGTAAAATTCCGCCTTGAGCAAAAAGCACTGATATTATGGCAAAAAGTAAGGGTGTACGGATTGTCGTGACTCTGGAATGTACAGAATGTCGCACTAATCTAGATAAGCGATCGCCGGGTGTATCTCGTTATACCACCATGAAGAACCGCCGCAATACTACCGCAAGATTAGAATTAAAGAAATTTTGCCGCTACTGCAACCGTCACATTGTTCATAAGGAAATTAAGTAATATATGGCTTACTATCGTCGTCGGCTATCTCCAGTTAAGCCCCAAGATCCCATTGATTATAAAGACATCGATTTGCTGAGAAAGTTTGTCACCGAGCGGGGTAAAATTTTACCCCGTCGGATTACTGGATTGACATCCAAGCAACAAAGAGATTTAGCTTTAGCAATTAAACGGGCGCGAATTGTAGCTTTGATGCCGTTTATCAATGCTGAAGGATAAATTGTAGAAGACTTCGCCAAGTCGCATTTTAACGGATTGGGCTATTTGTGGAAAAGTTAACAATTTTTTACGCTTGTTGTGGATAAGGGAACGCTAGTTGAATTTAAAGTCCAAAGCGATCGCCGGCTGGCGGTGGTAGACCGTCCCGATGGCAAAACGCGCTGGTTTGTAGTCGATGAACGCGGTACGTCTCACAGTCTAACGCCTCGACAAGTTACCTATAGCGTTCCTGGACAAACTTACAAAGCTACGGAAATTCCTAAGTTTTTAAAAGAAGTCCAACCTTATATAGACCCAACAAGCATAGAAATAGCCTGGGAGTTGTTAGCAGAACTCGGCGAGGAGAGTGTAAACCCACCAGCAATGGCAAACTTGCTGTTCTCCGAGCAAAACCCACCCCAGTGCTACGCGGCTTATTATTTGTTGTCGGAAGACAAGGTTTATTTCAAACAAAAAGGCGACTTTTACGAACCGCGCAGCGCGACCCAAGTAGCAGAACTCAAGCATCAGTTAGAAGTAGCTACCCTCCGCCAACAAGAGCAAGAGCAATTTTTTGAGCGAATTTCTCAAGTTTTAGCTGGTGCAAACGTAGAATGGGAGAAGTACGATCGCCAAAGATTAGAAGCGATAGAGCGTTTTGCTTTAGCCAGTATTGAGGCAGGGCGTACAGGAGGAATGCCGGAACCTAATCGCAATCCTCCACCTCTAGTTATAGAAATTATGAATCATCTAGAACGCACCGCTACCCCGCAAGCGGCGATGCAGTTATTAGTTGATTTGGGCATTTGGAGCGAACACGAAAACTTGGTATTGCGGCGCTCATCAATTCCGAGTCAGTTTCCCACAAAGGTATTAGAAATTGTGCAGCAGTGCTTAGATTCTCCGCCGCCGGACTTAGACGTAAACCGTTTAGACTTAACAAGATTAAAAGTTTATACGATTGACGATGAAAGTACAAAGGAAATTGATGATGGTTTAAGTTGGGAATTGTTGGCTAATGGACAACAAAAGCTATGGATACATATCGCCGATCCTACACGCTGGCTGATCCCAGAAGATGAATTAGATAAAGAAGCAAGAAGGCGCGGGACAACGGTGTACTTGCCTACAGGGATGGTGCCGATGTTTCCGGCAGTATTGGCTACAGGCCCAATGAGTTTAATTCAGGGGAAGGCTTGTTGCGCTTTGAGTTTTGGCGTAATTTTAGACGACCTAGGAGCGGTAGAAAGCTACAGCATTCATGCCAGTGTAATTAAACCTACCTATCGCCTAACTTACGAAGATGTCGATGAGATGTTGCACCTAGGAGTAAAGGCGGAACCAGAAATTGCCGCGATCGCCTTAAAGGCTCAATTGCGTAAGACTTGGCGACACTCTCAAGGGGCAGTTAGCATTCATTTACCCGAAGCAAGTATTAAAGTTAAAGGCGACGAAATTACAATTAATGTTTTAGAAGATTCTACTTCCAGGCACTTAGTAGCAGAGATGATGATTTTGGCGGGAGAAGTTGCCGGACGCTACGGTCAAGCTCACAACATTGCCTTGCCTTTTCGCGGTCAGCCTCAGCCGGAACTACCATCGGCAGAAGAATTGCTCCAATTACCCGCCGGGCCTGTCCGTGCCTGCGGAATGCGCCGTTGTATGCCTAAAAGCGAGATGAGTATTACCCCTAATCGTCACGCAAGCTTGGGTTTGCAAACTTATACTCAAGCAACCTCCCCGATTCGTCGCTACAGCGATTTGCTAACTCATTTTCAACTTAAAGCTCACCTGCGAGGCGAGGATTTGCCTTTTTCTGACGAACAGCTTAAAGAAGTGATGTTAAGCGTGTTTAGCATCACTCAAGAGGTAGTTTTGGTAGAGCGTCAAACTAATCGTTATTGGAGTTTAGAGTACCTCCGCCGCCATCCACAGGAAGTATGGCAAGCCTTAGTTTTAATGTGGTTACGGGAAGATACAGGTTTGGCACTAATCTTGATTGAAGACTTGGGTTTGCAGTTGCCAATGCCCTTTAAACGCGATGTCGCCCTGGGCGAACAAGTGTTAGTTAAGGCTGCCTATGTAGATCCCCGCCAAGATATCCTTCAGTTTCAAGAAGTAAGTCAATGTGAGGTTTAATCAGGGCGTTTAAAGTCTTGCAAAATTTCTGTAAGCGATAAATGCTTGCGAATATCCATCATTTCGGCTAAAGATGGCCCGCCTAAATCGGTAGTTTGATCTCTTTCTGGTGGTAGTACAGTAACGGTTGGGGAACTAGGCTTTACAGATTGGTTTTCTATTAATGGCTTCGGCGCTATTTCGGGAGTAATTTCCGCCATGCCTGCACCTTGTTTGAGTAATAGTCGGCGCTGCTGGCGACGCGATCGCCCACCTTTGGAAACTATTGGCATAGGTCGCCATTTAAAAATTACTACGGTACTAGCCACCCCAGCACCCAATAGAGCCATAGTTGCCCACCAGTTTCCCCCAGCAGAATCAACTTTTTGGGTAGCTAGGGTGGTTTGTTTGCTGGGGTCTTTTTCGATCCGCCCAGTAGTAGTAGTTAAGCTGATAATAGCTACTGAGGCGATCGCTATTGATAATACTACCGAACCCACTATTGCCAACCATGGATGAACTAAAAATCGTGACTTTTTGGGAAGGTTGGACTTAGTTAGGCTGGGCGATCGCTCTTGAGTATTAGAATTGTTTCGCATGGCGATCTTCAACTACTATTTGTTAGCAAGCTTACTACAAATAATTGCCACCATAGCAGCTATTTATTTGACCGTAAGCGGCTTTAATAAAGGCGGAATTTTATCTGATCTCAATACTTTGGCAAAGTCTTGAGTTGTAATTAAAAAGTTTATAACTTAGCATTAAATCGCCCCCGCCTAACTTTTAAGCGATTAACGAGAACAGAAATCTCCCTTATTTGTCAAACTACTGGTTTTAAATTAGGCAATTGGTTATTTTAGCTACAAATAAGTAACCTATTTGCCCTGCTGCCAATATTTGTAAGCGCTATAAGCCATCGTTACAACTCCCGTAACAATCGCCGTTTCATCCACATCAAACAACGGATGGTGTAAAGGATAGTTGAGAGCGCGATCTTTGTAACCCACCCCTAAACGAAACATCATTCCTGGGGCGTGTTCGAGGTACATAGAGAAGTCTTCAGCCCCTAAAGAGGGTTCGGTAAGTACCAAAACGCGATCGCTCCCAAAAGCTTCTTCGGCGGCATTCTGCACTAACTGCGATAAAGCTAAATCGTTTTGCACCGATGGCACGCCGGGACGATAATTAATGTGATAACGAGCGCCGTAACTATCGCAAACGCTAGAAACTATTTTAGTAATCCAATTAGGCAAGTTAGCGCGAGTTTCTGGGTGCAAACTTCGCACCGTGCCTAACAATTTTACGCGATCAGCAATTACATTTGGCGCTCTACCGCCGTTAATTTGTCCAATACTCAACACCATTGGGCGCAAAGGGTTCTGAGTGCGGCTAATTGCTTGCTGGAGAGTAGTTATCACTTGTGAAGCAATCCAAATCGCATCTATAGCTTCGTGAGGTCTAGCACCATGTCCCGACTCCCCAATAATTTCTATTTCTAAGTCATCAGCGGCGGCGGTTAACGCACCATAGCGGACACCAATCGACCCGGCGGTAATTGACGGATAAACGTGCAAAGACAATATTGCCGTCACTTGATCCATTCCACCGTCGGCAATCATCCAACTCGCGCCTTGAGCAATTTCTTCGGCGGGTTGAAACAACAACCGCACATTACCAGGTAATTCCTGGGCTAATTGCGCCAAAATCATCGCTGTACCTAAGCCTACGGTCGTGTGTACGTCGTGTCCGCAGGCGTGCATGATGCCCGGTTCGCGTGAGGCATACTCTAAGCCTGTAAGTTCTTCAATGGGCAAAGCATCCATATCTGTCCGAATTGCCAATAATCGCCTGTCGGTGCCATTGCCGATTACTTCGGCGACAACTCCCGTTTTACCTACTGTTTCGGTGACGCGAAGCCCACTTGAAGATAAAACTCCCGCCACAAAAGCAGCAGTTTTGTGTTCTTGGGCGCTTAATTCAGGGTGGAGGTGGAGGTGGCGGCGAATTTCAATTAGGCGATCGCGCAGTTTTTCTGCCAGTTCTTGAATACGAGTTAGCATTAATCAATTAATCGAGCGGCTTATCCCCCATCATAAAGAATTGTTAACAGCTAGGGAGATATTTTTAAACTACTTACCTCCTTAGGGCAGTAATATTTGGTAGCCAAGTCAGTAATAATTTGGGCATTAACTATACTTGATTGTTCTACACTTTCGCTAGCCTGCTTTTGTTTGACTTCATCAAGAGAAAGTCCTGATTTTAGTTCGTTACACACTCTTTGAGCTTGCAAACTGCTCATTTGTGGTGACTGCTGCGCGTTAGATAGTAAATTATCGCGTACCCCGGCGTACTGCATGACGTTACGCTTGTATTCTGCTAAAAATGCCTCGTCGATATTAACCGGAGGTTTGGGCGCAGCTTTTTGAGCGCCACAGAGGGAAGTTTGGGAAAAATCAATGGTACTGCCAGAATTGGTAGTTAAAAAACAAGCGTAGTCTTGTTGCTCTTGAGCAAAACTAATTCCTGGGAGCAGGCAAATAGCAGTAGAGGCGATCGCGCTTAAGTATTTAACGTTCATTTGGTTACAAAGATTAAAGTTCTGTAGTTAGTAATCCCCAATCAAGAGAAAAACTAACATCCAAAACAAAAATCTTTAGTAACTACCAGTAGCGACGGTCGGAAGTTACCAAACCGCTAGGCGAAGTTGTTAGCCTAAACTTAGAACCGCGAAAATTAGCATAGGTTGTAGTTGCGCCTTTAAAGTTAGCGCCATCTAGATTAGTAGCAAATAATCCCGCACGGATCAAATTAGCATTTTCTAAGGTCGCTGACTTGAGATTAGCACCTGTCAATGTAGCGCTCATTAAGTTAGCGCTCGTCAAGTTAGCAACTTCTAAATTAGCGGCGGTTAAATCTGCATCCGTAAGATTGGTTTGAGATAAATCAGCTTTACTCAAGTTAGCGTTGCGTAAGTTAGCGCCACTAAGGTTGAGTTGCGAGAGGGGAGCGCCCGTTAGATCGCACCTAGGACATAAACCTGTTTGTTTTAACTGTTCCAAGTCTTCGGGGCTGTAAGCCATCGCTGGAGTCATTAAGCCCCAAGGAGCGAGTATAGTAATGAGTGCAATAATACTTAATTTCATTTTTTTGCCTAAGCGTTGAATTTAGGTTAACTTCAAAAATATTTCCCAGCTAAATTTATCACCTTTAGCTCTAGCTTGGCGAGATGCCTATAAGGGTGATAGACGGCAGCGCTACTTAGTAGGTTCCGTACATTAGAGAGGTTACAACCATGATTCCCGGAGAAATAATCGTCAAATCAGGAGAAATTGAACTGAATGCAGGACTTGCGACTATAAAGTTAGTCGTAGCAAATATTGGCGATCGCCCAATTCAAATTGGCTCTCATTTTCACTTCTACGAAGTCAACGACGCATTAAGTTTTGACCGCGCTCAAACAATAGGAATGCGCCTTGATATCCCCGCCGGAACAGCCGTCCGCTTTGAGCCAGGAGACGAAAAAGAAGTGACTTTAGTACCGTATACAGGTAGCCGCCAAGTTTACGGATTTAACAATAAAATTAACGGATCGTTGGATAAATAGAGGATATATATGAGTTACCGCATGGATCGCCGCGCTTACGCCCAAACTTATGGCCCAACGGTAGGCGATCGCGTTCGTTTGGCGGATACAGAGTTATTTATTGAAGTAGAACAAGACTTTACTACCTATGGCGATGAAGTCAAGTTTGGTGGTGGGAAGGTAATCCGCGATGGTATGGGTCAATCCCCCATCTCTAACGCCGATGGAGCGGTGGATCTAGTCATTACTAACGCTCTAATTCTCGATTGGTGGGGAATTGTTAAAGCCGATATTGGCATCAAAGACGGACGCATATTTAAAATTGGCAAAGCTGGCAACCCCTACATTCAAAACAATGTAGATATTATTATTGGTGCGGGTACAGAAGTAATAGCCGGAGAAGGTGCGATTATTACCGCCGGGGGAATAGATAGCCATATTCATTTTATTTGCCCCCAACAAATTGATTGTGCAATCGCATCAGGAATAACTACAATGATTGGCGGCGGTACAGGCCCAGCTACCGGGACAAATGCTACTACTTGCACTCCTGGAGTTTGGAACATTCATCGAATGCTGCAAGCGGCAGATGCTTTTCCCGTTAATATTGGCTTTTTAGGTAAAGGTAATAGCAGCCAGCCTCAAGGACTTATCGAGCAAGTAAATGCTGGGGTAATGGGGTTAAAACTCCATGAAGATTGGGGAACTACACCCGCCACTATCGATACTTGTCTTAGCGTCGCCGATGACTATGATGTGCAGGTGGCAATTCACACCGATACTCTCAACGAAGCTGGCTTTGTGGAAACAACGATCGCAGCTTTTAAGGGTCGCACTATTCACACCTACCACACCGAAGGCGCTGGGGGTGGTCATGCACCAGACATTATCAAAGTTTGCGGACAGAGTAACGTTTTGCCGTCTTCTACCAATCCTACCCGCCCTTACACTCTCAACACTTTAGACGAACATCTAGATATGCTGATGGTTTGTCATCACCTCGATCCAGATATTCCCGAAGATGTAGCTTTTGCTGAGTCGCGTATTCGCCGCGAAACTATTGCCGCCGAAGATATTTTGCACGATTTGGGCGCTTTTAGTATGATTTCTTCCGATTCTCAAGCTATGGGGCGAGTGGGAGAAGTAATTATTCGCACCTGGCAAACTGCACACAAAATGAAGGTGCAGCGAGGACAATTAACCGAAGATAGCCCCCATAATGACAACTACAGGGCGAAACGCTACATTGCTAAATACACCATTAATCCCGCTATTACTCACGGCATTGCGGCTCATGTAGGTTCGGTAGAAGTCGGAAAATTGGCTGATTTGTGTTTGTGGAAACCAGCGTTTTTTGGAGTCAAACCCGAAATAGTTATCAAAGGTGGTGCGATCTCCTGGGCGCAAATGGGCGATGCTAATGCTAGTATTCCCACACCTGAACCCGTACATATGCGTCCGATGTTTGCCAGTTTTAGCGGTGCAATTGCGAGAAATAGCTTAACTTTCCTCTCTAAAGCCGCCCTAGAGCGCGAGATTCCAAAGCAGTTAAACTTGCAAAAAATGGTAGTGGCGGTTTCTGGGACTAGGCAAATAACCAAGAAATCTATGAAGCTAAACGATGCAACGCCTCTTATGGAAGTAGATCCCGAAACCTATCAAGTTAGAGCCGATGGGCAATTGCTTACTTGCGAAAGCGCTACTATATTACCTCTAGCTCAACGTTACTTTTTGTTTTGACTTGCTTTAGTTTTCTTTTTTAACGTCAAAACTCCTTGTTTGGTAACTTGGTAAGCTTTGCCTATATAACCTGTGCGATCGTAAAGAATCTGATGAGTATGCAAATCTAGTTTTGCTTCCTCCGCAAACTGAGGGCGGTAATAAGGTTTTAACTTTTCGGCTAAATTCATACTTTGAATTTGGGCGTGTAGTTTTTCCTCGTCTCCATCAAAATAAGCAATCCTTGCACTGTCGTTTTTTAAAAAGCTCAGAATGATTGGACTTGGAACCCCACCAATAGCTACATAACCTTTTGTCAGCATTTCTACCCAAATCAACCCCAAACTACCCAAAAATATGAATAAAATACTGGCAAATACTAGGGAAATTGGGCTAAGAGTGCGATCGCTTACTTCGTACCTGCTATTTTTTTTTCGTGATGCTGGAAAAGTAGGTAGTGTCATAATGATTGTTTTTAATGCGGTTTTAATTTAGCCTGCAATTGAGTTGTTGGTAAAGCAAACTAATTAAAGCCCTTCGCACTCTCTGTGTTTGTAGAACCTAATACAAAAACAAAGCGATGTGTTGTATTAATTGCGATAATTTCTTACTCCTGGCAGTTGTTATTTCAAAATTATATTGGTGAACAGTCCAACTTAAGTTTTTTAAACCAACAATAACTGATGGCTTATATTAGATTTATTTATCATTTTGAAGTAAGTTTTAAGTTCAATCAGGAATGTATTACAGCGAACTTAGCCACAATAGGAAAGTCAACAGCAATTAGAAGTAAATCGATAGAGGAATAATCCTTCGTAAGTAGGAGGTTAATTGCGCTCTCAAAGGAAAAAATGATACAGGTAGAAGATATGTTTAAAAAACTTAATTAGTAGTTAAAACTAATCCCCTCCATGAGTTCGCTACCTGCTACAGACCAGATACTTGTTGTTGATGACTCTCCTGATAATGTCTTTTTGATCCAAACCATTTTGGAAGAAGAAGGCTACGAAATCGCCACCGCCGAAAATGGCGTTTCTGCTTTAGCACATATTGAACTTTCTCCGCCAGACTTGATTTTGTTAGATGTCATGATGCCGGGAATGGATGGCTTTGAAGTTACTAAGCGCCTCCGTGAAAATACTGATTTGCCTTTTATTCCCATCCTCTTGATTACCGCCCACGATAAACCTAGTGTCGCCCAAGGCTTAGACATGGGAGCCGATGATTTTATCCGCAAGCCTGTAGAGGTAGATGAGTTGTTGGCACGAGTGCGGAGTTTGCTGCGTCTCAAACACAGTGTAGACGAGCGCGACAGTATTGCCCGCCAAAGAGAAGATTATGTCTCTCGTCTTACTCACGACTTGCGTACTCCCTTAGTAGCCGCCGATCGGATGTTGATGCTATTTCAGCAAGGTGCTTTGGGAGAGCTTTCGCCTACCATGTTAGAAGCAATCGCTACTATGCAAAGGAGCAATCAAAACCTTTTGCAAATGGTTAATACTTTACTTGAAGTTTACCGCTTTGAAGCTGGGCGCAAAACTCTTAGCTTTTTCCCCATCGATTTACGTGCGTTGCTGCAAGAAGTTATTAATGAACTAACTCCCCTCGCTGCGGAGAAGAAATTAGCCATAAGTGCCGAATTTAACCAACAAACACAGGTTAACAAAGTTATGGGCGATCGCTTAGAACTTCATCGCTTATTTACTAATTTAGTTGGCAATGCTATCAAGTTTACCGATACAGGTGCTATTACTATTCGTTTCAATCCGACCATTGAGCCGAAAAATCTTCCCCCCAAACAGCAAGCTACAGCTTACGTTGCCATTGAAATTGAAGATACAGGCGCAGGTATTGCCAAAGACGAACAAGCAACTATGTTTGAGCGCTTTCGCCAAGGCAGTCACAAACGATCGGGCAGTGGATTAGGTTTATACCTGTCTCGACGCATTGTTGAAGCCCATCAAGGTACAATTCAACTCAGTTCAGAATTAGGCAAAGGTAGTATATTTATTGTTTATCTCCCTGCTTAGTAACTTGAAATAAGTATTTTTTATTCTTTTATAAAAAAATATTTTAGTAGGGGGGTTTTGGGTAGACAAATAGAAGTATTTTTGTTAAAATGTTATAATGGGAGTGGTGATAAAAATAATATTTTAGTTAAACCTTCCATTATAAATATAATATCAAAAAAGTCAAGACATTGCAAGGGTTTTCGTAAAATAAATTAATAAAATTTTCATCTCAAAATGCTTGCTCAAACAGCGATCGCTCAAATCATTTCTAAGCAACGCGAGTATTTCGACAGTGGCAAAACAAAAGAAATAGATTTTAGGATTGCCCAACTCAAAAAGTTAAAGAGCGCGATCGCCGAGAACTTTGAAACAATTACTCAAGCTTTAAAAGCCGACTTAAATAAGCCCCAGTTTGAGGCATATCTTACCGAGCTTATAGTTACAAAAGAAATTGACTATGCCCTAAAAAAGATTAAATCATGGACTAAGCCCAAAAAAGTCTCAGTTTCTTTAGAGCAATTTCCAAGTTACGGCAGTATTTGCGCCGAACCTTTGGGGGTAGTGTTAATAATTGGCGCGTGGAATTATCCCCTGCAACTAATAATATCGCCCTTAGTAGGTGCGATCGCAGCAGGCAATTGCATAGTAGTGAAACCGTCGGAAAATGCCCCCTACACATCTAAATTACTAGCAAAGATTATTCAACAATATTTTGACGAATCTTATATAGTCTTAGTAGAAGGCGATAAAGAAATAAGTCAGCAGCTATTGGCTCAAAAATGGGATCACATCTTTTTTACAGGTAGTACCGCCATCGGCAAAATTGTCATGACAGCCGCTGCCAAACATTTAACTCCTGTTACTCTAGAACTTGGTGGCAAAAGCCCTTGTATTGTTGATGCTGATGTTGATTTAGACTGTACTGCTAGGCGCATTGTGTGGGGAAAATTTGTGAATGCGGGGCAAACTTGCATTGCTCCCGATTATCTATTAGTAAATAGGGCAATTAGGCAAGAATTGTTAGCGGCTATTGCTAGGTACATCAAAGAATTTTTTGGCGATCGTCCCCAAAACAGCCCCGACTACGCCAGAATTATCGACGACAAGCAATTTTTTAGGTTAATTAACTTATTTAAAGAAAGTGAAATAGTTATTGGTGGCGAAACTAACGCCTTTGACCGATACATCGCGCCGACAGTGATAGACAATGTATCGCTAGAAGATGGGGTGATGCAAACTGAGATTTTTGGGCCAATTTTACCGATTATTGCCTACGACAATTTAATTGAGGCGATCGCCCTGATCAACAAGCTGCCCAAACCTCTAGCTATATACATCTTTTCTAGAAATAAAAGCTTGCAACGGCAAGTATGCAGTCAAACCTCGTCGGGGGGCGTTTGTATTAACGATACACTAATGCAATTTGGAGTTTCCTCTTTACCTTTTGGTGGTGTCGGCGATAGTGGAATTGGTAGCTATCATGGCAAAGCAAGTTTTGACACCTTTTCTCACTACAAAAGTATTTTAAATAAATTCTTCCGCCTTGACTTCAATTTGCGCTATCCTCCCTACCAAGGCAAACTAGCACTGCTCAAGAAAATACTTTTTTAATTTGTATTGCTTTCGTAAGGTTTTTTTGACTTGGTTGGAGCAGAAAATAAGTTTTATTGTTCAAACCAGGGAAGCATTATCTAGTTAGTCACCGTACAGCAGGGAACTAAAGGTTCTCTGGCAACAGTGTCTAAGCTAACAGAATCTAATAAATCTGCCCATTCGTTGACTAAAGCAGAATTATTTGGGCTAGATTTGCGGGTTTCAAATAGCGCTGTGAGGCTGTCATACCAAATACCATTGACTGCATACAGCGCTGCGCGACCTTCTGGGGATACTTGTTTTAATTCGCTTTGTAAGGCGGGATCGGGGTTAATTCTTTGCACCCAACTATCAACAAATATATCTGCGGAGCGATCTTGAACATTACACACAATCGCCAAATACCAGTGGTAACTTTTACCTACTTGCAAAGGTTCTAAACCTGGCAAGTCACGGAAATTTATACTAGCAATACCACCACTTTTAATTGGCTTGAGGTTTTTTTGATAAATCTCGTTATCGTTTTCGTCTACTAAAGATAGTTCGAGGATATCTGCGGAAGTTTGTGGGATATAAAAGAAAATTACTGGATACTGCGCTGTAGTCATGCCTAAGTTATTAGCCGGAACTAACGCCGTTAAAGTGCGATCGCTACTAGAACACCCTCCCCTCGTTGCACCTCCTTGTCTTGTCCCTGGTGCGCCTCGGTTTGAAGCTATAAAGATAGTTTTTGATGAGCCGCGACGAGCATATTTACTCACGTTATCAATTGCGGTGGTCGCATAGCTATCGCCGGGACGCACGCTTAAAGCTCGTCTAAAATTAACCAAAGCGTTGCGATAATCTCTTTTAGCGGTAGCTGAGTAGCCCCTACGCATATATGTGTTGTACGCAGTGGTAGCTTGAGCGATAACTGTTGGCGTTTGAGGAGAGCTATTATTGGCATCACGGGCGTTAAACAAGTTGCAGCTATTATTGCGGGTAAGTATTTCAACCAAGTATTGCATTTCATTAGAACCACCTTTGTTTATTATTTTTAGTAAAATTATCAGTAAGGATTATTAGTTATAATGGTATTAAGTTTTACCTTAGTTTCATTATATTTGCTACATACACTTAGAATTGAGTCCGCTTAAGAGCGTGATATTTAATTAAACATTGCTGTTAAGGCAAATTTCGGACAAATGATAAATCTAGTTAAATATTGTTTATCTACTACTTGACTGATAACAGTAATTAACGGCTCAAAAGGCGCAATTTTTCTATTTTTACAATTGGTAGTTAGCGCTAAAGTAGAAGCCATCATCAAGATGATTGTTCCCGCGATCGCCTAGGTCAATAAATAAGGGCGCGTAGTCTAACCTAAAATTTAGTCGTAGTAAGGATTATTAAATCAAACTTGCCTCATTTTTAATCAAAAGCAAGCATAATAGCCAAGCTAGGGCAAAAAATGCCCCAGCTTCAATAGCTAATTAGTCTTTATTCAAAAGGACACTGGGTGGGGTTGTGGCAAGCTTGGCGATATCATGAACCGTTTCACCCTCCATACTAATTAAACTCTCTAGAGCTTCTGCAGTAATGTTGGTATGTCGCCAAAGAATTTTGGCTAATGTTGGATAAGATTGCCGATGCGATCGCGGAACTTTCTGATGATCTATTGCTAACCACTTGGCAACGCGCTCCAAAGCAGTAGCCGACGAATTGGGGTGTTCTGCTATTTAAAAAAAACGTCTTTATCAGACTTTAAACTAAGTGATTCTAAAGCGTGCGATGGTGTATGAGGATGGTCAGCGACTAATAGCGGACACAATGACTGCTGTGGGTTGCAAACTTTGTTAGAAGGTCAATGGGCGTTCCAGGTTTATCTTCCATAAATTCAACGATCGCGATCGCCATCTGGGAAGCATTGGGATGAGCTTTGATTAGGTTGCGAATTTCTTCAGCCTGTTCGCCCGCTAATTTCTCCAAAACAGCCGTTGGCGCGTTAGGATTTTTGACAATTGCCTTGTGCATTGTAAAGTTTCGCCAGTTAGCAAACTTCTCCAAAATTGCCACAGGTGTTTTGGGATTTTGGGCGATCGCATATTGAACGCCACCGGAATGTTCTGCCAATTGAATCAGTAGCGACTCTGGTGTATTGGGATTGTTGGCAATACAACTAAACAGGCGATCAAACTCCGTACCATCTGGATCGTCGTAATCGTAAATTTGGGGTGGATGCAAAACAAGCTGCTCTAGAATTGAAACCGGGGTGTTAGGATTTAGAGCGATCGCACACAGAATCTCCTCATCGGGCAATTGAGCTAAATTCGTCAATGTTTCTAGTGGTGTCGTTGAACTACGAGCTAGGGATAATCTGTAGAAATGACTTTCAGGACTCTCTAAAAGTAGAATGTTAAAAATTGGATTATTAACTATTTCCTCTGGAAATTCCTTGCCAAGCTTGAGGAGAACATCTTGAGATGTATTAGGATTGCTGGCAACTGCCTGATGGACTTCAGCATCTTCATCTTTAGCAAGCTGATTAAGCAGATCAATTGACGTACTAACGTCAGTAGCAATAGCTAGACGGGTTTCGCGATCGGCGTTTTGATCATCAAACATGACGATATCTCGTTAAAGAGTAACCATCTTAGGTTGCCCAGAATTGAAGAGCATTTTTACTATGATCGCCAATCCTTTGTACTAGCGACATGGGCATATTTTGACTTTTTTCACTGCTATTGACAAAATCCTTAAAGATTTATTCAACTAGATAGCAGTATATTTTTATTTTGTATGCTGCTGCACTCCGTTTAAAGTCTCAAACCGTTAGGATTTGAAAACCCGAATAAACTAATGTAACAATTGCTACTTTTACCAAAATGCAATTACATTTTGGTGTTATTTCTGGAAAAGCCACTGCTCTAATTGAATTACTTAAATAGCAAACAATCAAGCCTCATCTGCATTTTAAAAACCATCTTGGGAGCATCTTACATTCTGCACAAAATAACATTGGAATGGGTGGAAGAAGGGCGCAACCGTTCTCAAACCTTTTCTTTTGACAAACCAAGCGAGCCACCAATCCGCATTGGTAGAGATGAAAGTCAGTGCGATGTCATTGTCAAAGATCCAGCAAAAACTATTTCAGGCTTACACGTAGAAATATTTTTTGCTACATCAAAAAATACTTTTTATTTGCGTAATCTTACTAAAAATAGGGATAAACCAAACCCTGCTTGGGTAAATGGGCAAAAAGTTGTGGGAGAAGAGGTTGTTCTCTCTCGTCGCGCCATGATTCAACTGGGCAAGATCGCACTGTCAGCAAATGTTACGCCCGATGCGCCGGAAGATGCGCCCGTAAACGGATTAAAATGCCATGTCTGCAATCATGTTTCCCCCCAGGCAAGTTTGTCAATGGTGCGGAACTTCCTTAGCTTCTGCGCCAACAGTTGTTTACTTTCCCAACGAAAAATCCTAGTTAAATCTTTGCATTAATACATAACCCTGATGGAAATTCAATTAAGCTGGGAAAACCCCACTTCCGGGGAGTTATTTGAACCACGTTTATCTGCGCTGATCGCTTTTGGTAGAGAAGCAAGTCAAATTCCTCCCACAATTAACGATGAGCCAGTTTCGCCGATTATTCTTGCTAGCAAGTAAGTTTCGCGCTTTCATACCTTAATTACTGCCATAACGGGCAACTAACCATTGAGGATCGTAGCGCCAACGGTACTTTAATAAATGGACTTCGCATCACGCAATCAAGCCGAGCTTTAAATAGTGGCGATACCCTTAAACTAGGCGCTTACGAGATTACCGTTACTATTGAGTGGATGGTAAATAATGTTGAGGCGACAGAAGTTGTCCTCACCAACCCTTCGGCAACAGAATTTATAGTTCCATCTTCAACCATTGTCTTTAATCCCGAAACAGACATTTTAGAAGCTCAAGCTAGTATCCCGCAAGAAATTAGCCTTCCTGGTAAGCGTGCGACCTCGGTATGATAAGGTTGAGATAGTGATAATGCGCTGTCTAAAAAGCGAAAGGGGATTGCATGGGCGTTCAATTGTTGAGCATCGAAGGGACGCAAGTGAAAATGGAAGTGACTGTAG
>JAABUN010003127.1_pt1 | contig 26738 bp, 8 predicted proteins | sample 5559311 | NCBI WGS metagenome assembly JAABUN01 (sample SAMN10711877, study PRJNA513370) | rock metagenome | isolation source: Antarctica rocks | place: Antarctica: Victoria Land, Siegfried Peak sud
GGCGATCGAGAACCCTAAACGAGAAATCGATTTATAAGCGGTTCTAGTCGTAAAAGAGGTCCGTTTTAAGCTCTAGGGCCGGGAAAACGTTCTTCTATAGTACTATTAGTACTAGAAACCGAGCTTGAGTCGTCTAGTCTAGACTCGATAGAGGAAGAATTTTTAAAAGCGAGTCGTAAAACGAGAAAACGTCCGATTTTTAAAATATAGGATAAAATTAAAGGATAGCTATTAACACCTTTAAACCCTCTTTAATCTAGACCTAATACGGCTAGGGTATCGATAAAAGGGAGCTTGTATTCGTCTTTAAAAGTAGATTAATTAAGAAGAGCGATTAAAAAGTATAGTAAAGCTTTTTCTAGACGAGAAAGAGGAGTAATCTTCCTAGAATTTCAGGCCTAAATCCGAGTATTCTTATTAATACTAAACTCGTCTTTATTACTAGTCTCGATTTAGCTAGCGTCGTCGGAAGAATCCCTATCTTCTAATATTTTCTAAAGGGTTTTAACGAATTCTTCCAGGTTTTTAATTTCCGAGGTAATTTAGACTAGATAATAATATCTAGACTATTAAATAGACGTGAAAGAATAGTCTAGAAATAAAGCCGACGTCGTAGACTCTTAAGTTCTAATAAAAAAGGCGAGAATTTACTTAAAAGAACGAGAATACGTCGGAATTTAACTCGGATCCTAGTACGCCCGAAGGGGCTTGGCTTGAAACTAATTAATTTTAGTCTAAACTATTTAAAAACGTCTGAAATACCCTATATTTAATAGGCTTTACTATAATTTTCAAGCGAGTTTATTAAAACTAGCCTAGATAACCTTTAATAAAGGCGTATCCGGCTCCCTTATAAGGGCGACTAGCTCGATCCGGTCTAGCCTATCTAGATATAATACTTATTAGGTTCTTTCTAGCTAGGGACTAGGGTTATCGTAGGGGTTTTTCTCGATTTTTCGTATTTCTTTTATTTGAAACTCGAGGATTTTAGAGTCTAGACGAGACTATTCGGATTCCTAATTTCGGGGCTTTATATATACTATTAGTACTACTATTTTATTAAAAAATATTAGAGAAATACCTTAAGATAACTCTAAAAGAGCCTTAAACTATTTAAAGCGAATTTTACTTTTATCTTTAATTCGTTCTTCTTCTACTAAACTAGCTATTCTAGGCCTAGTCTATCGATCCGAAAAAGGTCTTTTAGGGTCGACTCTAAAATAGGAATAACTAGGAGGTAAATAGAAGAACTATTAACAGCTAACTCCTGTAGTTTAAAAGTCCTTTTCTTTAGAAGTCTTTGAAATTCGCTCTTTTCCCTAAGGATTTACCTAAGAATAGACCTCCCTATAATATTATTATATAGGGCTTTTTAATCTAACTATATATAAATAGTCTTAGTACGCTAGACTATTATTATAAAGAGCGAGATTAGGAAAGAAGAAAGGGAAAGAGCTTGGAATTTAAGTCTTCTTAAGGTCGTCTTTATCCTAAATAAGACTAGCGTATTTTATTATCTCTTAAAGTATTTCCTCTTAAGTCTTAAAGGAAAGTTAATACGGTTTCCCTTAGAAATAAGAATGAATACTTAAGGGAAGAATAGAGTAATAATAACTACGACAGGTTATAAAGCTAGTATCTCCGAGAATTAAGATATATTCTATAGTAGTTAAAAGAGTTATATCGATTTCCTACCTAGAATTAAGAATGAACTAGAAAGGATAGATATTCCTTATACTATTAAGGAAGGAAGAAGAGGATAGAAGAAGATATATAGTTATAGACGTTTATTACTTACTAGAGATACTCTTAAACCGTCTTAAACCTTAAACCTTAATATTAATATAGGGGAGTAGTTACTTAGTACTAACTACTAATCTTTACTTTCTATCTTAATAACTTTTTATTAATAAGAGATAATTTTATACTTTCTTTAAAGGTAGATAAAAGACTATCTAGATTATTTATATATATATATAAAAGTGTATTCTAAGAGGTATTCTTATATATATACTAAGTTAAAGTTAATTAGCTAGAGGACTTTAAAGAAATTATACTAGGTTTTCTTTTATTATTAATAACTTTCTTAATACCTATTTAAATTATATAAACTCTTTAATTAATTTTTAATAAGACTCTACTCTATAAATACTATATATAAAGTTTTAATAGATTCTAACTATTTATATTACTACTAGAGTACTTAATAGATAGAGAAATAGAAGTCTTAATAACTTGACGAGTTCTCTATAATTTCTTACTAAAAATAGCTTATTATAAAGTTCTAAGCGAGCTCTTTATAACGATATTATTTTTTAGAAATTATATTTATTATATCTTATAAGGAACGAGTAAGAACTAATAAGCTTATACTAGCTATAAATTACCTAGCCCTAGTAGAATATTAAAAATTCAGCTAACTTTTAAAAATTCTAGAAAGTTAAGACTAAGCCTAATTAGGAAGTTTATACTATTATTTTAAAGGGCTTAGTAAGCGGTTGAAAATATACTCTTTACTTTCTAAAACGGACTAATAATAACCCTGAAGTTATTTACCTAAAGATTTTTAAATAACTTTAAACTAAATCCTTAGTAGTTTATAAATTACTTGTACTTATAAGTTATTTATCTCTAGATAATAGGGTAGCTTAAACGCTCCTAGCGCTTAAAAAGCTTAAAGTATAGCTCTAGAGATTAAGTAAATATAAATTAAATTTAAATATAGATCTTTTCTAGTACTTTAAATATTATTTTACTTTCTTATTATAATATTACTATTAATAGAGGGGTAGATAGAGAATTTAATCTAGATCTTAAAAATATATAGATATTTAGTATTTTAGCGTATATTTATAAAGCTATATTAGAAAGAAGACTAAAGTTTAAAGTACTTAGACGTTTTTAAAGGTTTTACGAATAATTATTTTTTAATTTATAATACCTTTATTATTCCTAGCCTAATTCAGCTAATTTAAATTTTAAATTTTTTCTAACTTTTTACTTTATAGTTTATCTATAGATTACTAAGCCGTATTTATATTATCTAGAAATTCTCTAGTAGTAGTAAGGAATAAAGCCTTAGTAATACTTATAACTTAAAATTTTACTATCTATTTTCTATAAAATTTAGGTCTATTAATAGCCCTAAGTTTACTCTATATATTATTATATTTTATATAAAATTATAGTACTAAGATCTTATAAGGAATTATTAAGAAGTATTAAGCTTATACTAGTCGCGGATCTCCTATTAAGGGCGGAATATTAAAAAAAACCTTAAGTTAGAAAAATTCTCTACTTATAAGACTAGGCCTAAATAGGCTAGGAAATAGATTATTTTAAAGCGCTAACTAAGCTCTATTTAATAATATTTTTTTTATAAAAATTAGTTAAGGTTTAACCTTAAGTTTATTTAATTCTAAAAAATTAAATAAATCTTAACTAAATCCTTAGTAGTAAATAAATACACTTAACTTTAGATTTATTTATCTCTAGATAATAGAACTATACTACGTAGCTCTTTAATAGGTACTTATTATTATAAGCTATCTAGGTTATAAGGTATAAAAGGTCCTAGCTACTAGGGTTCTATTATAGTAGCTTTATTAAGTTTTACTATAATAATTATAGTACTTACCTAGTATAAGGGAGGTATTTCTTTCTAGTAAATAGGAATCTCCTACTTACTAGTAGTATAGCTTTAATTTAAAGTTATTACTTAAAAATTTCTTTATAAGGGTATTAATATAGCCGGCGATAAGATCTACTTATACGTAGTACTAGCTATAAACCTTCTAGTATCTTAGTACTAGGAGAGTTAAGAGATCTTACGGTGTTTTAGAAGTACTATCTAGAGTTATCTAGTTATTATAGAATTAATATATAGGTAGAGTATAGTAATAATAAGAATAGGAACGCTAACGCGATAGAGAAATAGAGAAGATAGAAGAAGAACTTTAAGAAGATTATAGTAAAAGATTTAACGTAATAGAATATATAGATATAAATAAAAAATACATGCTATATAAATACCCTTCTACCTCTCTTTAATATAACCTCCGCTTCCCTACGCGTATTATAAACGCGATATACTAGTAATACTAGTAATACTAGTATAAGATAATAGAAATACTACTAATATAAAGCCTTTATAGTATTATAAGATATATATAGTACTTCTATACTTATACCCGTTATAAGGTCTCTTATAAGGCTACGTCTTTATACTCTAGCTAATTCCGCTCCGCGTAATCTAGGTAGCTTAAGTCCGCCTACTTTAGGGTAGTTATAATATATATAGATAATAATAGTATAATAAAAAGATAGTAATACTATAAAGCTAGCCCTTCCTTCCTCTTAATAATCGAGCGTAAGCTAGATAGTATACTAGGTATATACTACCGCTATTACTACCGTACGGCGGCGAGGATACTCTAGTCCCCTTCCTAGGTAGTCCTTATAATACGGCTGCAGGTAGTAGGTACTTAACCTGAAATAGGACGTAGGTATTAGACTCCTTACCTAATAGCCTATAAGCGTAATAAGGCTACTAGTCTAGTTAGCTAATAGTACCTATTATCTTCTATACGTATATACCTTAATAGTAGCGGCCGATATAACCGCGGTAAATATACTAGGTATCTACTACCTTACTATTATACGGCGGGGGGATACTTAGCCGTACCTAAGTAGTCCTTATAATATAGTAGTAGGTAGTAGAGGCCTAACCCGTATAAAGATACGTGGATATTAGCCTTCCTACCTAATAGTCTATAAGTACGCTAGGGCCGCTAGCCTCCTTACCTAGTAGTACCTAGTACTAATAGACTAGTAGGTAAGTACTAGTTCTATTACCTCCCTTTATATATATACCCTCCCTATTACGGATATTATAACTAGGACTATAAGAAATTATCCGTTATAAGGATTTATCTATTACGCTAAACGGATTAGATTAAGAATAGCCGGTAGAGATAGAAAAGAGAAAGGGGCTAGGCCTTAAATAAGGAAAAGAAGTTTTACTTATAAATAAAACTTTAGTGTAATAGGTAGTAAACCTAACCCCTCTACTACCTCCCTAGTAGTAGGCTTACTTGGGGGGGGGGGGGGAAGGAGTTATAAATAGTTAAGAGAACCGTAATTATTAGGTAGAGTTTTTATCCTTATAATAGGGTTTCTCCCCGAATAATATATACGTAATATATACCCTTAAATAGCCTACCCTTATTAGCTTTTTAACTAGTATAAGAGTATAATTAATTAATTAATTAATTAAGGGTATTAATATAATACTAGCTCTTTTTAATTACTACTACCCTTTATACTTTAGAAGTAGAATATTATAATAAAGAAGGATAGTTAATATTATATTAGGGACTTAATTATAGACTTAAATAGTATTAATATTAAGTTTATATAAGAATATTAACTATACTATTCTATATATTATATTATATATAAATATAGTATTTATATCTTAGTATATATATTAAGCTTAATTAGGAGTATATATTAGTTTATACTATAAAACTATAATATCTATCTTTATAATAAACTCCTTTATATATTTAAACTTTATCCTTATTATTCTTCTTATTTAATATATTATTCTACTTTTTAATATATCTTATATAGTTATAATAGCTTCTAAGGCCTTTATTAATATTCTCTTAATATATATTCCTTTATCTTTAAATTCTTTCCCTTTTATTAAGCTCTCTAGCCCTTATATAAGTATCTTACCTCTACTTTATAATCTACTACCTCTACTACTACTACTACTACTACTACTACTACTTATAACTCCTCCCTTAATACTATATTCTAATATTAAGACTTATCTTACTATATATCTAAGTAATTTTATTAAGGCTTATTTTCTAATAATTCTTTTATATCTTAATTTATTAAAGTAAAAAAAAAAAAAATTTATATATTAAAAATAGAAAGTTAATATTAAGTAATATTATAAGAGTAGTATTTAAGTAGTTAAAGTAACTCTTTTAAGAGGTACTATTACTTATATATTTTAACTTTATAAGAGAAATCTAATTAGAAACTAATACTTTAATACTAGCTATTATAACTATTTTATTATAAAAGTTTCTAATTAGTAAGGAAGAGGTAGAGGTAGAGTAGTATCTAGTTACTTTCTATTCTTATAAGTTATATTTAATAGAAACTAGATATAAGACTTATAATTAGAAACTACTTATAATTATTAAGGTATTCTAAGTATAATAGTACTTCTTAGAAGGTAGCTTATATCTAATTATAATAATTACTAATTATAATAACTTAAAGTATTTCTAGAAGATATTATTATTAATAAGGAGATAAACGCGTTAGGTAATAAAGCTTATAATATATAACTTTAATATATACTATTATATAAGTACTAGAAACCTAGCTAATACCCTATTAAAATAGTTAGATTATATACTAGTAGTAGATAAAGAAGATATTTATCTACTAATATTATAAAATAAGTTAAAAAATATTAGATATATTCCTTCTAATAAGTATTATATATATAGTATTTATAAAGGTTTATAATATAGTAAGGCTTATAATTATAAAAAGCTTAAAAGGTTAGAGATAGAACTTAGAAAGCCTTATACCTTAAAAATAGATAAGAGTAGTATACTCTTAGAAATATAAAGTAATATAAGTAATAACTTAAATCCTATTATAAGATAGTTTAATATTAATTAAATAGTACTTAAAAGGTATATTATAACTATATTAATAATAGAGTATATATAAAATAAATATAATAGCTTAATATTAAAAATACTCTAATATCTTTAAAAAGGAGATAAGGATATTTATAATAAAAAATAATTATTAAAGTCTTAAGATTATAAGAAGACTATTAATATATCTCTATTAATTAATAAGATAGAAGTCTTTTATAAAGGTAGTATAGTTCTTATATCTAATAATAAAGTAATTAGATAAAAAATCTTAAAGTTTTATTATAATAATTCTTATACTAGCTACTACTTATAGAAATATATATAAGAGCTTATTAAGTAGAAGTTTTATTAGAAATTAATAAAATAAGATATTTATAATTATATATAAGAATACTTAACCTACTAATTAGTAAAGCTATATAAGTATATTATTTATAATATATTATTACTATTACTAATACTTATAAGACCTTTTTAAGAAATTAAAATAGATTTTATTATAAATCTCCTTTTAAGTAAATAAAAGGGTAGTATTTATAATATAATTCTAATAGTTATAAACTATTATACTAAGGTAGCTAGGTATTTATTAATTATAAAGATAGTTAATACTATTAATATTACTAATCTATTATATTATAAAATCTTTCTAGAATTTAATTAGCTTAAAGGTATTATTAGTAATTAAGGAATAATATTTATAAGTAGCTTCTAAGTAGTTATATATTATTATATTAATATTAAAAGAAAGCTTAGTACTACTTTTTATCTCTAAATAGATAGTTAAATAGAGAGATAGAATAGTATACTTAATTAGTATTTATACTACTATTCTACCTAGAGATAAAATAATTAGGTAGAGTTACTTTATCTAGTAGAGTTTATATATAATTATATAAAGTATACTAGTACTAAGCTACCTTTATATAAGGCGCTTTATAACTACTTATTAAAGCTAGATATAAAGCTTTTAAAGTTATTATTAGAAGAAGTCCTATTAATATAAGAAAGGGTTAAATTACTTTAAAAATAGAGGAAAGATTTAAAGTAATACTTATATTAAATATAAGTTATATAAGTAAAGTATATTAATAAATAATAAAAATAAAGATAATATAATATAAGTAATTATATCTTAGGATTAGGATTAGCTTAACCCTAAACTATTCTAATATTATTTAAGGCTTTTTAAAGTCTTTAATTATATTAGTAATTAGGTATATAAGTTATAACTACTAAATACCTTTTATATATATAATATCTTTTATATCTTACTTATAAAGTTATATAAAGGTAATAATAAGAGTATTATAAAAGTTATATAAATAGAACTTATAAATAATAAAGATAAATAGAAGGTTAAAGCTATTCTTAATTATAAAATCTCTTATAATAAATCTTAATATATAGTAAAGTAGAAGGATTAATCTTATAATTATAATTAATAGTTATATAAGTAGAACTTAGTTAATATATTAGATATATTAAAAAGATTTAAGTAAGATTACTTTAAAGTATAAAGTTTATATTATATAAGAGGGAAAGGGATTTTAATTATTATTAATAAAAAAGAAAAGATACTTAAGATTATTAAGAGTATTATACTAGAAGGCTATTATATTATACTAATAGTAGTACTAGGCCTATTACCCTTACTACTACTATTATTAAGATCCTCCTCTTTATCCTTATCTTTATTCTTTATAATAGGAGGGAGGTACTCTTATAATATATTAGTAAGGCTTTAATAAGGCTTTAGAAGGGAATATAAAGTAATATATATATATTAATAGAGGATATTAAGAATACTCTTAAGGGTATTTATAATATAGTTAATAATAGTAGAATCTATCCTAATAAAGATAGTAGTAGTAGAGGGAGTAGGAGTATAGTAAAAGTAGTAATAGTACTAGTAAATAAGCCTATTAAAGTTTACTAGAATCTAGTAAGTTAAAGGAGGTTAGAGCTAGTATATAAAGTAATTATAATATCTAAGGCTTATAAAAGGTAAATATAAGACTAGTAAATAGGAGTAGGAATTTCCTATTTATACTTAATATTAAGATACTTATAATAACTATATCTAGTAGAGCTAGAGGAGGTATATATATAAAGTATACTATTAAAGGGATAAGTAAAGCCTTAATTAAAAATATTAGACTAATAACTCTTTACTTTAGAGTATAATATATTAAAGGTATATTATATAAGATAATATAAGAATAAATTATAAGTAATTTAATAAAGGAAGTTAAGTATTATTATAAGGCGGGATAATAGAAGCTATCTTTAATTAATAGAGAGTAAGTTAATTATTAAAAGAATACTTATAAAGTAACTACTAAAAGTATAAAAGGTATTATAAAGTAAAAGAGGGGTAATAATATAAATAAGAATTAGAAAGAACTTAATATAATTAATAAAAAATAAAGATATTTTAATTAGAAGAAGGATATTAAAGTTATATAAAGAAGATATACTTAAAGTACTTAATAAACCCTTAATAATAATAATAATTCTCTATTTACTTTAAAATACTAAGACTTTTAACTACTTCTATAATAAATTAATAAAGAATAATAGGAAGTAGAATAAAAATATTTTATAATATAAGAATTATATATAAGAGTATTATTTATAATTATTATAGTTTAATAAAACTATATATCCCTTAAAGCTTAGTTTAAAGGGCCTTATAATTAATTATATTATTATATACTTATTAGAGTTATATTCTATTATTAAGAGAGTATCTTTAATAGATTATAACCTTTAATACTCTTAGAGCTTAAGAGCCTAGATAGAGAGATAATTATAAAGACTTATTAAGAATATAGTACTACTATTAATATAGTATTTATAATATATAATAGTACTATACTACCCCTTTACTTATAATATATAAAGGAGGGAGTTCCCCTTAAAGAGAAGGGTACTAATTAGTCTTACTATTAATAAGAATAGAGAGTTCTATATATAAGTATATATATACTATTTATAGTACTTAATAGCTATATTATTATATAGTACCCTTATATTATTATAGAAAGTAGAAGTATAAATTAGAAGTAAGTTTAAATTAGAAGAAGTTTAACTCTTTTAAAGCGCTTTAATTATAAGATATATTAACTTAATTTAAATTATAATAGATAATATTAACTTAAGTAGTAAGATTAGAACCTTAAAGGTGAAAATTATATCTTAACTCTACTATTTATAAAACGATTAATCTTTCTTTTTCTTATCTTCCGAATCTTACGAATAGAGCAGGGTCGGGGAGATACGCTATGTCACGGAGTGCGAATCCTTCATGTTTCAGCCCCACTAGCGATGCGTACCATTTGAAAGCGCGCATTCTTAAATATTCTAGCCTATTCTCTTCACCAAAAGTCCCACTATAAGTTCTTCAAGGAACTTTTCGTTACTGGTACCCATGTTCCCTTATGGCTGCAGAAGCCAGCAGTCACTTCTCATCTTTGAGTAGGGAGCGAGGACCGCATCACGCGTCCCGCAGCATATCTCCATTGAGCCGTGATTCAGCCAGCTTAAATGAGGGAAGCTATCAGCACGTACGGTTACAAGACTCCTGTCCAAATCATGTCGAAAGCGACTCGCGACCAGGGCGGGAGCTGCCTGCGGTTGGGGATGATCAACACGAGCGAGTCAAGGAGCGTCAACAACAGGTCAAATATAGCTTGCTTGACGATTATCAGCGGACTTTGCCTATGAAAGGGTTCTTAGCACTCCGGCGGTCATTTAGTCGTGGGCGTCGCTTTGCTACAGACTGGTGGACATGGGAGCTTTGCGCAATACTGACTAGCTTGATCTCTTTGGCCGCGATTATCCTCGTTCTTCTTCTTTATAAAGGGCGGCCTCTGCCTGACTGGCCCTGGAGTATCACCATCAATTCTTTAGTGTCAATCTTCGCTACAATCATAAGTAGAACTATGCTAATGCCGGTTGCGGCGGGCATCGGCCAAGCCAAGTGGCATTGGTTTCAGAGAGACCATGCTTTGAGCGACATTGAGATTTATGATCAAGCGAGTCGAGGGCCATGGGGAGCGTTGAAGATGGTCTGGCAAATTCGATGGAGGTAAGGGGCCAGAGAAGACTTTGCAAGACTTTGAGCAATTGACATGTTCTAGGCACATATCTACGCTTGGCGCGCTTGTCACTGTACTCGCCATCGCCATTAACCCTTTTGTACAGCAAGTGGTGGTGTACCAGCTGGAACAAGCACCATTACTATACAACGTAACGCTGCCTGTAGGTTATCTGCTAAGCCCATCCCTTGCAGAAACCAAAGGACCAGTTTACCTAGGACTCTTTGGCATTGCAAACCCCACACAGACCCCATATTGTCCAAGTACCAACTGCACTTGGAGCCCTTACCAAACGCTTGCAGTATGCAGCCAATGCGCCGATCTAACAGACCATGTCAATTTCATGCAGGCTGGCAAACAGGTGCCAAGCTGCAATGAGACTATTCAACAAGGACAAAATTGTCCCGTCGCTCTCCCGAACGGTCTCAGTCTTGGTTTTCCCGGAAGAGCTACGGGCGATTATAGAACTTTAAATGCTAGCGGAAGCCTCCCCGCAGTTACACTCGACAGCGTGGGCTATGCGCTTGCAAATTTCTCGATGATACAAGAAAAATTCGTCGGAAATATCACAGCCATTGAATGTTCTCTGTTCTGGTGTGTCAACACTTATACCGCCCGTGTTTACAACACCGTTTTCAACGAAAGTCTTGAGAGCTCATGGCATGACGCAAGCACTGCCCAAGCCTACGGTTATAGGGACCCTGATACTTCCATCCCTACGGTCTACTACAACATTACACCACCATTAGGCGGCATCAAATCACATACAAATATCAATCGATCCAAGGCTGATGTAGATAAGGTTAAAACCCAGGGCCTTCCATTTGACTTCCTTCGGGAAGACTACATCGTTCTTTCTGCTTCTCTCCAAGACTCAGCTCTGCGAACATGGCTAGGCGGCTTACTCTCGGGAAATGCAACCCCGTATCAATTTCCAGATTTAGCTTCAGGAGATGCAATCGAGCTGTTTGAAGATCAAGACTTGAAAAACATGACCATAATCTTTGACCGATTGGCGCAATACCTGACCGTTTCATACCGCGAAACCGCAGTCGGTTCTGCACAGGCACTGGGCATCGCGTGGGAGAGCCAGACGATCGTGAGAGTGCGTTGGAAGTGGCTGAGTCTACCATGTGCGCTTGTGGCTGCCAGCTTGTTGTTTCTTGGTGCCGCTGCTGTAGAGTCCACTAGGGCGAGAGTGCCGTTGTGGAAGTCGAATGCGCTTGCTCTTGTCTTCCATGGGCCTAGAGAATTGTCGGAATATAGGAAACGGGATGTAGCCGCTATGGAACAGAGTGCGCGGACGCTCCGAGTGCGGATGACGAGTAGTACGGATGAGAAAGGGGTGAGACTTGTAATAGCTTAGATAGTAAATCTTACCTTAGTACCTTAGATATACTAAGCCAGGTAAGCTAGTCGCTAAGCCCCTTCGTAAGGCTAACTACGTAGTAGAAGGGTAGTATATCTAAGTATAAACTTTTATAAATTTACTAGATATCTTATTTTTTAGTAATATATTATATATAAAAAATTACTTATTCTTTTAAGCTATTAATATTAATCTATTTAATATATAAAATTCTAATAATTTTACTTATATTATTAATATTTTATATCTTTATAAATAATTATTAACTTATTATTTATATAAAAATCTAATAGTTAAATAGTAGTAATAGTAATACTTTTACTTTATTTTATTCTCTTTAATATATTAGATATCTAGTTTTTAATATTAAAAACTATTATTTAAATACTTAGTACTTTTAATATATATAAATAGGGTAGTAGTATATATATATTCTATTCTAGTATATATATACCTCCTTCTATTTAATATAATAGCTTACTAGTAGATTATACTATATTCCTACTTATAATATTCCTACTAATAAATAGATTATAAAGACTATTAGACTATTAGACTTCTAATAGAAATATATATATTATAATATACTAGAAAGTTATTACTATTAGAATAGTATAATAGTATTATAAAGTATTAAGAGCTAATAGCTTTTTATTATACTACTTAAATACTCTTTAAGTAAGTCTTAATTAGCTTAACTAACTATTTAAAATACTCTTATAAGCTAATCTACTAGGCTAAGTAGAGGGAGGTATATATATACTAGGATAGGGTATATATAAGTTAGAATAGAGTATATATATACTACTACCTTATAAATATAACCTTAAAGTATTTTTTTAATTCTTTAATATAAGATTAATTTTAATCTAGTTATAATAAGAGTTTAATATAAATAAAAACTTAATAAGTAAACTTAATTAGAATCTTATTATTATAAAGATAAAGAATAATTTTAATTTTAATATAAAGGCTTAATAAGTTAAAATACTAAAAATCTTATTAAGTAAAGAAATAGATATTATTCTTATTACTAGAACTAAGTTTAAGAAGAGTATTATATTTTAAGTAGTATTATTATTTTTCTTACTTTTAAGGAATAATATTAATTCTTATACTATTAAATATCTTAAAAGAGGAAAAGTATAAAAAGATATAAATAATTAATAGTTATAAAATATTTATATTAAATAGAGATATTAAGTTAAGCTCTAATTTTAAGATAATTTATAATAACTACTTTACTTATAATATATCTAATTCCTTAATCTTTTAATATATTTATAAAAACTTATAATATACTTAAAGTACTTTAAGTACTTAGAAGTTAGTTAAGTAGAAAAATCTTATAGTATTACTTTTAAGTACTTCTAGTATAATATATATTACTTAAGTAGAATTCTTACTTATAAGTAAATAGGCTTACTTAAATAATTTAGAGATTTTAAGACTTTAATAAATCTTAATAAATTTATCTACCTTTAATAGAGAGAAGAAAGAGGAGGTTATAAGTATTTTCTAATAATCTATTTTCTATATAGATATTAAATCTAGACTCTATTTTTAGATTTATTAATTAATAAGTAGATTAGAAAGATTTATAAGTCTTTTTATAAGAAATAGCTCAACTTAAACTTAAACTTTAAGAAATCTTAAATAAAAAATAACTAATATAATATCTTTATATTACTTAATTTAAATTATTATTTTTTACTTTACTCTAAGTATTTTATATTACTTAAAGTACTTATAAGAATTCTTTTCTACTTTAAAATATTAGATTTTTATAGATATACTTATATACTATCTTTCTATTAATAAGGTATACTTAATTTCTAATTAGTAAGACTTTTAATTAAGTTACTATTATCTTAGTATCTTTTAATTATAACTTCTTAATAATATATTTATATTAGAAGTATTTATAATACTAGATAAAATAACCCTTAAGATTATTTAAAAATAGTATAGATTCTAAGCTAATTATTATATTATTAAGATAATATTAGATTAACTTAAAGTATATATATATATAAATATTTTATAAGTTTTATACTACTATACTAATATTTCTAATTTTAATATAATTAAGTAGTATAAATAGATTAAATAATATAGTTTATATAAAAAATATTATAATAAGTAGGTATATATATATAAGTAGTATATAAAGAATACTATAAATTTAATATTATTTATATAAGTAAATTAAATTAAAAGTAATTAGATAGAGATATAAAGTAATAAATATATTAGATAAGAGATTTAAAAGATCTTTAAGGTTTAAAAATATATATATTCTATTATAATAAGAAGATAATAAGAAGTAAGCTTACTTTAACTATTAAAGTTATTTATTACTTAGATTAATTATTATACTTTATATATTCTTAGCTACTAATTTTAATAGATATTTTAAAAATTAAAGTTTTTTAAAGTTAAACTTTATAATTACTTTAATTTCTTAAAAGTATAATATATTTAATAACTAATAATCTAGAAGATAATTACTATATTTAAAAAAGTATAATTATTTTAAACTAACTATTTTTTAGTACTTAGAAATACTTTTAAGTATTTATCTAACTTTTTAAACTACTTATAACTAGCTTATTACTTATATAAGGTTAGTATTATATAATAATTATAAATTAAATTCTAATTAAAACTAATATAATTAATTTAAATTACTCTTATTAAAATACTTTAAAGCTATTATTTAATAGTTTAAGTAGATAATTAAACTTAAAGTTTATATCTAAAGGCCTTTATATATTTCTAAGGCTATTTAATAATACTACTTCTTAAAGTTAAATTATAACTACTAAGCTATTAATTAGATATATTATATAAAGTATTATAATTATATATTTAAAGATCTATATAACTTCTAGTTAAAAGATAAGAGTAGTATATTAAGTTATATAATAAAGGAGACTAATATCTATATATTTAATTTTATATTAAAGGGGTAAGTATATTTTAATATATATATATAAGAGTTCTAATAATTACTATATTATTAATTCTTTATAAGAAGTACTATCTTTATTTATATAACTAGTACCTACTTATAAACTCTATTAAATATACTCTTTAATACTTTACTTTATAAATTAAACTATTAGATAGTAAGCTACTTATATATATATTTAATTTTTATAAGATAAATTTTTAATTATTAAAGTATTTATATTTAAATATTATAAATTTAGAATTAATAGTTATATATAACTAACTCTTTTAAACTAAGTATTAGTAATAGTATACTATTAATAATAAGTAGATTTAATTAAATATTATTTTATATTAGACTAACTTATTCTACTAATTATTATTAATATAAGTTAGCTATTATTAATATAAATTAGTTAAGTTAAAAAAGAAGGCCTTAGTATCTTTTATAATCTAATAGTAAATAAGTAATTCTATTTATATCTAGGAGAGATAATAGTAAAGTAGGAATAATATCTTTACTTATATATACTATAAATATATAGAGGAAAGTAGAGAATAGTAATAATAATAAGGTTTTATTCCTAGGTAATATTAATAATAAGGAAGAATAATAGTAAGGTATATAAAGTAGTATATAAAGTTAAGTAGATATATATTTATTTATTATAAGACTTATTAATAAAAGTAGCTTATATTAAGCTTAACTCTATATATAGCCTTATAGTAATAATTTACTATAGAAGTATAAGTATAAAAACCTCTATTTAAAGAGTAAGTCTTTTTTAATTAAGCCTAGTTATAGAAGTAAGTATAAATAAAGAATAACTAATTCTAATTAACTTATATAACTAGAGAGTTAGTTATCTTTAATATATAGTAGGATAGGAGGATAATATACTCTAACTTAAGTATAAGTAGAACTACCTTATTAGAAGGGTATATAGATAGCTAGGTAAGAGAGTTCCTTATATATACTAAAAGTAAAGGTAATTAGTATAGTCGCTTCTAGATACTAGAGTTATATATTATACTATTACGAACGTGTCTATTAAATTTACTACTACCTAGTATTAAGATACTATCTAAGAGTAGCCTTATTAAGAAAAAGTAGTACTAGTACCTAGCCTATACTGCCGCCTACTGGTCTCTCCACTTCGTCTCGTAGGAGGCTACCAAAGCTGAGTGTGAATGCTTTAACAAGGAATTCCAAGGTAAAGCTAGCTGTGTGTATTGTTTCTAACCTAAAGGAGTGTCTGCAAGCTTTGCTGCGCCAGCGCATGAATCCCCATGTCCGATTTGTTACCGTCAGGCCTCAGCCTTATTTAACAATGTTATACAAAGTACCAAGGCTTCCCAGTACAACGAGTCTCCCTGTCCCCCCCCCCAAACCCCCTGTCCCCCCCCAAGCCCCCTGTCTCCCCTGTCTAAACCCTCTCCCTTCCTTCTTGAACAGATCATGCCGCGAAGACGTCCTCGGCGGGAAATTCAATTGCTCGCTTGGTCGGCGGCTTGACGGTCTTCCACTCCCCGTCCTTCTTCTTCTCGATTTTGGTGACGGCGGCCCAAGGGATCAAATGCTCGACCGCGAATTCCTTTTCCTCGGAATGTGAATACTTCTTGCCTGCTTTTTCGTACTCTTCTGCAACATCATGGATGGTTTCGGTGATTTTGGTGGAGTCGAGGGTGTAAAGGTATCCGTTTCCGGCATGTTTCTTGGAGACGTCGATATCGTCCGAGGTAGAGATGAATGGGTCCTTGGAGGGATGCTTCAATAATCCTTCCACATGCTCAAACAAGGTGCCCTCCGGCTTGGAAAAACCTTTGGCCTTGAAACCTTCAGCATCTTTGATGGTCTTGGCAGAGCGTGCGTCGCCTCGGTAGAGAGTGGTGGCTAAAACACCGCTTAGTAGCGATGTAAGAAGACTAAAGAAGACGAAGAAAGAAGAGATGTGCATCTTGTAATAGTGCTTGTGAGTTTATGGTTTTGGGTTGTAGATTGTAAAAGTGAAATATGTGAGATTGTTTAATATGCCGGTTGTAGATGTTGCAGATCTAAGAGAACAGGAACAACAACTTCTTATATATATATTGTTACCTTACCTTGAATAGTATTAACACGTGGTATAAGAAACCTTTACGTACAATCGGATCCTACAAACAAGCTGACAAGTATGAGACCAAAATAAAAACCAGCTGAAGGAGGATGCTACAGACAGGCAGGCATGTTACAGATGCCTCCAAGGCCTGTGTGTTGGTGTTGGTATGGAAGGCAGAGGCAGAGGCAGAGGCACAGTGAGGGCTCGTGGGGGCTGAGAGGAGTTGGGATGATGGTAGAGGAGTGCTTTTCTTATGATGTAGGAGTTGGGATGATGGTAGAAATAGGAGTACTTGACTTATGATGTTAGATGTTAGTGAGCGGTAGCAGTGGGAGGAGTAGGGTAGGCGTGATGTGCCTCATTCCAAGTTTCACTCAATGCTGTTAGCCTTATTTCCGTATGTCGATGATTTTGCCATTTCCGTTACCGGTCCGGTGTCACGGCGTCACTCCTCTTCCAAGTCAGATGGTCCGCAGTGGCCTGTTAGTAGCTCTCGCCTCGTATTGCTAGAGAGAATGATATCAGTAGGAATATAAAGGAATACTGACAGGTATAGGTTAAAACGGAAACCGCCGGGCATAATCAAATCCTACAAGTAAGCTGATACTGCAAGGCTGAGTTTCATCTAACGTGGAGAAGGAACTTTGCAAGTAAGCTTCCTGCTGCTGAACTGCAACAAGGAATCCACAGCCTCGTTCAGAATCTCTCAGTTGTGAAGATGTATTTTCCTCTCTTCGAAATCTTCGGACGGGGTTGCCGCAGGCAGACCCTGAGCAGTGGTTACTACTTAGGCCAGCAAGTGTTGTGAGAAATGACCAGCTAATTGGAATGAAACAATGTAGAGCAGGGAAGAAGTGTTTTTGACAAATCGCCGAGACTCGGTCAATCAAGAAGGTGTCCAGTATGGCCGATGCTCCTGATCTACATGCCTTCCTTCAGGAGCATGACGAAAGTGCACCACAACCTGAATGCCTCGTCCTCCACCATTATTCCTTCGTCGCAATAGTACTGGCCCCTGTCCTCACATAAGACTTGGAGGGTCAGAAGTACGACAGCCTCAGCTTGCGGCACGGTGGTCCTATAGTAGGTATGGATGTAGGTTCCAGCTGAGAAGCGTGGCTTATCCGTGCCATATTACATCATGGTCGGGAACCGGAAGGCAATCAGTATATAGGGTTAGGGTTACATGGTGCCGCTTGACTTCAGCTGCCCTCTGCGAATAAGCAACCCACAGCACGAACGATACTTTGCATACTGCGTCCTCTATTTTCTCCCCTCTCAACCAACTCCGAGCAGAACCTGTTCCTACAGCACTCAGAGGTACGTGCCAACTTCAGAACACCAACTAGGCGTTTCCATGCTCACGCAAAGTACAGATCGTGTACACGCCATGCAGGAGCCTGCCACAGCACCGTGGGGTCTAAGGATCAGCAACGCCGACCTTGAGAAGCTCAAAGCCGGGTTCGAGCCTCAGGATCAGGACGACAAATGGCGCGTCTCGGCCACGGATCAGAGGCAGTGTGGCACCATCTCCATCCATCTTGCTCGAAGCGGGACGGGCAAGGAACTTTACGTCCTTGTTGTGAAGCCAAGCGACGGTGGCAGCAGCGGCAGTGGTGTGATGATCGAAGCTATCACCTGGGAACAAAACAAAGGTGGAATTCGCATCTCGGAGGAGCAGGCCAAGAAGGAGGTAGTGATTATAACCAGACGCCTTCTGGAGTGCGAGTTTGATGCGCTCCCAGAGTATGATGTTTCGGATCTGTGGAATCATTCTGCCGCTCAGCTAGGCGCCAATTGAGCAAACTTTTCTTTTCTGCCTTAGTATCTTAGTATCTAGGCTCAGTCTATTTGTCAATAGACACCGCATCGTGCGACCTCTTTGAAGTCCCCGTTGGAATGCAACCACTGTTAAGGTCCATGCAGGGCTACCTACTATGTAACTCCAAGGAAGCTGTGGGACATCATTTTCCGCGCCCCCCCCCCCAAATCAATTAATCTGCAACATGTAGCCCCCAACAAAGGCAGCTTCTCTTTCTCGGGATGTGCCAACAGCATGTGATTTGGTAATACAGCCACTCCTCTACATGTCCACCTCACTGTAACTATGTCTAGAGTCGCTTTGAAACGTACCGGCTACGCCTTCTCACTGCCTACAATGAAACAGAGCATCCCAGATCCTCGTAAATTGTTGTCTGGTTGTTGGTGCCACACAGAGATCAATAGATACAGAGAGTTGTTTTCTATTCTTCAGCAAGGGGGGCGCACTGGCGGTGGCAGTGCAGCGGCGCAGCACGCGGGAGCCCTAAATGTGGTCTGTGCGCACGCCGGAGATTTTATAATCACGCTGTGGGGGTATATATGCACTTTATTGGTGTATCCTTTTACGGGCGTCATAGCCCATGCAAGAGGATTCAAGTCTTCTAACCCTTTTCTGGAGCCGAAGGCGGGGCCATCAGCGGAAATATTCCATCATGATCCGTGAAACCGATTAGTTCAATAGGCCTCGGTAAAAATAAATAGAATTAGGAGAATGCGCCCCCCTACGCCCCGTTTTCGCTACGACTTTCTCGGTGGTATAATATAGTTAAATAGCCTCGTCATCTCTACGTATAAGCCTAAAAGATCTTGATTATATAACCAGTTAAGACTAGGGGTAAACGGACGCGGGGGCGCGTCCTCTTAAGAAAGGGGAGCTGTAGGGGTATACATGCACTTTATTGGTGTATCCTTTTGCGGGCGTCATAGCCCATGTAAGAGGATTCAAGTCTTCCAACCCTTTTCTCACGCCAACTAATATTTGAAGCTTGCATCGAAAGAAAGGAGCAGTGTTGATGGGAAGAAAGGGGTTATGTTGCTCGAGTAGTACTGAAATGAGTGGAGAAGTTGAAAGAAGGGAAGGTTGAATTGGGAAGAGAGGATGCGAGGAGGGGGGAGTAGAAGGAGTGGAAAAGGAGGTTTGGGATGACATATTGTATTTTGGCAAGAAGAACACAAGATATTAATACGCTGCTGCGGCCCCCCTATATACCTCCTCATCTACGTTATCTTAGTACCTGGCACATACACTTAGATGTGCAGCATCTACATACTCACTCACATCCCCCTACCCCTATTCCCCCTCCCTCATCCCCATCTCCAACCCTCCCTCTTCCTAGCACTCAGACCGGACTGACCTCAATCCTTCATCCTCTAATTTTACCCAGCCACAACCTCGCTCGCTCAGATAAGTCCGCATGCGCCAGCTTCATGCCACTTGTCCCCAAGTACTGTATGTAAATAGCAACAGCAAGCACCATTCGTAACAACAAAGAAGAAGAAGATATAACTATTTAGTAGGTACTTGATTTATATGTCTGTAAGACTTGAAACGGGTTGTTTTGGAAGCGTCACCGCCGTGCAATTTCCACTGGCACCCTGATCTTCTATCAAGTAATCTTGCAGATCGGTGCAAGGGCTCCATCAGCGCGTCGTCGTCAGGGAACCTGATCCTGTTCCGAGCTTGCAAGATGAAAGAACCGTCTTCTTTCTGATGGTGTATTATTTCCACTGCTTCTCCTTTCTACGAAAGGTCTCATCGAGGATGACCAGCCCTCCACGAGCCAATAAAAAGATGGACAACCTTCACGAGTGGATCGCTCTCTTCCACGGTGTGTAACTGCGGCATCCAACCAAAAGAGTTAAGAGGAAGTACCAAAACATCTCCGATGAGTTTCGGCTCGCTGAGTGCCGTCAACTGGCGTCCTATGTACTCTTCTTATGTCTGCTCAGAAAAGTATTCTATCAGCACCGCAGTGTAAGGGAAAGGTCCGGTCGTGCTCATGACCTGTTCGAAACTCAAGTGAAGTTCCTGGGCCGAGCCTCGTTCCCTCATCCCATCATTCTGATTTTCCGGATCAGACCCAACTGCGTCGTTTATTGCATCTTTGGCATCCAGTATTTCTCGCAGCTTACTACATACACGCTCTATCAACCTCGCCATGGCAACGTGCCTAGGTTTGGCCAGGACGGCATATTGCGCAAGCTACACGGTGTAGGGCACACCGGACCAGATCACGTCACCTTTGTGGTCGTTCTCGATGCCCACAACGAGATTGGTCCGATTGGCATACTCCTCAGGATCCACTTCGAGACAGCCTGCATCGGACGGGTGTCGACGTCCGACCAGACCCCGCCGTCTGCGTAGAGTATGAGATATCTCAGCAGGTCGGCGCGGAGAATGGGATCGGAAATGTCGGAGAAGAGTTTTGAGATTTCCAAAGGGAAACGGTTGCGGATATAGGTCTCGCTGTTTGATTCTGTAATGCGCTCATACCGGAAATCAGGGTTTACTGTATACCGTTGGTGGGGGAATCCTGCGGTTCGTCCAGTCGGATCCTCCGAGTCGTCTTTCCAGCTTTGCTAGACCTTCTTGGGGAAAATGAAATCTATGAGTCTTTGCTGGTCGGTGGACGGGAGGGCGTACGTCGCTGAATCGGGAGTCGTGAGGCGCAGAGTGGAATCTATAGCGGAGTCGGGTGCAAAATCTACGTCTACAGCTTGCTTGGGAGGAAGGGAGGCGATTGATACTTTTATGAATCGAGCGAAATGCCAGACGAGCAGTAAAAGCAGAGCTGCAACGGCGACAAATCGATATTTGCTCGGCGAGCAACCGTTCTGCATGGTAATTAGAAGGTTACTTGCAGTTACGATGTAGAATGAAAGTGAAGTTGAAGATAATACGTGACCTTTTACGTAGGTAATCTTGGCGCTCAACACCGAACTAAAACGAAGGGTTGCACTAGGGATGCTATTATGGATTTGGTCCACTAACCAGATAAATATACTAGCAAGAAGGATCGCAAGGCCCTACGGGACAGGTATCGCGATGAATCCAACCCTAGCTCGATGTGTCGCTCCAAAATGGGTAGATGAGGCTTCCTTATCTCAGGTTTATTATCATCAACATGATCAGTCGGTTAAAAGGGGATATACTGGAAGCACGTCAGAAATACTGTCAGCGGTGAGATTCAAGTCCCATTAAGATTTCCAAGGCCCTACAGGCTTTATCTACCTTGAAGCTATATGAAAGGAAACAGCAGGGGCCATATACAGGAATCTGGATTTCCTTAAAGCATTCAGATTGTACGAAAGGAAGCTGAATTAACGGTATAAAGCCGGCCTGAAGTAGAGGCATTTCGGGCACTGATTATGGTACCTGTACGTGGGAAATTAGATGAATTTGGTGATAGATGATGTTGTGGAGTGATGATGCCCAAGAATCTGCGATTGCGAAGTGTCAGATCGTGTGAGTGAGTAATTCGTCGATCGTTCGATGCGTTGTCATTCTTGCGAATTTCCAGGATTCTCACTACATCAACCATTCCATCATCCGAGTATACACTCTAAGGCTGAGTACATACGTATTAACATTTGATACCTCTACAGAAGCTATTTCAAACAATAGTCCACTACTCAAGCCGTCCTCCTCGGCGATGTCGCCACCTACTTTTTCTTCGGCGCTGGCGGTCTATTCGTAGGTGGTGAAACTGGGCTACTCACAGACAGTGGCTCTGCAACTCGCACTATCAGTAGCGATCCTGAAAGCAGGGCGAGGATTGAGGCGGCATTCAAGAAATTTAGAGCAGATGTGTAACGGAAGGAAGCCGATGCCCTAGACGGTGGGAAGGGTATCACTAATGTTTTGGGGTTCTAATGAGGGCGCTATCCCTAAGACGAAGCTGTACACGATATCGTTATCAGTTATTTTACCAAGAAGAGTAATAATATTAACGTTCTCAAGTTATATAGATAATGAAGACGATTTGTCACTTATATAATACGATTGTAATATTATATTAAATTACCTTAAGTAAGTATACTAGTACTATAAAGACCTTTTATATCTTATAAGTAATTTTATATATAAAAATTAAATATAGTATAAGCTTCTATATATTAAAGATACGCTAAGGATACTTAGTACTATTAGAAATTAGGCTAGGTTAACCTTAGTAGTTACTAACTAGGACTAGTTAGGGGGCCTTAGTAGACTAGTAGAGATTTCTTATAATAGTTATTCTATTCTATATAGTTATATCTATCTATTAGTTATTATAATACTATTATACTATACCTAAATTATATATAAATAACTTATTAATATTATTACTATTTAATAGGTTATAAGCCTAGGTTCTACGTAACCTAGGAACTATATAAATTATATAGTAAGCTTTTTACTAAGACTTAGTATTACTTTAAAAGAAATATTCCTAGAACTATTTATAATAGGTACTATTATATCTAACTATTATAAAATTTAGAAGTTAAAAGGTACTAAGAATTATAAACTATAGGAAATTATTATACGTGTATTACTTATAATTAACAGCGTATTTAGGGTTATAAGACTAGAATATAAACTACTAACTAACCCTAACTTACCTACTACTAGAGGAGTAAAACTACCTATTAAGAAGATAGATAAGGAAAAATAGGAAAAGTATATTAATCTAGAGGAGTAAGTACTTACTACTATCTATCTTATTATATTACTATTAGCCTATAATATAATTAAGACTTAGATAATAGTAAAAGAAATATAAGTTAAATTAAAGTTATTATATAAGATAGACTCTTATACTACTAAGAAAGTAATATACTTCACCTTATATAAGCTTTACTTAAATTAATTTAAAGACCTTTATACCTACCTTACTAAATTTAAGGAGTATATATATAAGCTTCTATAAATAAATAGTCCGCTAGAAATAGATTTCTAGATAGCGGTCTTTAAGAGGGGCCTACTAGAAGAGATAAAGGAAGCGGTCTATACCCTTACTAAGATTACTTAATCTAGGGGGGAGTTATAAGATTTTAAGTATATTACTATATTATTAGTTAATAGGTTTATACCTTTAAAGACTAAAGAATCTAAGGTATATACTAGTAATTTTAGTAAATAGCTAAAATAAGGCTAATATTAAAATAAGCCTAGTAATAAAAGCTAGAGTAATAATAATAATAAATATATATTCTATAACTACTAGTATAATATAAAAGACTACTAGTATATTAATTTAAAGCTAGGACTAGAAGGTTTTATTCCTAAAATAAAGAAGGATCTAGAAGTATAAAATAAATAATAGTATTAAAATAGAGGTCCTAGTTATTAATAAAGTAGATAAAACCTAGATAAATAAAAATAGGATAAATCCTATACTACTCGCTTTAAGTATAGCTTATAATAAAATAACAAGTCCTATAAGATTATTATTAACTTAGGAGACTAAGAGTATATCTTCTAGGACTAATCTAAGTTTACTAACTATTTACTAGTCTAGAACTATACTATATTAGGACTAACTAGGGGTAAACTAGTAACTATTAAAGGGATTAGAATAGTACTAATCCTAGTAATTATTAATAATAAGATTAGTAAATTCTTACTAACTAATATTTACTATATACTAAATATTAAATATAACCTTCTATCTATTATATAACTAGACTTATAAGGCTATATATATACTAGTAGCGGAGGGAAGAATATATTCTATAATAAATAAGGTAAGGAGGTATTATAAGCCTTCTTATATAACTATATATACTAGCTAGATACTATATAAATTAACTAGATAAGGGTATTCTAGCTTAAATTAATAGTCCTAGCTAAGAATAATATATCTTAGACCTAATAGTATAAGAGATATAGATATATTAGTATAAAAGTTATAAAGGCTATAGTACGTGCTATTAATATTAATTATAAGGCTACTAATTACTTATAAAAGTACGAGAAATAGGAACTATATAAGAGTTATATATTAGGGAAAATTACTTAAATACCCTTATATATACTAATAGCTAGAGTTACTATCCCTAGCTAATACTAGTATATTAACCTAGTATTAGTAAGTTATATAACTACCCTTAAAGGGTATACTAATATAATAGTATCTATATATAAAGTAATAGGGTTTACTTAAATAGATTATATAACTAGTTAGGTAGAGTTACTATAAAAACTCGAGTTCTAAATAAAATATTAGAATAACTAGGGGTATAAAACAGCCTTTATTCGAAGTAATAATAAACTAGTCTAGGGCCGTAAATATTAATAAATCTTCTAGGAATATAAGATATTTATTACCTTATTAGCTCCTTATAACCCTTATTAAAATAGGATCGCTAAATAAAAGAACTAGATACTATTTAGTAAAGTTAGAATAGTTCTTATTAACGCTAAACTACTATAAGAGTTCTAGGGTAAGGCTATCTACTATATTAATTATATTAAGAACCTTATATCTAGTAAGGATAGGAAGTCCCCCTTTAAGAAATAGTATAGTTATAAACCTTAATTAATATACTTAAAGCTATTTAGATATTAGTACTACTTATTTAATATATTACTAAATAAGAAGAAACTAGATAATAAAGCTATTAAATATTACTTCCTTAGTTATAATAGTAAGAGTATCTACCGCGTATAAGATATTAAGGGATAACGTATTACTTAATTAGTATATATAATATTTAATAAGAGGGCCGCTATATTATTAATAGATAATAATAAGCTTTTAATAGAGGGAGACTCTAGTAATAATAATAATATAGTAGACCTCCTAGGCTAGCTCTAGGCTAACTAATTAGATAGTAGTAATTAGGCCTTAGAGAGAGTAACTACCCCTAATTAATAGGGTGTTAAGGGAGTATTAAATAATACTAAAAATACTAATAATACTAGTAATACTAGTAATAGATTAGTAATAACTTTTCTATCTAGCTAATTAATATTAGGCCTAATTAATAATATAAGTAGGCCTACTAGTTTAAATAGACGTGATTAGGATAATCCACTTAAATTAAATTAGAATAAGTTAAATAATTAGACTACTAAAAATAGTAAAGCGGAGTCGGAATTACTAACTAATTAATATTAGAATAGTTAGGATAGTTTAATACGCTAAATTACTACTATAATACTATTAGCTATTATTAATAAATAATTAACTTGAAATAATAAATCTTAGAGAATTATTCCTAATATATCACGTCGTTCTATTCGTAATAAACCCTAGATTAACTATAGCTAGATAAATAAGAGGGGTATAAAATCTTCTAATAACCCTAATAGGTTTAGAGCTATACTTACCCGCGTTATTACTAGTATTAAGGAGTATCCCTACCTAACGTTAATAGACGTAGCTCTTAGTAGACCTAATAAAGATAAATAGCTCGCTACTACTAAAGAAGAATTAGCTAATTATAATAAGTAGATAATATAGTAAGAACTATATTAATTACCTTGTAAAGTATATATCTTATTAGGTAGGTAGGTCTTATCTTATAAATATAGGCTAATAGGCGAAATTAGCTAATATAAAGTATAGTAAGTAGTTAAAGGCTTCTATTAAATTAAGGGGATTAATTTTAATAAGATATTCTTATTAACCCTAAAGGTATTATTATAGTAACTCCTCCTAGCCCTAATAGCTAAATATAGGCTAGTTATTAAGTATTTAGATAT
>JAABUN010003128.1_pt1 | contig 26735 bp, 21 predicted proteins | sample 5559311 | NCBI WGS metagenome assembly JAABUN01 (sample SAMN10711877, study PRJNA513370) | rock metagenome | isolation source: Antarctica rocks | place: Antarctica: Victoria Land, Siegfried Peak sud
GCGACTGGCCCGCGACTACGAGCGCCTCGCCCAATCGCTCGCCGGGTTCCACCTCATCGCTTTCGCCATCCTGATGGCGGCCCGGCTCGCACGGTTGTTAGCTCAAGGTGCTTAACACGCTCTAGAGGGGAATGGGTGCAGTCGGCGAGTAGGCGAGTAGAACGAGCGAGTGGTCGCAGTTTCATCGACCATACCTTCTCCCGCTCCGCCTCTGTATCTCCTGTTTCGTCCATTCTCTCGTTCGTTCTCTGCGTCTCTGAGGCGACCCGTCCTCATTCGTCATCGACAAAGGTGCGCCGTGGTCGGGTTGGTCGACAATGCAACTATCATCACGGCGTTCATTGCCGGGCTGTTGTCGTTCTTCTCCCCCTGCACCCTCCCGCTGGTCCCCCTCTTCCTCGGCCACCTCGCCGGGCAGACGGGCGATGAATTGGTCGCCGCCGGGCGGTCGGCGCGTGGCCTTCTCCTCCGCAATGCCGCCGCGTTCGTCCTCGGCTTCTCGCTCGTCTTCATCGTCCTCTTCGGGCTGCCTGCGGGACTGCTGGCAGGGGCACTCCGCGACCACCGCGACCTGATCCTGCGGATCGGCGGCGTCGGCCTCGTCATCCTCGGCCTCAACTATCTCGGCGTGATCACCATCGCGCCGCTGCTGCGCGAGTGGCGACCGCACTTCCGCTCGACCCGGCGCGACCACTGGCCGACCTCGATCCTGGTCGGCGCGACCTTCGCGCTCGGCTGGACGCCGTGCATCGGCGCGATCCTCGGCGCGATCACCACGATGGCAATCGTCGGGCGCGACCCGAGCGGCGCGGTGATCCTTCTCGTCGTCTACTCGCTGGGGCTAGGGCTGCCATTCATGGTCGTGGCTGCGGGGTTCGGCAGCGCGCTCCCCCTGCTGCGCCGGATCAACCGGCATCTGCCGACCCTTAATCGCATCGCGGGCGCGCTGATCATCGGCGTCGGCGTCTGCATGCTCGTCGGCGCGTATCAGGCTTTCTTCACCGCCCTGATCCGCATCTCCGGCTGGCAGCCGCCGCTGTAGCGACGCAGCGTTATTCGTCCTGGCAAGGCTTGCGAGTCGGTGTATTGCCGAGCCCATCGGAACAGTGTGCTGAGGGGGGCATGTGGAGCCACCGATGAACGACGAGGTGCGCTGGCGTCGGGCCTTCGCGCGCGAACTCATTGACATGCTGCCGCCGTTCCCCGAATTGCGCGCGGCGTTCGTCGGCGGCTCGGCGGCGCGTGGCTACAGCGACGCCTACTCGGATATCGAACTGCTGCTGTTCTGGGAACGCGAACCTGACCCGGCGACGCGCCGGGCGATCCGCAACGTATGGCGGGCCGATCATCGCCTCCCCCCCGCTCACCCGAGCTACGACAGCGCGCTCCTGGTCCGCGGCGTCCCGGTCGATCTCTGGCAGCGCACCGTCGCCGACCAGGAAGTGGCGCTCGATCGCGTCCTCCGCGACCACAGTCGCGACCTGACGGCGAACGCGGAGCTGGATATGGTTTGCACCGCCCTGCCGCTACGCGGGGAAAATCTTGTCCGGCACTGGCAGGGCCGCGCCGCCGCCTATCCCGAGGCGCTGGCCCTGGGCTTCCTGCGCGAGCAGTTGCCCCACTTCCATCTCCGTCACCTCGGCTTCGCGGCGGTCCGGGACAACCCGACGGCGTTCTACCACACGCTCAGCGACCTCCACTGTACGCTTTTCGTCGTCCTGCTCGCCCTGAACGGCTCCTACTTCCCCACCTTCAAGTGGCTCTACCGGCGCCTCGATGAACTGCCGGTTGCCCCCTCGGGGATCACCCCGCGCCTGCGACAGATGTTCCGCGAAGTTCCGCTCACCGCAGCGGCGCAACTCCACGTTATGCTCATGGAGACGCTGGCGCTGGTGGAGGAGCACTGCCCACAGCTCGATGCGGATGTGCTCGCCTGGGCGCGACATGCTGTGGCGCAAGGGGAGGCGACGCGGGTCGCCCAACCTTGAGTGCGGCAAAGTGCGGCGCGTACTCGGTGGATGTTTCACTGTGCTGCCGCGATCGGACACGGGGGCTAGTGCGCCGCCTTCTTTGCTTCTGCCGTCTTTACGCGGGCTTCTTGATCAGTTCGTCCACCCGCGCCCACAACTCGTCCGGGATCGGGGTGTGGTAGAGGTCGAGCGTCTGCGCCACCCGCTCCGGGTGGGTGATCCCGACGACCGTGGTGGTGATGCGCTGGTCGCGCGTGGAGAATTGCAGCGCGACCGCCGGGAGCGGCACATCGTACTCCGCCGCGAGCATCGCCAGATCCCCGGCGCGGTTGAGCATCGCCTGCGACGCGGCGCGGTACATGTACTTCGGGAAGGCTTCCGGCCCCTTCACCAGCAGCCCGCCGCCGTAGGGCGCGGCGTTCAGCATCGCCATCCCGCGTGCCGCCGCCAGCGCGATCAGCGGCTCGGCACTTCGGTCGAGCAGCGTGTAGCGATTGTGGCTCAGGACGGCCTCGTAGACATCGGTCTCCACGTAGCGGATCATCAGGTCGATCGGGCCGCCCGCGACGCCGAGGTGCGCGATCAGCCCCTCGCGCTGCATCGCCTGCAACGCCTCGACCGCGCCGCCCGGCCCGGTGATCTCCTCGAACGAGCCGTTCTCCGGGTCGTGCAGATAGACGATCCCGAGCCGGTCGAGGCCGAGCCGTTCCAAACTTTCCTCAACCGAGCGGCGCATCCGCTCGGCGCTGAAACTCCCCGTCTCCGGGTCGCGGTCGACCTTCGTCTGCACGACCGCGCCCTCCGGCACCCCGCCGAACTCGCGCAGTGCCAGGCCGACCCGCCGCTCGCTCTCGCCGCCGCCATAGCCGTTGGAGGTGTCGAGGTAGTTCAGCGGGCCGCTGAGCGCCGCGCGGAGGGTCGCCACGGCCCGTTCCTCCGGGACCGAATAGTTGAAGACGCGGGGCATGTCCCCGAGCGGCGCGCAGCCCATGCAGAGGGGCGGCACGGCGATCCCGGTCTGCCCGAAGGGGCGACGCGGCAATGTCTGGGCGGTCATCCGATACTCCTGCGCGGCCAACCCTGGCCCGTCAACACTTCCGTCACGGTATGGGGCGTCGCGATCGAACGCGATCGGTGTTATGCACTCCACTGTGGGTAGCGCGAACCCAGCGGCTGGAAGAGTTCCAGGATGTTGCCGTCCGGGTCCTTGAAGAAGGCGATCCGCACGCTCGGGTTGTCCGCCGGCACGTTCTTCGGTTCGACGTGGAAGGCGACGCCCTTCGCGGACAACTCCGCGTGTGCCGCGTCGAGATCGGCGACTTCGAGGGCGAGGTGCTGCCAGCCGCCGGTCTCGCTGCTCGTCCAGTCCGCGCGCTCGATCAGCTCCACGGCGGTGTCGCCGAGCTGGAGGAAGATCGTCTTGCCGCCGGGGAAGGAGCCGATCTGCGGCAGGCCAAGGTCCTCGACGTAGAAGCGCTTCAGGCGGGCGAAGTTGCCGGTGAAGAGGGCGATGTGGTGGGCTCGGGTGACATGCATCGGGCGATCCTTTCCCTTGCTCTATAGGACATGCCTGTGCGCCCGCTCCGTGTCCCTGCGCGACGCGCACGGGCGCTTCCCGGTCGTGCTGACGAAACATGCCTGATGGTGCCATGCGCGGAGCCGCGCCATCCCGCGCATCGCGCCGCCATTGTACGCGGGTTGGCGCGTAGCGCAAGCAGGATCGTCCCGATCATGCAACCAAATCCGCTTGTCGAGAGTACAACGTATGTAGAACGCCGGGCGTGGGCGGGGGGGGCTGCACGGGTGGTCGTCTACGTGGGGCACCTGTTGGCAATATGTGTGGCAGCGGTAGCGGATAGCATTGGTCCGTGTCGCGAAAGGGCTGGTATACTTATTCATACGCGCATCCTGATCCGCGAGCCGATGCGAGGCAACTCTTCCATGATACAGCGAGGAAACCAGGGCCGACCCCACCATGTAGGGCGGTCACCGCGACGCCCTGAAGGGTACCAGGCGTCGCTTGCGTGTATCTACATCTCGGTCGCGATGAGCTAGCGCCCGCCCGCCCGCGCGACCGCGCTGGCAGTCTGCGGGCACCCGCGATCGCTCACGATCGCGCGGGGAGAGGAGAAGGACATCCGTGTCAGTCGCGCAGACGATCGCTAATCGCGTTGCCGGTAATGTCGAGCGGGTCATCGTCGGGAAGCACCGCGAGGTGCAGCTCGTCCTGGTGGCGCTGCTCTGCAAAGGACATGTGTTGATCGAGGATGTGCCCGGCGTCGGGAAGACGGTGCTGGCGAAGTCGATCTCCCGCAGTATCGGCTGCACCTTCCGGCGGATCCAGTTCACCCCCGATCTCCTCCCCTCGGATGTCACCGGCGTCAGCGTCTTCGACCAGAGCGTCGGCCAGTTCGAGTTTCGTCCCGGCCCGGTGATGGCGCAGATCGTCCTGGCGGATGAGATCAACCGCGCGACCCCGAAGACCCAGTCGTCGCTCCTGGAGGCGATGGAAGAGGCGCAGGTGACGGTGGATGGCATCACCCGCCCGTTGCCCAACCCCTTCGTGGTGCTGGCGACCGAGAACCCGATCGAGTACGAGGGGACGTTTCCGCTGCCCGAGGCCCAACTCGATCGCTTCCTGGTCCGCCTCTCCCTCGGCTATCCGGGGCGCGATAACGAGATCGACGTGTTGGAGCGACAGAGCCAGTCGCACCCGCTCGACGCGCTCGAACAGGTCGTCACCGTGGAAGAACTGATCGCGGCGCAGGCCGCGATCAAGGACATCCATGTGGAGCGATTGATCCTGGAGTACATCGTCTCGCTCGTCGAGGCGAGCCGCAATCACGACGATGTGTATCTCGGCGCGAGCCCGCGTGGCTCGCTGGCCCTCTACAACACGTCCCGTGCGTGGGCGGCGCTGCAAGGGCGCGACTACGTGATCCCGGACGATGTGAAGGAGATGGCCGAGCCAAGCCTGGCCCACCGCCTGATCATGAGCCCGGCGGCGCGCATGAAGAACGTCGATAGTCGGCTGGTGGTCCGTGAGTTACTGACTGCCACGCCGGTGCCGGGCGCGCGCGCGACGGCCGCTACTGCGCCAACAAGCATCGGCGGCGGTATCCTGCGCGGTCGGCGGTCGGACTCGTGAGCGGCGACCCGACCGCGCGCTACAACTGGTTGAAAGTCGCCGCCTTCGCGGTGGTGATTCTGGTCCTGGCGCAGATCAACAATTGGCGCCTGCTCGACAAGCTCTTCCTGACCTTGGTGGCGCTGCTCCTGATCGCCTGGGCCTGGAGCCGGACGAGTCTGCGCGGTCTGCATGTCGAGCGCGAGAGCGGCGCGGATCGGGCGCAGGTCGGCCAGGAGATCGTCGAACGGCTGCGCATCGAGAACGATTCGCGCTGGGGCAAGCTCTGGGTCGAGGTGCGCGATCACTCCTCGGTGCCGGGTCACGCGGCCTCGCAGGTGGTTAGCCTGCTGCCGCGCGGCAGCGCGCGCTGGCAGGCCCGCTCCCTCTGCATCCGGCGCGGGCGTTTCCTGCTCGGGCCGATCACCCTGCACGGCGGCGACCCGTTCGGCCTCTTCCCCACGCAACGTCTGGTGGCCCAGACCCATGAACTCGTCGTTTACCCCGCGACGGTCGATGTCTCCGGCTTCGTGTTGCCGACCGGTGAGCTGCCCGGTGGCAGTACCACCCAGGGGCGCACGGCGCAGATCACGCCGAACGCCGCCGGGGTGCGCGACTACCTCCCCGGCGACTCGTTCAATCGGATCAGCTGGCGCGCGACCGCGCGCACCGGGCGGATGATGGTGAAGGAGTTCGAGCTGGACCCGACTGCGGATGTCTGGCTCGTCCTCGATATGGACGGGCGCGCGCACATCCAGGGGCAAATCCAGGGGCCGGCCGCCGAGAGCGACGATCCGATCGCACGCCTGCTGCTCAATTCGACCGAGGAGTACGCTGTAACCGTGACTTCGTCGCTGGCGCGGCAGTTTCTCAATCAGAACCGGACGGTCGGGCTGGTCGCCGTCGGGCAGCACCGCGAGATCCTGCCGACCGACCGTGGCGCGCGGCAGCTGATGAAGATCATGGAGGCGCTGGCGGTGATCCGCGCCGAAGGGCGGCAGCCGTTGCCGGAACTGCTGGTGACGGAGGCGGCGCGTTTCGGACGGCACAGCACCTTGCTAATCGTCACCGCCTCGACCGATGAGATGATCGCGCGGGCGTTGCTCGGGTTGGTATCGCGCGGCGTGAAGGTGGTCGTGGTGCTCATCGAGCCGAGCACCTTCGGGGCAGCGGAGAGCGCGATCATGCTGGTCAGTGCGTTGGCCGCGATCGCGGTGCCGACGTATCTGGTGAAGCGCGGCGAGGACATCGCCCGCGCGCTGACCGGTTCGTCCAGCCCGACACGACGAACGCGCGTGTGAGCGACGGTGCGGGTCGCGCCGATCGAGATCGGGGGGAGGGTGATGGGGAAGCGAATAGCTGCGCTGCTCTGCGCCTTCCTGAGCGTTGCGAGCGGCCTGGCGCTGATCGCGATGGGGGTGTTCGGCGCGATCGGTAGCGGACGCGCGTCGGAGCAGTTCCTCCGGAGCGTGGTGCCGTTCTCGCTCGGCCTGCTGTTGCTCGAACTCGGTCTGGCGATCGGTTGGGTGACCTGGCTGGCGGCGCGAGGCGCGGCACAGCCTGCGGTGAAACTGCCGCGGTGGTGGCTCCCCGTGATCGCCTACGTCGCCGCGGTCGCCATCGGTATCGGACTCCTTCAGCTCGGTTGGTGGTGGCTCTTCCTCCCCTGCGCGGCGATCGCGGTGACCGCGCCGCTCGCGGTGGTGGGACGACTCGGCTTGCCCTCGTCCGGCACCACCCTCACCTGGCGGCGACTCCTCCCGGCTTTCGCCTGGGGCGCACTCGTCACGCCGCTCCTGGCGATTACCCTGCAACTCCTGGCTGCGGTCGGCGCGCTCGCAGCAGCGGCGTTCGGTTTCGCCCTCGGGGGGCAGCAGAACGTGACGCTGCTGACGCAGATCGTGCAGCGCCTGCAAGGGCGGACGCTGACCGATGCCCAGACCGAGGCGCTGATCCGCATCGTGGCGGCGCAACCCCTGGTCCTGTTGGTAGGGTTTTTCGTCGTCGTCTTCGTCGGCCCGGTTACCGAGGAGTTGGGGAAGTTCGGGGCGGCGCTCCTTTTCGGGCGTACACGCGGCGAGCGAGTTGTGCAGGACAGTACCCTGGCGATCTTCCTGATCGGTCTGACGGCAGGGCTTGGCTTCGCGATCACCGAGAACATCTTCTACACGGCGCAGGCGGGCTCCGCCGGTTGGCCCGTGCAGATCGTGGTCCGCGCCGTCACCCCCCTGATGCACGGCACGGCCAGCGCCCTGTTGGCGCTCGGCTGGGCGCAGCAACGACAGGCTCCCGGCGGCTGGGCGCTCCTGCGCGGCGTGGCGCTGGCGATCGGCCTGCACGCGGCGTGGAACCTTTTCGCCGGAGTCTTCTCGGTGGCGCAAATCTTCAGCGGCGTTGGCGGCGCGGCGGGCACGGGCGCGATCGTGCTGGCGGTGCTCGGCGGACTCGGCCTCGTCGCACTGGCGGTCACGAGCTGGCTGACGCTGCTGCGGCTGCGGCGCGCCCTGTCCGCCCGGTCGGACGGCACGCCGAATCTGCCCACTCCCGGTGACATGGAGCGGACCGATTCGCGTCTGACCTTGCCTGCGCCGCCGGGGGCCGCGCCCGCTCCAGCGACCAGCGAGGGACAATGGCGTCCCGCCGAGCCGCAGCATCCCTGAGCACACCGCCATTCTTCTCCATCCCCTGGCCGCTCGACGATTGATTCGACCTAGTCAGCGAAGGATACAAGCACATGGCACAACTTCGGCTTCGTGAGGGATGGATCACCTTTATCCTGCTCGGCGCGGCGATCCTGACGGTGACCGGCGCGATCCAGCGCGCCGATTGGACCGACGACCTGGCGATCCTGACGCCGATCACCTTCGGTGGGCTCATCCTGGGGCTGGCGCTGGCGAAGTGGCGGCGGTTGCCCGCGATCGTTGCACACCTGGTCGCCCTGGTGGTAGGGCTGGCGTTGATCGTCAACCGGATGCAGGCGGTCCCCGATCTGCTGCCGCTGGCGAGCGATGCGAATAGCTGGCAGGGGGCGGTGCGCTTCATGTTCGCGCGCGCGCAGGCGTGGTACGTCGCGACCGGCACGGACGCATACGCGGACGACTTCTATCTCTTCGTCTTCGGCCTCGCCGGGTTGATGTGGCTCCTCGCCTACGCCTGTACCTGGATGCTCTTCCGCTCGCGCTGGATCTGGCCCGCGTTGCTCCTCCCGGCGACGGTCCTGCTGGTGAATCTCGGCTACGCGACGAGCGCGGTTTCCAACTACCTGGTCCTCTTCGTCATCTGTGCACTCCTCCTGGTCGTGCGCTTCCATGTGGTCGAGCGCGAGGACGATTGGCGTCGCAACGGCGTCGCCTTCCCACAGAGTCTCGGGTGGCGCGCCCTCTGGATCGGCGTGGTCGTCGTGATCCTGACGGTCGGCTTCGGTTGGGGTGCTCCGTTCACCGTCAGCGGCCCCACCCTGGCGGCGGCGTGGGAGCGGGTTAATGGCCCGTGGGCGCGCCTGGAAACGTCGTTCGGGTCGCGCTTCGGCTCGCTACGCGGCAATGGTGCGCGCGGCATCGGCAACTTCGCCTCGTTCGGCGATCGTTTCCGCCTCGGCGGGCCGCTGAAGCTGAGCCAGGCCCCCGTGCTGGTGCTGCAGGCCGACCAGCCCTACTACCTCAAGGCGCGCACCTACGACAATTTCGACGGTCAGATCTGGAGCAGCACGGTGGACGACACCTTCGTCCACACCAACGACGGCCAGCAGTACGCGCCGCAGGTCACGTTGGATGCCAATCAGCCGCTGGCGATCCCCGAGTTGCAAGGGACCGAACAGAAGTCGCTGAACATTCGGATGCTGGAGAACAAGGGCAACACCCTCTTCGCCGCCGAGCAGCTGGTCAGCAACAGCCAGGACAGCTACGTGGTGATGTCCTGGACGCAGTATCGCAATCAGGTGATCGATCTCAACACGACCAGGATCGAAGATCTGCCGCCCGACCTGCGGAACATCTACGGCTTATTGAAGAATGCGCCGGGCACGCTCCGCAACACCGACGAGCAGGGGAACGTGCTGCGCGTGCTGGCCCCGACCGCCACGGATGCGACCCGTACCGGGAACGGCCCGCGCCGCACCGCGACGGTCGTCGGCCCCACGCCGACGCCGGTGTATGTCCTCCCCCCCATAGTGGGCGATGAACTGCTGATCCTGCGCGAGCGGAGCGCCCTGACCGCGCGGCTGGTCGATGTCCGCCCGATCGTGCAGAATGGTAAGGCTGTCCGGATGATCGTGAGCGGCCAGTTGCCGAACTACGGCGATGTGGAGTCGATCCAGCCGCGCGCGACCGTCGGGCGCGGCGCGACCTATCAGACGACGATCAGCACCTCCACGGCGCTCGGCCCGGCGCTCCGCGAGGCGGGTGCCAGCTATCCCGCGTGGGTGACGCAGCGCTATCTCCAACTCCCCGCTTCCACCACCGAGCGGACCCGCCAGCTGGCGAAGGATCTGGAGAACGGCCAGAATCATTACGACGCCGCGCTGGCGATCCAGGGATGGTTGCGCGACAACGTCACCTACAACGAGAACATCGACTACCCGCCCGCCGATCAGAATCTGGTCGATTACGTCCTCTTCCAGAACCGCGAGGGGTATTGCGAGTACTACTCGACCGCGATGGTGATGATGCTCCGCTCGCTCGGCATCCCGGCGCGCGAGTCGGTCGGTTTCTTCAGCGGCGAGTACGACGACGCGCAGGCGGGTTACCTCTATCGAGAATCCAACGCGCACGCCTGGCCGGAGGCGTACTTCCCCGGCTACGGCTGGATCCGCTTCGAGCCGACCAGCGCCCGCTCGGTCCCGGAGCGCGAACCCGCGCCCGCGCCTGAGGCCGCGCCGACCGATGGCACCGTGCTCGGCGGAGGCGGCGCGAGCGGCCCCGGCGGCGTGCTCCCGGAAGATCGCCTCGATGAGGGGCTCGGCGGCGGCGCGGGCGGCACGACCGTCGCCGCCCCGCCCTCCCGCTTCTGGCAGGTCGTGCGGATCGCGGTGCCGGTCGCGGCGATCATCGCGGCGCTGCTCAGCGCGTTCTGGCTTTTCGACCTGCGCGGTCTCAGCGCGAGCGGGCAGTTCTACGCGCGTATGACGCGCTCCGGTCGTCTCGCCGGGGTCCGCCCGCCGCCCGGCGCGACCCCCTACGAGTGGGCGCGCGAGGTCGGCGCGCGGGTGCCGGATGCGCGGCGCTCGCTGGATCAGATCACCGCGCTCTACGTCCGCGAGCGTTACGCCGGGAAGCCGCCGACCGTGCAGGAACTCCGCCTGATCCAGCGCGCGTGGCTGTCGCTGCGCGGGGCGTTGGTGAAGTCGGTCCTGTCATTCCGTCGTCCGAATCCTTCCGAAGGGGGGGACTGACGGCACCGGGAACAAACCACTCGAAGCGCCGCCCCCGCCAGCTCCTGGCGGGGGCGGCGCTTCTTTATTCCGCACCGACATGCGATCGGCACGATGCATCCGGTGTTTTCGGCTACGCCTTCGCTGCTTTGACGCCGCTCCCGATCTCCCGTACTGTGCGACCGACACCGTATGGCCACGGTCATACATAGTCGTCACTCGTTACTCGTCATTCGTCATTCACCCTGAGGGGGCTTCGATGGGTCGGGTCGTCGTCGTGGGGAGTATCAATACCGATCTGGTCGCGCGCACGCGGAGCTTGCCACGTCCTGGCGAGACGATCCTCGGCTCGGCGTTCGCGACGGTGGGCGGCGGCAAGGGGGCGAACACCGCGACCGCCGCCGCCCGCCTCGGCGCGGCGGTCGCGTTCGTCGGCTGCCTCGGCACGGACGACTTCGGCACCGTGCGCCTCGACGCCCTGAAGCGCGAGGGGATCGATGTGGCGCTGATCCGGCGTACGGACACTGCGCCGAGCGGCGTGGCGCTGATCGTCGTCGATGACGCCGGGGAGAACACGATCGTCGTGGTGCCGGGGACAAATGCGCTCGTCGGGCGGGGGTTGGTGGGCGAGTTGACCCTCGCTCCCGACGATGTGCTGCTGACGCAACTGGAGATCCCGCTGTCGACGGTGGAGGCGGCGTTGCGCCGCGCGCGTGCCGCTGGCGCGCGGACGATCCTCAACGCCGCCCCCTTCGATCCGGCGATCGCGCCCCTGCTGTCACTGGTCGATCTGCTGATCGTGAACGAGGTCGAGGGGGCGGATCTCCTCGGCTGGGAGCGGATCGAGAGCGCGACCGCCGAGGCGGCGGCGCGTGCGATCCTGGCTCGCGGTCCCGGCGCGGTCGCGCTGACCCTCGGCGGGCAGGGTGCCGTCATCGGCCAGGGAGAGACCTTCGCCTACCTCACCGCGCCGCTCGTCACGGTCGTGGACACCACGGCGGCGGGCGACGCCTTCACCGGTGCGCTCGCCGCCGGGCTGGCCGCCGATCGGCCCTTCCGCGCCGCCGCAGAACGCGCCGTGCGCGTCGGTAGCCTCACCGTGACCAAGGCCGGGGCGCAGCCGTCGTTGCCGTATGCGGCGGATTTGCAGGAGTGGGAGGGATAGTAGTCAGTAGTCAGAAGGGAACGAGTGGCGTTGCAAGCGGGGAAAGTTCCCTCATCGCAACGCCACTCTAACTACTGACTACTGGTTACTGACTACTCGCTACTGCTTCGGATACGCCCCTACCAGCGGCGAGTCGTCGCGGATCGCCAGCGAGGCGATGTTCTGGCCGGCGTATTTGGCGAGGCCATTGTTCCAGCCGATCAACCAGCCATCGGCAGGCGCGCTGATGGCACCCTCCGCCAGGGGCCGACCCCAGATATCTACCATCTCCGCGATGACCTGCCCGGTGGCGAAACGATCGCCGGGGAGGAGTTGCGGCACGATGATGCCGGAGACTGGCACCCGCGCGGAGTCGTCGCGCTTCGTCGCATAGCCGGGCTCCACGACCGCGCAGGCGACCATCGGCTCCGGGTCGCCGGGGAGGAGGCCCGCCCAGCGCAGGGTGTTGCGGACCCCTGTTACGCCCGCCTCGACCGCCGCCGGATCGACCGCGCCGGTCATCCCCAGCTCGATCGTCAGCGCCGGGATCCCGAGGACGTTGACGAATGCGCCGGTGACCGAGCGGTGCAAGGTCTGGGTGACGTAGCGCTCGGCGACCGCCTCGCGCACGACCGAGATGCCGAAGATGCGCGCCATCTCTTCCAGCCGTGCGCCGAGCGTATCGGCGCGCGCGCGGTCGTTCGCGCCGCGGTAGAGGACGCGATCGACGATCGTGAAGGGGATCGAGCGGATCGAGGCGTTGTGGAGATCGAGCGCCAGATCGCCGCGACCCGCAAACTCCGCGAAGACGCGCGTCACGATCTGCTCGTAGGGACCTGGCATCGTCGTCCCCGTGCGGATCGGCCACTCGGTGGGCCAGAGACGGTTGGGGTCGGTCTGGCTGTAGTAGGGGAGGCGTGCGGCGGTGCGGACCCCGGCGGGATTCAGCGATGGCAGCGCGATGATCGTCCCGCGCAGGCGCCCGGCCAGTTCGTTGGTCATGATCCGGTGGATCACCGGTAGCCCGGTCAACTCCGCGCCGTGGATATTGGCGGTGAGCCAGAGGGTCGGACCCGGCTCGCGCCCCTGCGCGATGATGACCGGCAGGCGTTCCTAACCGCCGCTCGGCAGATCGAGGACCGCCAGGTTGCCATAGGCCAACTCGCCCGGGCGGGACGTTGCCGAGCCGATGCTGAACGGTGTGTTCGCAGTCATGGAGTGCGTTGCGCTTTCTCGCGCTCGCGGCGCGGTTGCTGGCTTGGGCCTGGTCGTTGTCGGTCGCGCGCATAGTATCCGCTGCCCTGCTCAACGCTGCGGGCAGCCTACCGGGAAATGCCCGGTGGCAGGGCGCAAGGTGGTTTGTGCCAGTGAGGGCGGCAGGCTACGATCCCGCCGGATCTCCCGCGCTGCTCGTTATCGCCAGGTCCTCACGAGACCGGCTCCTGGCAGGGCGCTGTACCCGCCGATCAACGCCGCCCCCGCACCAGCATCGTCGCGGTGCAGCGGCTCCAGGATCAGATAGAGCACGACGGTCAGGAGCGCCAGCACGCCTACCAGTGCGGCAATGGCAACCCAGCGCCTCATCTTCTCTATTCCTTCCCTCTGGACAGCGATTAACCGGGTAAGCGCGTCGCCTGACTCGGGTCGTAGCCCTGGCGTTGCCGGAGTGCGCCGGTATCGACGGTTACGACCCCCTCCGCCACGCTGAGGCCGTACAGATCGAGCGGGCGCGGCGACGGCCCCCCCGTGCAGGTACCCTGCCGGTCGAAGGTCGAATTGTGGCAGGGGCAGTGGAACCGCCCCTCGCCCTCGTTCCACGGCACGATGCACCCGGCGTGCGGACAGGCCCAGGAGAGGGCCAGCGCGCCCTCGGGATTGTTGATCAGCCAGAATTTGCCGTCGCGGTTAACGAGCGGCTCGGCCCCCGCCTGCGGAACCGCCGCGACCGGGAGGGTGACCTGTTTCCCTTCGCCGCGCAGGCGCGACCAGAGCGGCGCGCCGACACCCACCGCCGCCCCGCCCACGATGAGGACCACCACCCCGGCAATGCCCCGGCGCAAGAGGCCACGCCGCGAGGTGGGCGTTCCGGTCGGGCCGCTCGTATTCGTCGATCGTTCGTCGTCCATCCCGCCCCGCTCGCTCCGCGCTCGTCGTGTTGCCTGCCGCAGCGAGTCGTGCCGCGAGCGTACGGCGATATTCTCCCACCGATCATCGTCGCTCTGCTACTCCTCACCCCACCAGGTGGCGCGGGCGGCGCGTCGGGCTACACACGCAGCACACGTGGCTGCGACGGCCCGGCGATCCTAACGCCTGAATCCCAAGCCCCAGATCGGGGAGAGGGCCGCGATGAGGTCGATCGGTTCGGGGACGCCGCGCATGATGATTATGCCGATCTGCTGCTCGCCGATCGCGGTGAGGCACCACGCCGCCGCGCTGTTGTCGTGGATACTGCACCAGGGGGCCGCGCTGTTGTCGTGGATACTGCACCAGGGGGCCGCGCTGTTGTCGTGGATACTGCACCAGGGGGCTGCATGGAAGAAGGCGAAGCCGAACACGGCTGTGCGCGAGCGTAGGACGGACGTCCGGGTGTGGCATGGTGCGGTGTGTGACCCGCGCCGCGTCCCGCTGGGTCGGTAGCGTTGGCAGTTTTCGCTTACTACAAAGCGCCACCTACGTAGGCCGTCGCGCCGTCGTGTCGCTGCGTGATCTGTTGCAGAACAACGGGCCGGTGCGCGCTCGAGTCGCGGGAACGATGGCGCGCGGCGCCACCTACGGGGGTGCCGCCGACGCGAGGTCAGACGAGATCGACGACGATCTCCCGCGCGCGGAGTTCTTCGACCACGGCGAGCGGCGCATCCGCGCCGGTGATGATCCGATCGATCTCGTGGGGGAGGGCGAAGGCATCGAAGGCGCGCCCACCGAACTTGCTGGCATCCACGATGCCGACGACCGTGCCGCACGCGACGACCATGCGTTGCTTCAGTTCCGCCTCGTCGAGATCGCTCTCCATCAGGCCGTCTTGCGCGGTCAGGCCGCGCGCCCCGAAGAAGCCGATCTGCGGGCGGAGGCGGAGCAACAACTCGGTGGTGTGGTGCCCGACGAGCGAACTGGAGCGCGGGCGCAGCGTGCCACCAACCACGACGGTGGTGACGCCGGGGGAGAAGTTGAGTTCGAGGGCGGTGTAGAGGCCATTGGTGACGACGATCAGATCCTCGCGATCCTTGATCAGTCGCGCCACTTGTAGGGCGGTGGTGCTGGCGTCGAGGAAGATTCGCTGGCCCGAGTCGATCAGCCGCGCCGCCGCCGCCGCAATCCGCTGCTTCTCTTCGAGCCGCTCGCGCTGGCGCGCGGCGAATTGCAACTCCAGCCGCCCGCGCCCGGAGATCATCGCACCGCCGTGGACGCGGGTGAGCATCCCCTGCGCCTCCAGCGCGTCGAGGTCCTTCCGCACGGTCACATCGGAGACGCCGAGGAGCGTGCTGAGCTGTCCCACGGCGGCGCGATCGCCGACGCTGAGATGCACGAGAATTTGCTCGCGTCGCCGCTCCGGCGCGATCGTCTGCTCTCCCCGTCCCATCCCCACCCCACCTCACCCGCGCCCCACACCTCATCCGAAAGCAGTATAGCCGATTCATGCCCCTTTCACGCCTGACCGATGGGCAAACGAAACAAAAGCGAAAGAGAATACTGTGAGAAGTGCTTGACGTGTGACCGCCAGTCTGGTATCGTGGCGATGGGAATGGGTGGGCGAGTGGGAGTCTGCGGTTGTTGCGGGGTGAGTTGGTGTGCGTGTGCTTGCACCGCCGCTTGCTCACCCTTCTCGCCGCCCGTGTAGCGTGTGCCGCGCCTCGGCAATCATCCGGCAAGTGCCGGGAAGATGCCGGGGCGCGGCCTTGCGCGGCCCCCTGTTCGCCCCTCCCGCAACACAACTGAAAAATGAGGTGGAAAATGGTCGGCACACCGCCGGATCGGTCGGTGCAGGATGCCTATACGTTGGCGCGCGCGCGCTATGCCGAGCTTGGCGTGGATACCGAGCGGGCGCTCGCCGCGCTCGGCAAGATCGCCCTGAGTGTCCACTGCTGGCAGGGGGACGACGTCGCCGGTTTCGAGAATCCGGGCGGTCCGCTCGAAGGGGGGATCGCCGCAACCGGCAACTACCCCGGCAAGGCGCGCACGCCCGACGAGTTGCGCGCCGATCTCGATCTGGCGTACAGCCTGATCCCCGGTCGCCATCGCCTGAGCCTGCACGCCATCTACGCCGAGACCGGCGACAAGAAGATCCCGCGCAACGAGCTCACGCCGGAGCACTTCACCGGTTGGGTCGACTGGGCCAGAGCGAACCGGCACGGCCTCGACTTCAATCCAACCTGCTTCTCGCACCCGCTCGCGGCGGATGGCTTCACCCTGGCGCACCCCGACCCGGCGATCCGCACCTTCTGGATCGAGCATTGCATCGCCGCACGGCGGATCGGGGCCAGCTTCGGACGGGCGCTCGGCACCCCCTCGATCACCAACATCTGGGTGCCGGATGGGATGAAAGATTCGCCGGTCGACCGCCTGACGCCGCGCCTGCGGCTGCGTGAGGCGCTGGACGCGGTCTTCGCCGCGCCGATCGACCCCGACGAGAATCGCGATGCGGTGGAGGCCAAGCTCTTCGGCCTCGGCTCCGAGAGCTACGTGGTCGGTTCGCACGAGTTCTACCTCGGCTACGCCGTCGGGCGACCAGGCGTGCTGCTCTGCCTCGATGCCGGGCACTTCCACCCGACCGAGACGATCGCGGATAAGATCTCCTCGACGCTCCTCTACACCTCCGAACTGCTGCTGCACGTCAGTCGCGGGGTGCGCTGGGACAGCGACCATGTGGTGACGCTGACCGACGATTTGCAAGCGATCGCGCAGGAGATCGTCCGCGCCGACGCGCTCGATCGCACCCACATCGGCCTGGACTTCTTCGACGCCAGCATCAATCGGGTGGCGGCGTGGACGATCGGTTCGCGCAACGCCCTCCGCGCCCTGCTGCTGGCCCTGCTGGAGCCGCGAGGGGAGTTGCGCGCTCTCGAAGGGGCGGGCGATTATGGCGGTCGGCTGGCGCTCCTCGAAGAGTTGAAAGGCTTGCCCTGGGGCGCGGTCTGGGATCAATTCTGCCTGCAAGAGGGCGTGCCGATCGGCGGGCGCTACATGGACGCCATCCGCGCCCATGAGGCCACGATCCTGCCGCAGCGCGTCTGAGCGAAAGAGGGAGAGATGGCGACGACATCCGCCTTCACGGCGGTCACCTACGGCTGGGACGACGCCCACGCCGCCACGCTCGATCCGGTGGGCCGTCTCGTCTACCGCTCGAATCTGCTCGGCGCGGACGGGCGGATCACCAACACCGGCGGCGGCAACACCTCCGCTAAGCTGACCGAGACCGATCCGTTGACCGGCGAGCCAGTCGGAGTGCTGTGGGTGAAGGGATCGGGCGGCGATCTCCGCACCGCCGAACGGGAGAACTTCTCCTCGCTCTACCTCGATCGGATGCGCTCGTTGCAGGCGCACTACGAGCGCGCCCCGGAGCGCGGTCCGAAGACGGCCATCGAGGATGCGATGGTCGGCCTCTACAGCCACTGTACCTTCAACCTCAACCCGCGCCCCTCTTCGATCGACACGCCGCTGCACGCCTTCGTCCCGGCCAGGCACGTCGATCACATGCACCCGAACGCGGTGATCGCGATCGCGGCGGCGCGCGACTCGGCGCGGTTGACGCGCGAGATCTTCGGCGACGATGTGATCTGGACCGCGTGGCAGCGCCCCGGCTTCGACCTCGGGCTGAAGCTCGGCGAGGTCAGCCGCGCGCACCCACGGGCGCGCGGGGTGATCTTAGGCAGTCACGGCCTGATCAACTGGGCCGACGACGACAAGGCGTGCTACGGCCTGACGCTCGAATTGATCGAGCGCGCGGCCCGCTTCATCGCCGCGCGCGATCGGGGCGAAGGGACGTTCGGCGGGCAGCGTTACGCCGCCCTGGAGGAGGGACCGCGCCGCGCGACCCTGGCGGCGATCCTCCCCTGGCTGCGCGGGCAGGTCGGGCCGACGCGCCGGATGATCGGCACGATCCAGGACGACGGGGCGATCCTGCGCTTCGTCAACAGCCACGACGCGCCGCGCCTCGCGGAGCTCGGCACCTCCTGCCCGGATCACTTCCTGCGGACGAAGATCAAGCCGCTTTACGTCGCCTGGGATCCGGCGAGCGGCGACGTGGCGGCGCTGAAGGCGACCCTGACGGAGGGGTTGGCGCGGTATCGCCGCGAGTACGCGGAGTATTACGAGGCGCATAAGCACGCCGATTCCCCGGCGATGCGCGACCCGAACCCGACCGTGATCCTGATCCCCGGCCTGGGGATGATCGCCTGGGGGAAGGACAAGAGCGAGTCGCGCGTCACCGCCGAGTTCTACGGCTGCGCGGTCGAGGTGATGCGCGGCGCGGAGGCGCTCGACGCCTACACCGCGCTCCCGGCGCAGGAGGCGTTCGACATCGAGTACTGGATCCTCGAAGAGGCGAAACTCCGGCGGATGCCGCCGGAGAAGGAACTGGCGCGGCGCGTGATCGCGGTCGTCGGCGGTGGCAGCGGCATCGGGCGCGCGGTGGCGCAGCGGCTCGTCGCGGAGGGCGCGCAGGTCGTCTGCGTCGATCGCGACCCGGCGGCAGCCGCCGCGACCGCCGCGCTGATCACCGACCGCTACGGGGTCGGCATCGGGGTGGCGGGGAGCGGCCTCTCGGATTGCGGCCCGGCGCTCGGCTTGCAAGCGGACATGACCGACCGCGCGAGCGTGCGCGCGATGCTGGACGACGCGGCGCTGGCCTACGGCGGGCTGGACGCGATCGCGGTGACGGCGGGGATCTTCGTGTCGCCGGACGCCACGGGACATATCCCCGATGAGCGGTGGGCGCAGACCTTCGCGATCAACGTGACCGGACTCTACATCGTCGCGGACGAGACGGCCAAGGTCTGGCGCGAGCAAGGGCTTCCGGCCACGCTGGTGCTGACGACCTCGGTCAACGGCGTCGTGCCGAAGAAGGGGAGCCTGGCGTACGACACGAGCAAGGCGGCGGCGAACCATCTGGTCCGCGAACTGGCGGTGGAACTCGCGCCGCTGGTCCGCGTGAACGGTGTCGCTCCCGCCACGGTGGTGCAGGGGAGCGGCATGTTCCCACGCGAGCGCGTGTTGTCGTCGCTGACGAAGTACGACATCGCGCACAGCGAGGACGAACCGACCGAGTCGCTGACCGCCAAGCTGGCCGGGTTCTATGCCGACCGCACGCTCCTGAAGCACCCGATCGTCCCCGCCGATCAGGCCGAGGCGATCTTCCTGCTGCTGAGTGAGCGGTTACGGCAGACGACCGGGCAGATCATCACGGTGGATGGGGGACTGCACGAGGCGTTTTTGCGGTGAGGTGGGATTATACAGTGCTGTTATGTGTTTGGGCTGCTGAAAGGATAGTGTCAGTTGATTAGCTGACTGTTCCAGCGCGATCTGTCGGGCGTGGATAGCCGAGGGATTAAAAATCCCTCGGCTGAAGGCGGCCCACGCCGCCGCGAAGTCCGCCTGCGCGGACTGGAGCGTTGTGGGATCGTAAGCTGGACACCGCCAAAAGTGAAATCGAGACCGCTAGATTGTACCAACGGCTCCACTTTATAGAGTCCGCGCAGGCGAACTTTGTGGCGGCGTGGGCCGCCTTCAGCCAGGAGTGGCTGCCCTCCGGGGTACTTCAGTCCATCGGCGATCCGCGTCAGTGACGCGATCACCCTGACCAGGGTGATCGCGCGTGAAACTCACCACCACAAGCCGAACGAGGAGGTATGGGCGAGCGGCACGATTTCCTGGCGGTCGACATCGGGGCGGCGAGCGGGCGGGTCATCCTGGGGCGCTGGGATGGCGTGCGCTTCGACCTGGAGGAGTTGCACCGCTTCCCGAATGAACCGGTCCGCATGGCAGGGGGGCTGCACTGGGACGTGCTGCGCCTCTGGCATGGGGTAAAAGTGGGGTTGTCGCGCTACCGGGTGCGCGACGGCGCGATCCTCTCCGGGATCGGCATCGATACCTGGGCGATCGACTTCGGGCTGCTCGACCGCAAGGGGCGACTCCTCGGCAATCCCTATCACTATCGCGACGGGCGCACGGCGGGGGTCGCGGAGCGCGTCGATGCGATCGTCGCGCCGGGGGCGCTCTACGCGCAGACCGGCATCCAGCGCCTGCCATTCAATACCCTCTACCAACTCGCCAGCCTGGGCGCGGACGATCCGCAGCTCGCCGCCGCCGAGTCGTTGCTGCTGATCCCCGACCTCTTCGGCTACTGGCTGACCGGGCGGCGGGTGGCGGAATACACCAACGCCACGACCACCCAATTCCTCGACGCGCGTACCGGCGAGTGGGCGACCGATCTGCTGGCCGCGCTCGGGTTGCCGACCGCATCGCTGCCGCCGATCGTCGCGCCCGGCACGGTCCTCGGCGAACTCTTGCCTCCCGTGCGCGCCGAACTCGGCCTGCTGGAGGGTACCCTGTTCATCGCCACCGCCACGCACGACACCGCCAGCGCGGTCGCCGCGATCCCCGACCTCGATGACCACAGCGCCTATATCAGCAGCGGCACCTGGAGTCTCGTCGGCGTGGAATTGCCCGCGCCGATCCTGACCGAGGCGGCGCGGGCGCGCGACTTCACCAACGAGGGGGGTGTGGCGGGGACGATCCGCTTCCTGAAGAATGTCGGCGGGCTCTGGCTGTTGCAGGAATGCCAGCGGTCGTGGGAGCGCGCCGGACAGGGCCGCTCGTGGCCGGAGATCGTGGCGCTGGCGGAGGCCGCGCCGCCATTGCGGAGCCTCGTGGACCCCGACGCGCCCGCGTTCCTCAGCCCGGACGATATGCCCGCCGCGATCCGCGAACAGTGCCGGCGGACCGGGCAACCGATCCCGGACGATGTGGGCGCGCTGGCGCGCTGCTGCCTCGAATGCCTGGCGCTGAAATATCGCTGGACGATCGCGGCGATCGAGGGGTTGACCGGGCGGAGCATCGCGACGATCCGGATCGTCGGGGGCGGGAGCCAGAACGCGCTCCTCTGCCAGCTGACCGCCGATGCGTGCGGGCGGCGTGTGGTGGCCGGCCCGACCGAGGCGACCGCGCTCGGCAACTGCCTCGTGCAGGCCCTCGCGCGCGGCGTCCTCCCCGATCTCGCGGTGGGGCGTCGCGCCATCGCCGCCTCGATCGAGCAGCGCACCTATGAGCCGATGGTCGATCCGGCGTGGGATGTGGCGTATGAGGCGTTTGTTAGGTTGTTGGGGTAGGGGACGGCCCTCACCCCCGCCTCGCTGCGCTCGGCACCCCCTCTCCCAATTCTAGGAGAAGGGGAAGTGCCGTTGCTTATTTATCGGCCTTTAGTTGATGGTGGGATGTCTTGGTCCGTGCGCGGATAGAGTGGGTGGCGCACACGGAAGGGGACGGTAAGTTCTTCCGTCGGCAGATCCAAGCCGTGTTCTTCGATCAGTTGCTTGAGTAGGGACGGGGTTGCATCGATCTCTTCATGGTCGATGCGTCGCATGGTCTGGCGAAGGACTTCGTACGATACGCCCGTTTGAGTCAGGAGTGATTCGAACGCGCGCCCGCGCACTTGGATGACCGGATCCTCTTCCAATGCCCGCAAGAGTGCCCAGTCGGGAAAGTCTGTATCTTCTTTTGCGTCCCTCAGGAGCATCGCCGCCGTTATGCGAACGTCGCTGCTCGGATCCTCGATCAGCATATAGCGTAGGTGGTTGAAGAGGTCGGCGTTGCCGCGCAAGTAATCGAGGTAATGGAAGCCAAGTAGCCGGATCGCGTCTTCTCGCCAACGTGCATTGGTATTGTAAAGGCAGCGCTCGAAGAACGGGATCGCGGGCTCGTAGTGTGCCTCTGCGAGATCGTGCAGTTGCCAATAGAGTGCATCATGGTCTTGGTCCTCGATAGCCGGGCGTGCGCTCGCCTCCTCGGCGCGGGCGAGGATTGATCGATATTGCGTCTCTTGATCGTTGTCCATAACTGCCCCGTACATTATTGCTCGATGATTGCTTGTGAGTATAGCGTGTGAAAGGGGCGGGGGCGGTGAGTGATCACCGCCCCCGCCCCTTTGCGTTCTTGACGTTACGCCACCTGATCGACGCGCCAGTAGCTGTCGAGCGCCTGCCACTGGACGAACGCGAACCAGCCGCGCGTGGCCGGGAGATCCCAGCCCTCCCAGGCGTCGGTGGTGGCACCAGTGCCGCGAATCGGCCCGGCGTACCGGATGTAGGTGGCGATGTCGCCGCGATGGCCGGACGAGGCGGGGATATTCGGGTGGAGGCGCGGGTCGTCGTCCTGCCGCCGCCAGTAGCCGCGCGCCACCATCGCGCGCGCGATGAACGCGATGGTCTGGATGTTGAGCACCTGATTGAGCGGCCCGTAGGTGCCGTCCCCATACCCCTTCGCGACGCCGTAATAGGCCAGGGTGCCGACGTTGCGCCAGAGCGCATCGTCGACCGTGCCGCGATCGGGGAAGGGGGTCGCGTGGTCCTCCGTGTCCCAGCGCATCGCGCGGGCGATCAGTGCGGCCATCTGCGCGCGCAGCACCGGGTCGCCGGGACCGAACTGGCCGTCGCCGTAGCCCTTGATCACGCCGCGCGCCGCGAACTGGCCGATCGCCTCGTAGGCTCCGGCATTCGTCGGCACATCCGCGAAGGCGGGGCGCGGGGCGAAGGAGGCGGTCACGTCGCTGTCGCCGATCATCGCGATCGTCAGTGGACTGGCCCAGCCGCCGTGCTTGCCATCGACCGTCCAGCCGGTGAAGACCTGCCCCCCCGCCGGAGCGGGGACGAGCGACGCGACCGCGCCGGAGGGGAAGGCGCTCGTCCCCGGCGTCACGCTGCCGCCCCCCGCGACCGTAACGGCGAGGCGGAACTGCGGTGGCGCGGCGCTGCACGGCGCGGGGGTGACCGCCTGCGGCGTCTCGATCACGCCGACGGTCGGGAAAGCGCCGCCGCCGATGATGCCGGTCGGATCGACGCCGAGCCAATCGCGCAGGAGGGTGCCGTAGACCGAGCGGAAGTCGAGGCCGTAGCGTAGGTCGCCATTATCCAGATCCCCGAGGCTCGGGTGATTGCCGTAGAGCCCGGCCTTGATCCCGCCGCCGATCAGATAGAGGGACGCCGCCGCGCCGTGGTCGGTGCCGCCCGAGGCGTTCTCCGCGACCCGCCGCCCGAACTCCGAGAAGGTCATGATCGCCACATCGTCGAGTCGCCCGAACCCTTCGAGATCGCGCATGAAGGTCTGGACCCCCTCCGAGACGGTCTTGAGCAGGGTGTTGTGCGTGCCCGCCTGACTGGCATGGGTATCGAAGCCACCGATCGTGATGTGGAAGATTCGCGTACCGAGGTCGGCGTTGATCAGCTTGGCGATCGTCTGCAAGCCGCCCGCGAAGCCGTTGGCCGGGTAGCTGACCGTGCTGGTGTAGGAGGCCGCGACCGTCTTCAGCTTGTCGGCGGTCTCCAGCGCCTCGGTCGCGGCGCGACGCACGAAGTCCTCGTAGCGCCCGCCCGCGCGCCCGCCCGCGTTGATCGCGCGCATAGCGTTGAGTTGGTTGGTGCTGTCGGCACCGTACTTGCCGTCGGTGTTGAACTTGAAACTGTCGAGCGAGGTCAGCGCGGGGACGATGCTCTGCCCGGTCCAGAAGAGTTTGGAGACGGTGTCGCCGAAGTCGATCGCGTCGAGCGGGCGGTCGGTGCCGGAACACTGTGCGTCGAGGAAGCGCCCGAGCCAGCCGGTGCGCTCCTGGATGTCCGGGCGACCGGAGGTCCAGATGTCGGTCGAGCGGAAGTGCGAGCGGTCCGGGTTCGGGTAGCCGACACCGTTGAGGACCGCGAGGTTGCCGCTGTCGTAGAGGCTTTTGAAGGGTGCGAGGTTCGGGTTGAAGCCGAGGGTGTCGCTGATCTTGAGGACGTTCGCCTCCGGGATCGCGAGGGTTGGGCGGGCCTTGTAATAGAGCGGGTCGCTGTAAGGGACGACGCTATTGAGGCCATCGTTGCCGCCGCCGAGCTGCACCACGACGAGGATGCGGCGCACGTTCGGCCCGGTCATCAACGCGTCGTCGGTCTGCGCGAGGGCCGTGGCGGTCTGGGTCAGGAAAGTCGGCGCGGTGGCACCCATCGAGAGGAGGAGGGTTCCCCGTTTCATGAAATCACGCCTGGTGAACGGCATCTGCTCCAACTCCCTCATGCAGCGGCGCTCGCGGCGACTGTTGCGCATCGCTCGGGCGCGTTCCGATCGGTTCTGTACGTGCAAATCGTAGGGTGAGCCCAGCGGACGGGGCAATAGCCAAAAGGTCACGAAGGACGAAGTTGGCGTGCCGTTGGCCCTGCCTCTACGAGTGAGGATCGCTTGGCCTATTATCCCGCCAGTTGCCCTTCGGCGCTCGGGTATCGGTCGGCGCGCTATATCATGCGCTTGGCATTACAGTATGCCGCCTGTGCGCGCGGGCAAATACCGCCGCGCGCGATTCGGGGTCGCCCGCCCATTCCTCCAGCAGCTAGCGCGCCCGGTCGAGGAAGGTGCCGCCGTCCGGCGCGGCATACGCGAGGAAGACGCCGACCTGGCAGTGCTCGCTCCGCCCGGCGGTGCCGCCGTACCGGCGCGCCACCCCCACCGCCCTGTCGCCCCGCTTGGGCATGCCGGTCTGGTCGACGACGCGCCCCCCGCCCGGGTCGCCCGGCCGCGCAACGACGAAGGCGCGAGTCGTCGCGCACCCCGTCGGCCTCCCGCCGTGCCCCCGCGAGCAGGCGCTGCCGGACGTTCGTGCGCGCCGCCATGCTCACCAGCCCGCGCAGGTACCGCCTCGCCCGGCGTCGCGGTCCGGCGCGACGGTGGCGTGGGCACAGGGGCGTCCCCACCGCCGCCGCCACCGCCCACGCCGCCGCCCGCCCGCCATCGTCGGAGCCTGACCGCTTGACAAGGTACGTACAACTGCAAAACCAGCTCTTGTTATCTATGAACCGTTGTCCGGCCCCGCCCGCTGCGCTACACTTTCCCTCGCAATGCCCGCCACAACATGCACTGCATGGCTGCGACGGGCATTCGTGCTAACGTGGTGGTGCGCGGGCAGCGCGTATGCTGTCGTCGATGTCGATGCGGGCGGCTGCCCCTATCCCTTGGCTGTCCCGAACGATGCTGAGGCCTCGCTGACGACGCGGTAAGGAGTGCATGATGAGCGATGGAAATGGCAAGCAACCCGCGCATACCGACGGGCAGGGCGAAGAGACCCAGCAGGAAGGCCAACCGAAGTTGACCACCCGGCAGGGACACCCGGTCTACGATAATCAGAACAATCGGACGGTCGGCGATCGTGGCCCGACCGTGCTGGAGAACTACCACTTCCTGGAGAAGATCAGCCACTTCGATCGCGAGCGGATTCCGGAGCGCGTCGTGCACGCGCGCGGGGCCGGCGCGCACGGCTATTTCGAGGCGTACGGCACGATCGGCGATCAGCCCGCGAGGATCTATACCCGCGCCAAGCTCTTCCAGGAGCAGGGCAAGCGGACGCCGGTCTTCGTGCGCTTCTCCTCGGTGATCCACGGCGGCCACTCCCCGGAGACGCTGCGCGACCCGCGCGGCTTCGCGGTCAAGTTCTACACCGAGGATGGCAACTGGGATCTCGTCGGCAACAACCTGCCGGTCTTCTTCATCCGCGACGCGATGAAGTTCCCCGACGTGGTCCACGCCTTCAAGCCGGATCCGGTGACGAACCGTCAGGATGCCAATCGTATCTTCGATTTCATCAGCCAGACCCCCGAGTCGATGCACATGATCTCCTGGCTCTTCAGCCCGCGCGGCATCCCCGCCAATTACCGCGAGCAGGAAGGGTTCGGCGTCAACACCTACAAGATGGTCAATCAGGAAGGCGTCGGCGTGCTGGTGAAGTATCACTGGACACCGAAGGCGGGAATCTGCGGCTTGACGCAGGAGCAGGCCGAGGCGATCCAGGCCAAGAACTTTAACCACGCCACCCAGGATCTCTACGACGCGATCGAGCGCGGCGACTACCCGGAGTGGGAGTTCTCCGTGCAGGTCATGTCGGATGACGAGCACCCGGAGTTGAACTTCGATCCGCTGGACGCCACCAAGACCTGGCCCGAGGATCGGTTCCCGAAGTTGCCGGTCGGTCGGATGGTCCTCGATCGGAACCCGAAGAATTACTTCGCCGAGGTGGAGCAGGTCGCGTTCGGCACCGGCGTGCTGGTGGACGGCCTGGACTTCTCCGATGACAAGCTGTTGCAGGGGCGCACCTTCTCCTACTCCGATACGCAGCGTTACCGGGTGGGGCCGAACTACTTGCAACTGCCGATCAATCAGGCCAAGACGCACGTGGCGACGAACCAGCGCGACGGCCAGATGACTTACAACGTCGATGGCAACGCTGCCGGGGCGAATCCGCACGTCAACTACGAGCCGAGCAGCCGCAACGGGCTGGTCGAATCGCAAATGAGCGGCACGGCGCATACCCCCTACGTCGCCGGGCCGGTCACGCGGCAGGCGATCAGTCGCAAGAACGAGTTCGAGCAGCCGGGCGAGCGCTACCGGACAATCGAGACCTGGGAGCGCGACGATCTGGTCCATAACTTGATCGATCAACTCTCCACCTGCAATCAGGACATCAAGGAGCGGATGATCGGGCTCCTGACCAAGTGCGACAGCGAATACGGACAGCGGGTTGCCGAGGGGCTGGGCATCCAGGTCGCGGACCTCGCGGTGCTGGCGGACGACTAACCCGCCTCAGTAACGAACGACAGAGCAGGGCGCGGCGCGGGAACCCCCGTGCCGCGCCTTTGTGTCTGTCTGCGGGAAGGGCGGCGGGCGCTCCCGGTTGCGCGCATCGTTTCGCTGTGTCGCCGTGGCCGGGCTGCGGGCGCGGCCCGCACTCCCGCGAAAGCCTGCGGAACGATCGGGTCCGCCTTTGCTGTCGATAAGCAGCCCTAGTGAGTTGTCAATCGTCAATTACGGGGTAGAGGTGCTTGAGCTTGATGCGGGCGTCGGCGGTGGTGAAGCGCCAGTCGATGGCGCTGTCGGCGGCGTTGCGGGCGGCCTCCCACGCCG
>JAABUN010003129.1_pt1 | contig 26734 bp, 21 predicted proteins | sample 5559311 | NCBI WGS metagenome assembly JAABUN01 (sample SAMN10711877, study PRJNA513370) | rock metagenome | isolation source: Antarctica rocks | place: Antarctica: Victoria Land, Siegfried Peak sud
GATCGCGAACCGGCGCCCACCGTCCGGCGTCATTTTCCACAGCGACCGCGGAGCACAGTATACGTCCAAGGAGTTCGACAAGTACTGTCGGACGAACCACATTCGCCGGTCCCTCGGGCGGACCGGGATATGTTACGACAATGCCGTCTCGGAATCCTTCTTCGCGACGTATAAGAAGGAGCTGATTCACACTCGCCCCTGGCCCGACATTGCGCGGCTCAAGAGGGAGAGTGAGGACTGGTTCGAGAACTACTACAACACGGTCCGTCGTCATTCAACGATCGGATACTTGACACCAGAAGAATATGAACTAGGCTACAGGTACATCAGCGAATTGGCAGCCTAATCCGCCTGTCCGGAAAAGCGGGAACACTCCAGATGCGAGCTGTCAGCCCCGCGCAGAACGTCAGTTGAAGTCCGGGGGGCGTCGTTCCTTGAAAGCAGCAAGTCCCTCGGCATAGTCAGGGGAGAAGGTATGGAGTGCAGTGGTGGCCTGTTCATTGCGGAGTGCGACATCCAGGGGCTGCTCGTCGCCGGCATCGATCATGGATTTCATGCGCGCAAGTCCCGTCCGACTGCGCGCTGTGAGCTCGCCCACGAGTTCGTTGACTATGTCGTACAGAGTGGCATGGGGAACAACGAGGGCCACCAAACCCCAGTCGGCCATCGTCTGAGCGGACACGGTTCTTCCCGTAAGCATGAGGTACTTGGCGCGGTTAACACCGATCTTGCGCGGTATTCGGACTGACCCGCCGCCGCCCGGGAGCAGCCCATACTGGGCATGAGCGTCGCCGAAGATTCCCTGGTCGCTGGCGACAACTATGTCGCAAGCGGCCGCGATCTCGAGACCGCCCGCCACCGCTAGCCCGTTGACCGCGCATATTACCGGAAGGGGCAGGAGCTCGATGCGTCTCAGCAGAGCGCTGATAGACGCGTGAAACGCCGTGACGCGTTCCTTTTCGCCGTTCGGAGACGCGAGTTCTGTCACCGCGGCGAGATCGCCACCAGCGCTGAAGGCGCGGCCGTTAGCGGTGATCACTAGGCAGCGCACTCGTTCGTCGATCGCGTCGATCGCGGTCTCTACCTCGACGATCATTTGAGGAGTGATGCTGTTCAACTTCTCGGGCCGATTCAGCGTGATCCAGAGAACGGGGTCTCGGAGTTCTACCACGATTGTCGATGGAGGCCGACTCATGGGACATCCTGCTGACTTCGTCCGGGTGGTCGATCATTCATTTCAGGCTCCGCCGACTTTGCGGTTGTGGCCGACCCAGTAGGGTTCGCGTAGGACTTTGCGGTTCAGCTTGCCGACTACCGTCTTGGGCAGCGCTTGGTGCGTGAACTCCACTCTGGAGGGCTTCATGTACGAGCCCATCCGCTGAACGACGACATCAATAATGTCCTGTTGTGTCACGGTCGTACCTTCGTCGATGACACAGAGTGCAAGCGGGGTCTCGCCCCAGCGCTGGTCAGGTATGCCAAAGACGGCGACCTCTCTCACTTCCGGGTGGTCGGAGATCACTGTCTCGAGCTCGGATGGCCAGATGTTAAACGCCCCTGACACGATCATGTCGTCGACCCGGTCCAGGACGTACAGGTACCCGTTGTCGTCTAGCTTGCCAATGTCACCCGTTCGGACCCATCCGCCGACGAGACGCGTCGCAGAAAGCGCGGGATTGCCCCAGTATCCCTCCATCTGCGACTCGACCTGCGTATAAATCTCGCCGTCGTCACCGTGCGGGACAGGCTTGCCGTCTAGTCCACGTATGTCGATTCGCGCGAACGGCATGACCTTGCCGGCTGACCTTAGGGGCGTTGACCCTGGAACGTCGTGAAACCACTCTTGCGGGGTCAAAATGGTCAGGGGCGTCGCTTCGGTCTGGCCGAAGACTTGGTAGAGGACGTCGCCGAACACGCGTCGGCTGGCTGCGATGGTCGCGTCCGTGATCGGTGCGCCACCGGTGAGGATGCATTCCAGGGATGACCAGTCTCGCGTGCCAGCCGAGGGATGGTTTGTGAGTGAGACAACCATGGAGGGCGCTAGGAAGGTGTGGCTCACGCGGTGCTGCTCGGTTAGTTCGAGGACTTTCGGCGGGTCGAACCCGCCGTATAGGAGGTTCGCCGCTCCGTGCAGCCAAGTCGGGAGAAACAGGTAACCCGCGGCATGGGAAATCGGTGCAGCATGGCCAACGACGCTCGATTCGGTGAGACGCGGCAGCCTGTAAAACCAGTTGCGGCAGTTCACGACCCAGGAATGTTGGCGGTAGCCGACGCCTTTGGGTTCGCCGCTGGTGCCTGAGGAGTGGCGAATGATGTACCAATCATCTGGGCCAACCATGACCATTGGGTCACGATCATTCTGGGTGGAGAGCCAGTCCTCGTACCGGTCGTCACGGTTGATCGTCTCTTGCAGGCAGTCGATCTCAGATTCAAGGCCCTCGACGCTGCTGAAGTAGTGCGGATCCGCGAACACGAGGCGTGTCCCCGTCGAGGCGATCATGGCCTTGTGCGCGTCTCGCGAGTTTCGGGCATAGAGGGGGACGCGAACCGCACCGGCGATTGCCGCTCCAATGATCAGGTCAGCGGCAGCCAGGCTGTTGTCCTCGACCATGCCCACTCGATCACCGGGCTCGATGCCTAGATTGATCAGCGCGTTGGATAGTCGTACCCCGCGATCCCAGGCCTCGGCGTAGCTCAGAACACGGTCCTGCGTGATCAAGGCGACCCGATCACGGTTGAAGCGAAGCGACTGCCGCATCAGACTAGGGACGTCCATGAGGCCTCCAGGTTTCAAACAATCGCTTGGTTGATGCTGGCGTTGCGGCTACCTGATGTCAAGCCCTCAGGGCGAGGGATGGGCCGATGAGCGTGTGCAGTCAGCGGGCTGGCACGTGTGACATCTCGCCCAACCCAGTCTCGTGGGATCCGTTGGCCTGACGTCTAGACGCCACGCTCACCAGCGACCTCGTCGCCCACCACGTCCATGGACTCAACTTTGCCCGCTTAGGTGGTGGCGGCTTGGTCGGCAGGCCAGTGGGTGGGTGCTTGATCGTTGCGACGCCACCCCGTCCGCGCGCACAGCTCATCGAGGAATCACCGCCTTGCCAGCCCCCGACGACGACCGGTCCGCGTCGCCATAGCCTTGGTGACCCTCTTGGGCTGGTTCATCGTCAGCCCCATGTCCGAGGCTGGCCCGACCCCAGCCGGCCGCTCTTACCGCCGCGACGCAGGCGGCCCCTTCTTACGAGGGACCCCGGCGATGCGGGATCTTGATGAGTCAGCTCGGGATCTTGACAAGGTGGTCGTCAGGACCTAGGTTCCACCAAACGGCCGTTTGAATTCAACGATGAGTCACGGAGCTTGCCATGTCGCAGTTGCAGCAGCAAGAACGTCCGGCCGCAGCTCTTCAACGTCGGTTCCTGCGTACGCCGACCCAGGAGGGCGTGGTCCTCGCGGTTGCGGTCGTGCTGTTCATAGCCTTCATGCTGACCCTCCCATCCTTCCGCACCGTCGGCAATCTCTTGTTGTTGATGCGCAGCGTGGCTGCGATCGGGGTTCTAGGTCTGGCCATGGCGGTTGTCGTCATCGCGCGCGGCCTTGACCTCTCGCTGGTGGCGACTATGGCGACCAGCGTCGCCATCACCTTGACGCTGCTCAACGATCAGAGTGCCCTCGTGAGCGTGGGGGCGGGCTTCGCAGTTGCGCTGCTCGTCGGGGTCATCAACGGATTCGTCATCTCGTTCATTGAGATCCCGGCGCTCTTCGCCACTCTGGCTATGGGTCTGCTTGTGTACGGCGTCTTCCGAGCTCTGTACCTCAAGAGCGAGCTCGTGGAGCTCCCCGACAGCGGCCAGTTCATCAAGACACTTGGTGCCGGAGCGGTCCTGGGCATTCCGATCTCGGTCGCGGTCTTTCTGGGTCTTGCCTTGGTGCTTCACCTCGTGCTGTCGCGGACCGTCTTCGGCCGCTTCGTGTACGCCCACGGCGACAACCCCGAGGCCTCAGCGCTCAGCGGCATCAGCGTCAGGACGCTCTCGATCATCGAGTACGCAACCTGCGCGGTGGTCGGATACATCGCCGGACTGCTTCTTGTGGGCTCGGTAAGTGGGATCAACATCTCAGTAGCGACCGGCACCTTGATCTATGACGTGATCCTGGTCGTCGTACTGGGCGGCGTCAGCCTTGTCGGCGGCCGGGGCAGTGTCCTCAGCGTCCTGGTCGGCACGGCGCTTGTCGGGATCATGCTCAACGGCATGACGCTTCTCAACCTCTCGAACACGCAGCAGAACATCGCGCGTGGCCTGATCCTGCTCGGCGCCCTCGTGCTCGATCAGAAGCTGCATCCTCGCGATGAAGAGACAGTCCGCCAAGGCGACTGACACAACTAGAAGGAGTCACTCATGCGGAAGCCAAACATAGGCCTCATGCTCACTATCAGCGCCGCCTTAGCGTTCACCGTTACCGGATGTACCACCGGCGCCCCCAAGGCCGTCGACACCGGCGGAGACTCAAGCGCCCTGAAACTTGGCGGTAACAGCTCGAACGCCGCCTTGCGCACGGCGGCGCAGAATGCGATCAACGGCCACACGCTCGCCTTCGTCCCGCTCGGCCTAGGTTCCCCGCTGTGGGACGAGTGGAACCGGGTGATTGGCGAGAACGCCAAAGCCGCCGGGTTCCAGTACATCGTAAAGGACTCGGCGTCCTCTGCCACCAAGCAGGCTGACATCGTCCAGACGCTGATCAACCAGTTTCAGGCGAAGGACGTACTGGTGGTGCACAACGCCGACGTCGCGGTCACCGCCAAGCTACTGCAGCAAGCGGAGCAGAAAGGCATCTACGTCATCAGCCTCAACCAGGCATCGAACTGGAAGGGGGATGCCTTTGTGGGCGGCGACATCGTGGCAATCGGCCAGAAGATGGGAGACGACATCGGCAAGGCCTGCAGCGGCGGGTCTGGCAAGGTGGCGGTCCTTCGCGGGGTGGTGGCGAGCGGCTTCGACATCGACTTGCTGCAGGGTCTGAAGGAATCGTTCGCGAAGTACCCGAAGATCCAAATCGTCGCCGACCAGGCGACCCAATGGAACCGGTCGACCGGGCACGACGTGATGGCGACCATCCTGCAGCAGCACCCAGATCTGTGCGCCTCCGCCGAGGACTGGGATCAGGTCAGCTACGGGACGGGCCAGGCCGTTAAGGAAGCCGGGCTGCAGGGAAAGGTCAAGGTCTTCGCCACAGACTCCTCGATCGCCTGCAAGGGCATCGCTGAAGGCCTGATCTACCAGTCCTACAGCTTTAACCCCACCCAGCAGGGGGTTTCGGTTGTCTCGATCGCGACCTCTCTGGTGCAGAGCGGTCGTCCGGCCGGTTCCGTCCGCACGGCGGCGTACAGCCTCATCACGACCTTGAACAAGGACACCATTAACCAGGCGGGCGCCTGCTACGACGGCAAGGGTGGCAGCGGGCTCTAGAGCCCTTGTCACGCCACTATCGAACGGACCTGAGGAGTTGGAATGAGTTCACGCGCCGGAGACTTGAGATACCGCTTCTCGTGGCAGCACACCTTCTCTGAACTGCTGAGCAAGCGGTGGGCGGAGCAAATCATTCCGTTCACATTGATGGTGGTGCTCTTTCTGGCGTTTCTTGCCGCCCTCCCTGAGTTCGGCACCCAGGACAACCTATTTGCCGTGTCACGCTCGCTCGCTGAAACCGGCTTGGTGACGATCGCGATATCGGTAACGCTGATCGCAGGCGGGATCGACCTCTCGGTCGGGGCGGTCTTCGCGTTGACGAACATGACCGTGCTGGTACTGCTGAAGAACAACGGCTTCCCGGTGGCGGTAGCGATCCCGATCGCCGTCGCGCTGGGCGCGGTCCTGGGAGCGATCAATGGCGTCGTCGTGGCCTACCTTAAGGTGAGGCCCTTCTTGGCGACATTGGTGAGCCTCATCGTGTTCCGTGGCGTGGCGGAGCTGCTCGACCTGCGGTTCTCGGGGATCGTCGCCGGTGCCACGATCGACGACCCGCTCTGGCTGACCTTGGGGCAGGGGTTCATCGCGGGTCTTCCGAGCTCGCTGGTTCTCCTTGCCATTATCGCGCTGGTGATGCACGCGCTGCTCTCCCGAACGCGCTTGGGTGCTCACATCACCGCCGTAGGCGCCAGCCGCAAGGCCGCCCGGCACGCCGGCATTCCCGTCGAGCGGGTGCTCTTCACCTCCTACGTGCTGTCGGGACTGCTCGCCGGCGTGGCCGGCGTTCTGTACGCGGCGCGGCTCGAGAGCGCCAGCGGCGCAGCAGGTCTAAACCTCGAGATCGTCGCCTTGACCGCCGCCGTTCTGGGCGGGGTGAGCTTGAGCGGGGGCAAGGGAACCGCATTGCGTGCCCTAATTGGGGCGGCGATCGTGGTCGTCCTCGCCAACGGGCTTGTGCTCAAAGGCGTGGACGCGAACGTCTTCAATGCGACGCTAGCGGCGATCCTCCTGCTGGCCGTCGGCTTCGACGCGAAGTGGGCAAAGAACAAGGGCAAGGCGTTGCAGAAGATCCGGGTCGATCCTGGCATGCTGCGACTCGCCGCATCACCTGACGTCAGCGGTGAAACGTCCGGGCCGTGGGCACCGAACAACGCGCTCGCGGAGCCGGAGGCGATCGGCTTCAACCTTGTGGAAGGTCCAGAAGACATCATTCTGGACCGCCAAGGACGTCTGTACTGCGGTGACCGACGCGGGTGGATCTGGCGCTTCTCAGGCGCGGACCTCTCCCAGTCCGAGATCTTCGCCCGCACCGGCGGGTACCCACTCGGCATGGCGTTGGACGAGGACGACTCGATCATCGTGTGCGTCGGCGGAATGGGCCTGTACCGGGTAACTCAGGACGGCAAGTCGCACAAGATGACCGATGAGACAAACCGTACCTGGTGGGAGCTGCACGACGACTCGCGCTTGCCGCTGGCCGACGACTGCGACATTGCCGGAGATGGGGCCGTCTACTTCAGCGAAGCCTCAAAACGTTTCGAAACGGAAGAGTGGATCCTCGACGGCATGGAAGGACGCAAGAATGGCCGCGTCATCCGCTACGACCCCGCCACGGGCAAGACGAAAACCGTCCTGCGCGGGCTCATCTTCTCAAACGGTGTCGCAAGCAGCCACGACAAGCGATCGATCCTGGTCGCAGAGACCTGGCCGTCACGCGTCTGGCGGTACTGGGTGGCTGGCCCCGACAAGGGCAAACTCGAGCTGTTCATGGACAACCTGCCGGGATACACCGACAATATTAACCGGTCCAGCGACGGCGCCTACTGGATTGCCCTGTGCGGCATCCGGGCGCCTGCCTACGATTTGGCGATGCGCAAACCCGAGTTCCGTCGGCGCATGATGAAACGCCTTCCACCGGATGAGTGGATGTACCCCGGGATGAACCACGGTTGCGTCGTCAAGGTGTCGGAGGAAGGCGAGGTCATCTCCTCGCTGTGGGACCCCACGGGCGAACACCACCCGACTATCACCTCGATGCGTGAATTCGACGGTCACCTGTACATCGCGGGGCTGCACAACAACCGCGTCGGCCGGATACCACTTCCGCCCAACGAGCAGAACTGCCTTTGCGGCCAGATGCCATGCGCAGCAGGGAGTGCCCCTGCTTCGGCCAGTCCACGCGCCCAAGCGGCGTCTTCCACCGATGTGTTCGCGAGGTAGACATGGCCATCGAAGCCGTCGAGGTCTTCAAGCGCTTCCTCACTCGCGGAAACGTCTCGCTCGACACATTGCCCCCTCTAGAGGGCGCGCTTCTACCGAACAACGACCTTGAGCAAGCACGCGAACACCCCGCGGGGCGTCTTGAGCAGCCAAACAGTCTTCACGTGGACGCCCGCGGTGTATGGGTCGCATCGCGTGACCTCCTAGTGCAGGCAGCTCCCGGTGCAAGTCGCTGGACGACGGTGGCGCACCTGCCGTCAGCCGTCACGGCGATGGCCCCGATCGGGCAGTCGTGGCTGATTGCGACGACAGCTGACGGGCTGTTCCTCCTCGGGGCTGACGGTGGCGTCCTACAACGGCTCGAGGAACCGGGGTTAATGCCCGGCTGTGTAACGGATCTCGCGGTCGGCGCGAACGGTGACCTCTACGCCGCGGTCGGCAGCCGCAGCATCGTCGCGTCCGACTGGCATGTGGACCTGATGCAGAAGGCGGCCACGGGCAGCATTTGGACACGCCCAGGTCTTGTGGGGGAGTGGCGGCTTGTTCTGGACAACCTGGCGTGGCCTGCTGGACTGGACGTCTCGGACGGCACCCTCACCTACACCGAGGCATGGGCGCATCGCGTCATGCAGATGGATCTCGATACCCCCGGTCGCCCGCGGGTTCTGGCCCGTAATCTACCGGGTTACCCAGGTCGCATCCGGGCAGCGGAAGGCTCAGGCTTCTGGCTGTGCGTCTTCGCAATGCGCACGCAGCTCGTCGAGTTCGTGCTGACCCAGGACGACTACCGCCGCACCATGATGGCCGAAATCGACCCACGTTTCTGGCTGCGTCCGGCCCTACGCACGCTGAACACGGGGCTGGTGCCGCTTCAGGGCGGTGGCATTAAGAAGCTCGGTCAGACCAAGCCGTGGGCTCCGCCGCGATCGTACGGACTGGTTGTTCACCTCGACGATGGCGGCGAAGTCACTCGCAGTTTCCACAGCCGCGCCGGCGGTTCCAAGCACGGAGTCACCGGCGTCGCGGAGTTCGGCGGCGAGCTGGTTGCCTGCGCGCAAGGTGGCGACGCCGTACTCATTCTCGGAAAGGTCTCAAAGCGATGACGTTTACCAGTTCTGAGCCCGTCGCAGCCGACGCCTCGGCCGAAACCCTCGTTCGTCTGGCAGGTGCGACCAAGCGTTATCGCGGGGTCACCGCTATCGAGGGCGTAAACTTCACGGTGCACCGCGGTGAGGTACACGCCATCGTCGGGGAAAACGGGGCTGGCAAGTCCACGCTATGCAAGGTGCTCGCCGGCGTTGTCGAGCTGGACGAGGGCACCCTTCAGGTAAACGGCCAGAAGGTCGCGTTCCGCCGGCCAAGCGAAGCGCTCGCGGCCGGTATCGCCATGGTCTACCAAGAGACCAGTCTGGTGCCGACCATGACCGTGGCGCAGAACCTCGAACTTGGCCAGGAAAAACTATTCACACGCTTCCGCTCGCTTAACATCAGCGCCCAGCAGTTGCTGCAGTCGGTCAACTTCAAGGTCGACCCGACTGCTCTCGTCTCGACGCTCGGCGCCGCGAAGAAACAGATGGTCGAGATTGCCCGTGCCCTGCGTATCAACGCATCCACAGTGATCTTCGACGAACCAACCGCGAGCCTGACGCCCGAGGAGATCATGCAGCTCTTCTACATGATCGAGGACTTGAAGCGCGCCGGCGTTGGCATCATCTTTGTCTCCCACGCGCTCGAAGAGGCACTCCATATCGCCGACACGGTCACGGTGATGCGCGATGGCGTGGTGCAGTGGACAAGGCCCAACGTCGGGCTCACGCGGGAGGACATTGTGCGTGGCATGGTCGGGCGTGACCTGGCCGGCACCGCCTTCCGCCGCTCCGGGCAGTCGACGACGCATGCTCACCGCCGCAAGACCCTCGTGGTGGACAACCTGACGATGGGCACCGTGGTCAAGAACATGTCGTTCTCGGCCTACGCCGGTGAAGTGCTCGGGATCGCCGGCTTGATCGGCGCCGGCCGCACCGAGACGGCCAAGATCGTTGCCGGCGCGCTGAAACGCAACCGCATCGACGGAGGAACGATCACTCTGGAGGGCAAGCCGGTGCGCTACCGGGTCCCGGAGCAGGCGGTCAGCGACGGCATCGCCTACGTCACCGAAGACCGCAAGCTCAATGGCTTCTTCGAAACCATGAGCGTTGAGAACAACATCTACCTCGGGCACTTGGCGCGGCGCGCGAAGCTTTGGCAGCTACTGTCGTCGCGCCGCAGCAAAAAGATTGCCCGCGAGTACATCGAGCAACTGAAGATTCGCTCGGTTAACACCGGCGCGAAGGTCGTCGAACTGTCCGGCGGCAACCAGCAGAAAGTAGTCGTCGCCAAATCGCTGGTGCAGGAGCCCAGGGTCGTCATCTTTGACGAGCCCACGCGCGGGGTCGACGTGGGCGCGATCGAGGAGATCCACGCCTTGATCCGCTCACTGGCCACCGAGGGGAAGACGGTCATCCTCATCTCTTCCTACCTGCCCGAGATCCTGTCCGTCAGTGACCGAATCTTGGTGGCGCGACAGGGACGAGTGGTTGCCGAGTTTGACCCCACAGCTGTCACCGAGGAGCAGCTGATGTTCGCTGCGGTGCACTGATGGCTACCTATGCGTCAGCACCGGGAGCCTCAGTCCTGGGCGACCGTCAGGCCCCTGATGAGCAGTTCGGCGAACTCGTGGCCGATCTCCTCCGCGGTGTTGGGTCCATCCGCTCGGTACCAGCGGTAAACCGAGTTGACCATGCCCAGGACACCATAGGAGGCGATCCGCGGGTCGACGTCAGCACGGAACGCGCCCAGGCGCTGAGCTTGGATAATGCAGTCCTGAACGAAGTGGTCGTGCCGGTCGCGCTCGGCCACGATTGCAGCCTGTCGCTCGGGGCTGACCGAGCGCCATTCGGTGAAGAACAGACTCGACTTCACAATGTGGTGGGCCGTGTGCGCCGTCTCGGTCTCGATGAACCTGCGCAGCTTCGACACGACCGGCTCATTGGAGGCAAGTATCTGCTCGAAGTAGGCGCGTGTCTCGTCGTGATAGCTCTGCACGATCTCCGCGAGGAGGTCTTCCTTGGTCGAGATGTAGTAGTACAGGCTCCCCTTCAGCATGCCCAGCTCGTCGGCGATGTCCTGGATCGACGCAGCTTCGTACCCTTTCGCAAAAAACACACGCCCGGCCGTCTCAAAGACCTCCCCGCGTCGCTTGCCGCGTTTCAGCGTCTCAGGCATCCGTTTGAGTCCTCTCCTATTTGCCGGCAAACGGTCGACAATCATCGTACCAAACGGTTGTTTGAACGTATGGCTCATCGCCCGCACGTCGACTCGACCACAGGCAGCCAGTGATGGGACGCCTTGATCGCCGAGTGGCCGTGGTCACCGGTTCTGGTCGCGGCATCGGCCGTGCTGTCGTCAAACTGCTGGCGAGCGAGGGCGCCGCGGTCGTCGTCAACGACATCGACGCTGACGTAGCCGATGAGACCGTGGCGGGTCTGCGGGAGGACGGCTATGCGGCGCAGGCCTACGTCGGCGACGTCACAGCAGTCGACTTCGGTGTAGGCATCACCGATGTCGCCATCGACTGCTTCGGGTCCCTTGACATCATCGTTACCAACGCCGGCTACACGTGGGATGCCACGATTCAGAAGACGTCTGACGAGCAGTTCCAGGCCATGCTCGACGTGCACCTCGTCGCGCCTTTCCGGTTGCTACGGGCAGCTCAGCCGCACCTACGCCGGCTGTTCGAGGAGGACCGCGTAGCTGGCCGCCGCACTGTCCGCAAGGTGGTTAACGTCTCCTCGCTGTCAGGGACCGGCGGAAACGCCGGACAGGTCAGTTACGCCACTGCCAAGGCCGGGGTCACGGGCCTGACCAAGTCGCTGGCGAAGGAGTGGGGACGCTACGCCGTGACAGTGAACGCGGTGGCCTTTGGGCTCATCGGAACGCGCCTTACGGAAGCGGTGGTCGGCGAAAAGGTGACCATCGCCGTCGGAGGCCGCGTGGTTCCCGTCGGCGTCAGCCAGGAACTGCTGCGCACGGCGACGGCTCTCGTGCCATTGGCCCGCCCCGGGACTGTCGAGGATGCGGCAGGCGCGATCGCCCTCTTCACGTATCCCGAATCCGACTACATCACAGGTGAGATCTGCCGCTGCGCAGGCGGGTTCGCTAATTGACGTGGTCCGCACCTGAGTCGGTTTGCCTGGGAGACCGTTGTAGGGCATAATTCAAACAATCGATTGGTAGAAAGAAGAGCCTCATGGGATCGCACATCATCGGAGTGTCCATGACGAAGTTCGGACGCTACCCGGACCGCTCGGTCAAGCAGCTCGTCGAAGAAGCCGTCTCGGGCGCAGTCAAGGACGCTGGCATCACGCTCGACGACATTCGCGCGAGTTTCTTTGCCTGCACGACACAGGGCGCGCTGGAAGGTCAGCACACGGTGGCCGGCCAGATCGCCCTGCGCAGCCTGGGGCTGGAGACCTGGCCCGTCATCAACGTTGAGAACGCTTGCGCCAGCGGCGACACCGCCCTCTACCTGGCCGATGCGCACATTCGTGCTGGCCTCGGCGACGTCGTGCTCGTCGTGGGCGTGGAGAGGATGACCCACGACAAAGCGGCGGCCCTTCAATGGTTCACCGGCGCCTGGGACGTGCACGAATCGGAGGCGACGATCGCCGGCCTATTGGCTCTCGGCGAAGGCGTCGAGACCCCAGGAGACGTAGAAGAGCCTCCCGCAGAGAAGAAGAGCCTTTTCATGGACGTCTACGCTTCCCTGGCGAAGCACCACATGCGCGAGTATGGGCTGACAGCCCGGCAGCTCGCCTCCGTCGCGGCCAAGGACCACACCAACAGCGTCCTCAACAGCCGGGCCCAGTATCAGCGCGCCTTTACCACGGACGAGGTGCTGGCCGCGCCGGTCATCTCCTGGCCGATCACCCTGCCGATGTGCGCACCGATCACCGACGGCGCCTCCGCCGTGGTCGTCTGCAGCGACGAAGCCCTAGCGTCCATGGACCATTCCCGGGCGATACCGATCGCTGCCATCGAGCTCGGGAGCGGCTCCAACCGCCTGCCGCACGAGCTCGACCGTCACCTCTCGGTGCTGACCGCGGCCCGAGCCTACGACCGGGCCGGCATCGGCCCCGATGACATCGACGTCGCCGAAGTCCACGACGCCACGAGTTTCGGGGAGATCCTGCAGACCGAGAACCTCGGTCTCGTCGCCCGCGGAGACGGTGGCGCAGCTGCTGAGCGGGGCGAGACGTCGATGGGCGGACGCATCCCCGTCAATCTCTCTGGCGGTCTGGTCTCGAAGGGCCACCCGATCGCCGCGACAGGGCTGGCCAAGACTCATGAGCTCGTCACCCAACTACGCGGTGAGTCCGGTGCGCGGCAGGTGGAGGGAGCTCGCTGGACGATCAGCCAAGGCGGCGGCGGCTTTTATGGCATCGAAGACGCCTCCACGTGTGTGACGATCCTTGGCGGACGGTGACCGGTGCACCTCACCCACTTCTTCGACCGAGGGGCGAGCGCCTTTCCTGACCGCGCCTGCCTGGTCGCCGACGGGCGCACCCTGACCTACCGGGAGGTTGACGCATCGGCGTGGCGCGTGGCCCGAGAACTCGCGGCCCGCGGGCTGATGCCCGGGGATGCGGTCGCCATCGTGTCACCCAACTCCCTCGAGGTCGTCGTCGCGATCCTGGGCGTGCTGCGCGCCGGCTGCCGGTGGGTCGCCATCAACTCCCGCAACGCGCACGACGAGATACTGAACCTGGTGGAACTGACGCAGGCACGCGGCTTTCTGTACAGCACCCTCCTCGACCTCGACGTCGACGAGCTCACCGTAGGTCTGGCTGATCAGTTGGTCCTGACCGTCGACGGCCCTGCCGGACTGGAGACCTGGGCGGCTACACAACCGGGTGAGCCGCAGGTGCTCGAGTACAGCGAAAACGATGTCGCGCTGCTCATCGGCACCGGGGGCACCACTGGCCGCTCGAAAGCGGTGCAGCTGACGCACCGCAACCTCTCGACAATGGTGGCCAACTACCTGTGGGCGATGCCGCCGTACGACGAGCCGGTGAACCTTGTCGCTGCGCCCATCACCCATGGGGCCGGTCTGATGACCTGGCCGCAGTTCGCCATGGGCGCCACCACGCTTGTCCATGCTGGTGTGGACCCCGGCAACATCCTCAGCGACATCGAGGAGCACGGTGTCACGCACATGTTTCTGCCGCCCACCGCCATCTACGGGCTGCTCAGCAGTGAGCACCTCAGCAGGCATGACTACCGCTCCATGCGCTACTTCCTGTACGGGGCGGCGCCCATGTCGGTCGACAAGCTGCGCGCCGCGCTGGCGGTCTTCGGGCCTGTCATGGTGCAGACGTACGGCCAGGTGGAGTGCCCGGTCACCCTCACCTTCTTGCTGCCGCAGGACCACATGCGCGCACTCGACGGGCGTCCAGAGCTGCTCCTAAGCTGCGGACGTCCACCCCTGCTGACCGATCTCGCGGTCGTCGACCAGGCTGGCGTGCCCCTGCCTCCCGGCGCGACCGGCGAGCTAGCCACGCGAGGCGACCTGGTGACCCCGGGCTATCTGGGCGACGATGCGGCCACCAACGCGGCCTGGCTCAACGGATGGCACCTCACGGGCGACGTCGGCCGGTGCGACGTGAACGGCTACTTCTTCATCAGCGACCGCAAGAAGGACATGATCATCTCCGGCGGGTTCAACCTCTACCCGAGCGAGATTGAGCAGGTTATTTGGGGTATTGAAGGCGTCCAGGATTGCGCCGTCATCGGCATCCCCGATGAGAAGTGGGGGGAGGCGTGCACGGCAGTCATCGAACTCTGTGACGGCGCGACCGTCACCGAGGACGAGATCCGCACGATCTGCCGCGCGTCCCTCGGGCCGATGAAGACGCCGAAGAACTTCGTCTTCATCCCACGCCTTCCGCGTTCTCCGGTCGGCAAGGTCCTTAAACGGGAACTGAGACTGCCGTACTGGTCAAACCAGTCACGCATGGTCTAAAGGGATTAAGGAGGAGAGAACGATGGATCGAAACGAGTTCTATATCGGCGGCGAATGGGTGCCTCCGCGCGGCACCACGGTGATCGACGTGGTGAACGCCGCCACCGAGGAGACGATGGCCTCCGTGGCCGCCGGCGATGCGGAGGACATCGACCGTGCGGTCGCCGCGGCACGCGCTGCCTTTGAGAGTTGGGCGGCCATCACACCTAAGGAGCGCGCGCATTTCCTGCATGCACTGGCCGGCGTGCTGGCTGCGCGACGAGACGAGATTGCCGCCCTCATCACCGACGAGGTCGGCACCCCCACGCGCATCGCGCAACGCATCCAGGCCACGCTTCCGGTCACGGTGCTCCGCAGCTACGCCGAGATGCTCGAGTCAGGCCAGCCCGACGAACAGATCGGCAACACGCTGGTCCTGAGGGAACCGGTCGGCGTGATCGGCGCCATCTCGCCATGGAACTACCCCTTGCACCAGGTCGTCTGCAAGGTGGCCCCGGCTTTGGCCGCCGGCTGCACAGTAGTCGTCAAACCAAGCGAGGTAGCCCCCCTGACGGCGTACCTGCTGGCCGAAGCAGCACAAACCGTTGGCCTCCCGCCGGGCGTGCTCAACGTGGTCACTGGGCTGGGGACCGTGGTGGGTGAGGCGCTGTCCAGTCACCACGACGTTGACGGCATTTCCTTCACCGGATCGGTGCGCGCCGGCGTCCGGGTCGCCGAGGCCGCCGCCCCCACTCTCAAGCGGGTCACACTCGAACTGGGAGGTAAGTCTGCCAACGTCGTGCTTGACGACGCCGATATCGACCTTGCCGTCAAGGTCGGCGTTTCGAATGCGTTTCTCAACGGCGGACAGACCTGCACAGCGTGGACACGACTGGTCGTCCCCCGCGCGCAGCACGCCCGCGTCCTCGAGTTGGCACGAGGGTTTGCCGAGACGTTCACCCCCGGCGACCCCCGCGACTCCACCACCAAGCTCGGCCCAATGGCCAGCGCCCACCACCGCGACACCGTGCGCGAGTTCATCCAACGCGGCATCGACGAAGGCGCAACCCTGGTCACGGGGGGCGTGGAAGCCCCCGAGGGAGCAACGCGCGGCTTCTACGTACGACCGACAGTATTCGGCGACGTCGACCCGGACTCCACCATCGCGCAGGAGGAAATCTTCGGCCCGGTGCTGTCAATCATCGCCCACGACGGCGACGATGACGCAGTGGCTATCGCGAATAACTCCCGCTTCGGACTGCACGGCGCCGTATGGTCCGGTGACTCCGACCGGGCGCTTGCGGTGGCGAAGCGGATGCGCACCGGCACTGTCGACATCAACGGCGCGGCCTACAACCCGCTCGCTCCATTCGGTGGCTACAAGCACTCCGGGATCGGACGCGAAATGGGCCGGTATGGGCTCGAGGACTACTTCGAAGTCAAATCGGTCCAGATCTAGGAAAGCGAAGCCAACATGGTAAAAGCACTTGTCGCCCACGAGTCCGGCACCACACCGGAGGTCGTCGAGATTCTCCTGCCCGACCTGGGACCGCGTGACGTGCGGGTGGGCATCGCCGCCGCCGGCGTATGTCACTCTGACTTGTCGATGATCAACGGCACGATCAGCCCCACGTTCCCGGTCGTGCTGGGGCACGAGGCATCCGGAACCGTCCTTGAAGTGGGCAGTCAGGTCGAGGACCTCGAGCCCGGTAGCCGGGTGGTGCTTAACTGGGCAGCCCCGTGCCGGCAGTGCTGGTTCTGCCTTCACGCACAGCCGTGGCTTTGCCGCGCGGTTGAGGGAGTCGTCAGTCGACCCGGCGGCACCCTCACCGATGGCTCCTCGGTGAATCTAGCGCTCGGCGTAGGAGCCTTCGCTGAGGAGACACTCGTGCCCCGCTCATCAGTGGTCGCGCTTCCCGACGGCGTCGGCTTCGACATCGGCGCGGTGATGGGATGCGCGGTGCTGACCGGCATGGGCGCGGTCCGCAACACGGCGGACGTCCGCGCGGGGGAATCAGTCGTCATCTTTGGGCTCGGCGGCATCGGCCTGTCCGCGATCGCCGGCGCCCGTCTTGCCGGGGCCTCGAGAATCATCGCGGTCGACGTCAGCGAGTCCAAGGCCGAGACCGCCCTCGGCATGGGGGCCACGGACTTTCTGATCTCAGACGGCACGGTGCCCAAGTCCGTTCGCAAGCTGACCGGCGGCCGCGGGGCCGATCATGCGCTTGAGTGTGTCGGCAAGCCAGTCACCATCCGGGCTGCCTGGAGTTCGGTGCGCCGAGGGGGCAAGTGCACCGTGGTAGGCGTCGGCGGAGTCTCCGACGAGGTCACCTTCAGTGCCATGGAGATCTACCACTTCGCCCGAACCCTCACCAGCTCGGTGTTCGGGTCGTGCGACCCCGCCCGTGACATCCCCGTGCTCTCGGACCACGTACGAGCCGGGTCCGTTGACCTCGCCCGCCTGATCAGCCACCGCACCGACCTGCACGGAGTCTCCGCGGCATTCACCCGGATGCAGGCCGGCGAGGGCGCGCGGACCTTAATCGAGTTTCAGTGAGATCAGCATCTCTCCCTCGCCGCGCCTGACACACGAGGAGCAGACCATGGAAGGCCTAACCGACGAGGAACGCGAGATCGTCAAGATCGTCCGGGAATTTGTGAACCGAGACGTCAAACCCGCTGTCCAGGAACTCGATCACACGAACACCTACCCTGAGAAGCTCATCGAGACGATGAAAGAGCTCGGGATCTTCGGGCTGGCCATCCGGGAGCCGTGGGGCGACACCAAGGTCAGCACGTCGTGCTATGTACTTGTCACCGAGGAGCTCTCCCGCGGATGGATGAGCCTTGCTGGAGCCATGGGTGGTCACACCGTGGTCGCCAAACTCATCCAGGATTATGGGACCAAAGAACAGCAGGACTCCTACCTGCCCCGGATGGCCACCGGTGAACTGCGAGCCACCATGGCCCTCACTGAACCCGGCGGTGGATCCGACCTGCAGGCGATCCGCACCACCGCCAAGCGTGACGGTGACGAGTACGTCATCAACGGTTCCAAGACCTGGATCACCAACGCTCGCAGGTCAGACCTGATCGCACTGCTCTGCAAGACGGACCCCGAAGCACGCCCAAAGCATCGGGGCGTTTCGATACTCCTGGTCGACAAAGGCCCCGGGTTCAGCCTCTCCCGGGACCTGCCCAAGCTCGGCTACAAGGGCGTGGAAAGCTGCGAGATCAGCTTCGAGCAGATGCGCGTTCCCGTCTCCTCCCTCCTCGGCGAGTCAGAAGGCACCGGGTTCTCGCAGATGATGCGCGGCCTCGAGGTCGGCCGGCTGCAGGTGGCGGGTCGCGCTCTCGGAGTCGCGCGCGCCGCGCTTGAGGACTCGTTGAAGTACTCCCAGGAGCGTGAAAGCTTCGCCGTGCCGATCTGGAAGCACCAGTCGATCGGCAACTACCTGGCCGACATGGTCACCAAGCTCACTGCGGCTCGTCAGCTGACCTTGTTCGCGGCTCGGAAGTTCGACGCCGGCCAGCGGGCAGACATGGAAGCCGGCATGGCAAAGCTATTTGCCTCCGAGACCGCCATGCAGATCGCGTTGGATGCTATGCGCATCCACGGCGGGTACGGCTACTCCACCGAGTTCGACGTCGAACGCTACTTTCGCGACGCACCGTTGATGATCGTCGGGGAGGGTACTAACGAGATCCAACGCAACGTCATCGCTCGGCAGCTCGTCAAACGAGGATCGGTGGCGCCCTGAAGTGACAGCCGGCAATGACGTGCCAGCGCGAAGCCTCTTGTTCGTACCGGGAAACCGTCTCGATCGTTTCGCCAAGGCAGCCGCGACCGCCGCGGACCTAGTCGTGGTTGACCTCGAGGACTCCGTACCGGACAAGCACAAGTCGGCCGCCCGCGATGCGGCGGCACAGTGGCTCTCCGTGGACAGCGGAACTGCGGTCCGCGTCAACGGCACCCGCAGCGTTCACCACCCACAAGATCTGGCCGCACTGGTCAATTTGCCCGGGCTGGCAGTCGTGATCGTCCCGATGGCCGACGACCCCGCAGCGATGGCCGCAGTCCATCAGCGACTGGGCGACGACGTGGAAATCGTCGCCCTGATCGAGACCGCGCTCGGCCTCCTGACGGCCTTCGAGCTCGCGAGCACTCACGGGGTGACCCGTCTCGCGTTCGGTCACCTGGACTTCGCGGCAGACATTGACTCCTCGATCGATAAGGAGGCCCTGCTGATGGCCCGCTCATCCATCGTGGTCGCCTCCAGGGCGGCCAACCTGCCTGGCCCCATCGACGGCGTCACCACCGCCCTTGACGATCCTGACGTGGTCCGAGCCGAGGCCGACCAGGCCCGCGGTCTCGGCTTCGCAGGCAAATTCTGCATCCATCCCAGCCAGGTGAATGCCGTAAACGCCGCCTTCAGCCCCAGCGGGGAGGAGATTGTCTGGGCGCAGCGCATTGTCCAGGCGTCCACCGCAGGGGGAGCAGTGCGCGTCGACGGTCAGATGGTCGACGCACCAATAATCTTGCAAGCTCGAGCCATCCTCACCCGAGCGAGAGAACGATCGTGAGCGTGAACGCAGAGTCAGCGGTCCATCAGACAGTGGTCAGAACCGAACTGATCAACCCCGGGCCGGCGGAGGCCCTCGCGAACCTGCTCGGCACCGCTATTCCAACCCATCAGTTGCCCGCCCTCCGGCACTGGATCTATCTATTGGACAAGCGTCCTCATGCCGACCTCGGTCCAGATGGGCACCCAACAACCGGTATCCCTGCCCCGCCAGGACCCGGCCAGAAGCGAATGTTTGCCGGTGGCCGAATCAGCACGCACGCATGACTAGTCGTCGGCGTGCCCTCCACCCGAACTACCTGGGTTTCGGGCACCAGCGTGAAACAGGGCCGAACCGGAGCGCTGACGTTCGTCACAGTCCGCAGCGAGTACGCTCAAGGAGGTCACATTTCTATTACCGATGAAAGCGACCTCGTCTACCGCATCTCCGGGTCCAGCCTTGCCGCGACCGTAGGCACGCTTCAGGATGAACCGTCTCGGGCGCCTCGCGAGCCGGCCTTGACGCTCACCGCCGATGAGGCCCTCCTCTTTAGATTCTCAGCCTTGACCTTCAACGCTCACCGTATCCACTACGACCACAACTGGGCCCACGCTGAGGGCTACGCAGACCTGGTGGTGCACGGCCCACTACAGGCGCTGATGATGGCCGAGTTGATTCGCCGCAGCGGCGACGGCCTTATCGGTAAGGAGTTCGTCTACCGGCTCGTTGCACCGATGGTCGGGCCCCAGACCTTCACCGTGTCGGCGGGGAAAGGCGGCGTCAATGACGGTGTCAAGGTTGAGGACGTGCACGGCAAGGTGACGGCGGTCGGCAGAGTCCGTTCGATTCGACCGGCCGGAACCTAAGAGCGCGCCTGAGACCTCGCTGTCAATGGTCACTGTTGCCTCGCGAGCGTCCGCTGAGCTTTCCTATCCACCCCTTCTCCGCTGCCGCCTGCACCCACCAATGAAGGACTCTCACACCGCGTCGGCGGCAATAGGGACCTTGTAGTCGGCTTGGTGCCTGGTAAGCCGAGCGAGCCGTGTCGGCGTCGGTGGTTTGTAATCCTCCTTCGAGTCGCTGATCAGGACCCCTGGCTTGGGCGAGGGACTCAGAGGGGGAGCGGCTTAGCGCGACCAAATTACCCCGGCACGCTGTTGCCTCCGCCGACGAGGATCGACGCTTGCCGCTGACCCGAATGACCGGTTGGGACATCAGCCCCTTCGAGCCGGAGAACCTGAGGGTGTCGCCGATGCGGCCGCCGGTGACCTCCGAGCCACCTCGTCATGGTGAGGACCCGGACAGCTGCGGGTCCTGCCGGCGTCTGGACGAGGGCATCTGGCTAGACGACCGCTGGCGGTTGACCCGGACGACCTAGGTCGGCGTGCCGCTCGTTCTCATGCTGCATCCTCGCGACCACCACGACCTGACCGACCTGCCGGACGACAGGCCGCCGAGCTGGGGGTGCTCAGCTCGCACATCGCGCGGCACGTCGAAGCACTGCCGCACATCGGGCGTTGCCACGTCTACCGCATCGGTGACGGCGGCGCCCACCTGCACATCTGGTTCTTCGCTCGCCCGGCCGGGCAGCCCCAACTTCTAGGGTCGTGGCTCGTCGTCTGGGACGATCTGCTCCCCGAGTACCCGTCCGTGGTCGCCGATCGCGACGCCGCCGCCGTCGCGTATGCGCTGGAGAGCTCGTACGGCGGCCGGGCCGGCTGACCCGTCTCGACTCTGCTGGGGTTATCGACCGGGGCCGATGAGCCTGCAGGCGGGGTTTGAGGGGTGTGACGTTCGCGCCGCGTAGCAAGACACTCGGCCCATCGACGCGTTGCAGCTGCTGGGTCAACAGAGCTGACCGCCCGGGGGGTGTCTGCTCACGGGGGACTGGTTCCGGACGCTGACTGTCCGGGACCGGTGCCACAGTGGCCTGCATGAGCAGCGAGAGGGAGTTTGTTGGCCGTGACTTGCGCGGTGCGCGGTGGAGTGCGACCTGTCCGGAGTAGTGGTGCGTGGCGTCGAGGTGTCTGGCGTGGACATCGACGCTCCATGGTTGGTGCACGGTGAGCCGCTGCTGGTCAACGGGGTCGACGTGACGGGGTACGTGGAGGCTGAGCTCGACGGCCGCTTTCCTGGCCGCGCCGAGCGCCGGGCGTCGACACCCGAGGGTCTGCGCGCTGCGTGGTCCTCGGTCGAGGTCGCCTGGGATGGGGCCGTGGACCGGGCGGCGGCGCTGCCCCAGGGTTCGGTCAACGTCTCGGTGGCGGGCGAGTGGTCGTTCGCTCAGACGCTGCGGCACCTGGTGTACGCGACCGACATGTGGCTGGGCAAGGCCGTGCTCCAGCGCGCGGAGCCGTTCCACCCCCTCGGCCTTGGCGACACCAGCGCCCAGGACGAGGAGGGCGTTCCGGTGGCGACCGTCGACGTCCCGTCCTACGGCGACGTGCTCGCGGCATGGGCCGACCGGGTCAGGCTGGTCCGGAGTTTCCTGGCCACCGTCACGCCGGACGTGCTCGATGAGCCGCGGACCAACCCCCACGCCGCCCAGCATCCGGAGAACGTCCGATCCTGCCTGCACGTGGTGCTTGAGGAGTCATGGGAGCACCTCCGTTTCGCGCTGCGCGATGTAGAAACCCTCGCCGCAGGAGAGCCCTGACAGGGCGCAGCGACCCAGGTTTCGCCACCCATCGCAAGCCTCGAAGGATCGCGCTCCGTCTAGGCGGCGGAGTGACGCAGGTCGGAATCCGCGCATCGCGGCAGACATCCGGGCGAGCGTAGCCGCCCTCAACGCGGCAGGACCGACGAGGGACCCTCCGGCGAGCTCGACCACCGCCCGCGCGGTCGGATGAGGCGGCCCGTCCACCGGCCGAGGTCGAACTGTGGCCCCTCGCGAGCTCGTTGTGGCCGGTTGAGGGGAAGAGCGCTCGGGCTCAGCCGACCGACTGCGCTGTGTCGGGCAGCAGGACGACTTTGCCGTGCGGGTTGCCTGCGAGGCTCAGCTGGACAGCGTCGCGCCACTGCTCGAACGGGAACGTCCTCGCGATCGGCAGTCGGAACCCGTCTCGCGCGGTGAGCGAGGCGTACTCGGTGAGCAGGTCGGCGAGCGGGGTCAGGCTAGGCGTCAGCTCGTCGATGTTGACTCGGGCACCGAGTGCGCGAGCTTCCTCCTGGTTGCTGATGGTCATCACGCGGCGGGGGTCGCCACCGGCCAAGGTGATGAGGTCGGGAAGTGTCCCCGGGCTCGGGCGGGGCACGTCGAGCACGAGGTCCACGTCGCCGCCGGCGAGATCTCGCACGCGCTGGGCCATGCCTTCCCCGTAGGCGGTGACGTGCGCGCCGAACCCTTCGAGGTCCGGGGTGAACGTCGACCCGGCCGTGGCGATCACCCGCGCGCCTCGGTGCACGGCGATCTGGACGGCGGCGTACCCGACCATGCCTCCGGCACCGTGCACGAGGATCGAAGCGCCTGGTGTGAGGTCCATGACGTCGAGCGTCCAAGCGGCCGTCTGCACCACCATCGGCAGGACGGCTGCCTGCACCGGGTCGAGCCCGTCAGGCACGCCGGCGCACGTGCTGAGGATCGCGACGTCGGCCGCGCCGGCGCTGGGCTGCCCGAGGAAGTCGGCCGCGCCGAAGACGACATCACCCACGGCAGGGCGAACTCCCTGGTCCACGCCCTCCCCGACCTGCTCGACGATGCCGGCCACGTCGTACCCGATCCCCCGGGGGAGCGTTCCCGGCATGAAGCCGCGGCACAGTTCCCAGTCCGCCGGGTTGAGTCCTGTAGCCAGGACGCGGACGCGGACCTGCCCCTCCGGCGGATCGGGGACCTCGGCGCGTTCCTCGCGCAGAACGTCCAGGGGCTCCCCGGTCTGGTGGAAGCGGATGACGCGGGAGACGGTGGTGGGCATGGTCGACCTCTCGGCTCGTAGTGACAGTCACTGACGCTAGCACGGAAGCGACAGGAGCTGACGTCTCGTAGCCTGTGCTCATGCCGAGGAGTGGCGCCGCAGCGCGCGCGAGACTGCGCGAGGCGGCGCTAAACCTGTACGCCGAGCAGGGCTACGACGCCACCACCACTGCGCAGATCGCTGCCCGAGCAGGCCTCACGGAGAGGACCTACTTCCGGCACTTTGCCGACAAGCGGGAGGTGCTCTTCGACGGCGAGCAGGAACTGTCCGACCTCATGCGCGGCGCCATTGCCTCGGCCCCGGGTGACCTCACGCCCCTGCAACTGGTCCTTGCCGCCTACCGCGCCGCCGTGCCCCTATTCGTCGCGGGCCGGTCCACGGCCCAGCGGCGGCACCGGATCATCGAGACCTCTTCCGCGCTGCAGGAACGGGCCCACGCCAAGGTGGCCATGCTCTCCGAGGCGCTGATCGACGAACTCCGGGAACGCGACGTCCCGCAGCCCATCGCTCGCCTCGCCGTTCGGGCTGGTGCCGCCGTCTTCGAACGCGCCAGTTCCGCGTGGACGGGCAAGTCGGCCGCCGACTTGGAGGCGCTGCTGGCCCATGGGTACGACGAGCTGCGTGCCCTGACGAGCACGGACTGATCCGGACTCCGTCGTCAGCTGACTTGAGAGCAATCCGTACGTCCTCAACCGAGACACTTCGACCTGACGCTCTCCTGACGCTGGGGACATTGGTGTGCCGTCGCCCGGACATCGGCTATGAGCGCTCATCGGCATGAGCGCTGGTCGGCATGAGGGCTCATAGCCGGGAGCGGGCTTGCTGATCGCCGATCGAGCCCCATAACCGCTGGCTGGCCGCTCCTGGTGCCGGCGACTGCGCCGGCGTGTCATCCTGTGGCCCCCACCGCCGGGGGCCATGCGCACCGTCCGCGACCAGGACGGTGGGCTGCGAGGGGATGAAGGGTCCTGGATCGCGTCTAGACATTATCCGGGCTAGCGGTGTTCAACGCCGCGTCAGTCTGCCTGCCGCGGCCGGCTCGAGGTCACAGCGGCGGCGACGGTGGCGATGGCGTGCCGGTAGTCGGCGAACGGGGCCGTGGCGCCGGGGGTCTTGCGCATTTGTTTGTCGTAGGCGTTGCCCCATCCGGGTGCCGGTTCGGTGATGGACGCAGGCAGCGTTATTCTCCGTATCCGCTGCTGGTCCTTCAACGCCGCGGCGAGAATGCTGGGGTCGAAGGGCAACTGGTCGACGATCATGGCCAGGTCGTACAGGTCGCGGTAACGGGTGGACGGACCTGACCCGAAGTGGGAGTACATCGCGCACAGCTTGTCGGCCATTTGGTTCTCGATCGGGTAGAGCCGGACGGTGAAGCTGACCGGATAGCCGCTGAGCACCGCCTCGTCACCCCGGCGGACCTCGACCACCTCGGGTCGACTGTTGAGCACGAGGTCGCTGGACAGGTCGATGTTGAACGTGTCCACCGCTGTGACGCCGTCCATGACCTGCACCCGTACCCGACTCGTGTCCATCTGTTCTCCGCCATCTCGGTGTGGTGGCCCGATCTGGAAGGTGTAGCGCCCGATCCGCTGTCCGTCCATCACCTTCCGTAGTGCCGCGGCGGTGCTTTCCGAGGTGGTATCTCCTTCTCGGAACAGATCAAGGTCGAGGGTGTGTCGGGCGTGTCGCAGGCGGCAGTACAGGTTTGTCCCTCCTTTCAGAACCCACCCTTCCTCCGCCATGAGCCGAGCAGTGAACATCATCCGGAAGAAGGTGTTGTAGGCGTCGTTCGGGTCGACCCCACGCCGCTGCGCGTCGTTCTTCAGCCGCGCACGCAGCGCGGCATGACTAGCCGCCGGCACCAGTTGCGGGACAGCACTGGCCAGGACGGTGGACCGCATCACGTCGCTTCGGGGCAGCAGTCGCCGGTGGATGGCGTCGCCGACCAGGTCGGCGACCTGGCCGGGGTCCCACCGCCCGGAAGAAGCCAGATCCTCCAGCGTGCGGCGTGGGCTGGTCACCGGCAGCCCATCGAGGTTGACCCATTCTTTGGCGTTGAGCTTGCCCCGGTGGATTGCCACGCCTCGTTGGCGTGTCTGGATGCGACGCGATGACGTCAGGTGGACCGCGCCGGCCGGCAGGTCGCCAATGCCGTGGATGCGCGCGGCTGTCTCGTGGCTGACCACCACCGGTTCCACGTCGTCCCCGCGTTCGGCCGCGGTACGGGCCGGGTCAGTTGCCAGCCACTCGGCTCGCGCGCCTTCGATGGCTCCGCTGGGTACCCCTGACATGACGTAGACGCCGTACCGCACACTGCGGATCACCCCGCGCCTGGTCAGGCGTGGCAGGTAGACCGGGTCCACGCCGGCGATACGTGCTTGTGCAGTGGTGAAGAGTCCCCACTGCCCGGCGGCCGTGCCGCTCACGGCCTCGAGGATGTCCGCTTGTCGCATACTGCACTATTAGCCGTATAGATCAATCGTGCAGTAGCCTAGAACGAAGCGCCGTCTTGGCACGCGGCGCACTTGCCGCCCCGTCTCTTCGTCATCCTTCTCCCCTTCGTCTCCATCTTCGTCGTCACCCTCACCGGTATGCCGCCCCCGTCGTCCCACCCCCCTGTTGCTCCCACCAGTCCTCGACGAAAAGGAGCCAGGCGCTGGGGCTCGGCACGAGTGCAGCACAGCGGAGTTCAGGATGTCGGTCCAATGTTGGCTGCGGTCCGACGGGAGCAATGCTTGAAACCTGTGGATGTGCCCGGGAAGGGCGTGCCTTCCCGAGTGTCGTCTGAAGGTCAAATCAAGCGAGGCTCGCGGTGGAACGCGGGTCGGGAAGGTACGCCGATGCTCACGGTAACGAAGAACGATGAGGAGGTGCCAGCGGCGGGCTCGAGCGGGTCGGTGCTGGATGAGATTGTCCGGGACGGCGCGCGGCGGATGCTGGCCGGCGGCGTTGGAGGCCGAGGTCGCGGCTTACGTCGAGGCGCACGTCGATCAGTTGGCTGAGGCGGCCGGCGGCTGGTGGTCCGCATGGGGCCGGCATCAGCCGCGGGAGGTGCTGACCTCTTCGGGCGCGATCGAGGTGACCGCGCCGCGGGTGAACGACAAGCGCACGGACGAGGTCACCGGGAAGCGGGTGCGGTTCTCCTCGGCGATCCTGCCGCCGTGGTGCCGCAAGAGCCCGAAGATCACCGAGGTGCTGCCGCTGCTGTACCTGCATGGCCTGTCCACGCAGGACTTCGGGCCGGCGTTGGAGCGGTTCCTCGGCTCGAGCGCGGGGCTGTCCGCGACCACGATCACCCGGCTGACGGTGGCGTGGCAGGACGAGGCGAGGGCGTGGGGCGCTCGTGACCTGTCCGGGGTGGACTTCGTGTACGTGTGGGCCGACGGGATCCACGTCAACATCCGCCTGGACGAGGAGCGGTTGTGCCTGCTGGTGCTGGTCGGCGTCCGCGCCGATGGGACCAAGGAGCTGATCGCGTTGACCGACGGGTACCGCGAGTCGGCCGGGTCGTGGGCGGACCTGCTGCGCGACGC
>JAABUN010003131.1_pt1 | contig 26710 bp, 15 predicted proteins | sample 5559311 | NCBI WGS metagenome assembly JAABUN01 (sample SAMN10711877, study PRJNA513370) | rock metagenome | isolation source: Antarctica rocks | place: Antarctica: Victoria Land, Siegfried Peak sud
GCCCCTGTAAGCGTCTGGGATCCTTTATCTCACCTAAATAATCCAATAAATTGCTTGACTTCGCTTCCATTGTTTTCAGTGTTTCTCAATCCCAAAAGTAAACAAAATTAGAACACAACAGCCCTGCCTGCCGGACGGCCTTATACTTTCATCATTTCCGCTGTTGGATATGAATCGCAGACTTTATCCGGCTACAATATAAAAGCAGAAACTACTATATCCCTGGTAGTAAAATTAAATCTTTCAAGTGAGGCATTAAATCAGGTGGTTGTGATAGGATACGGAACCCAGCAGAGGAAGGACCTAACCGGATCAGTGGGATTGATAACGGCTGCACAGACAAAAGATCTTCCTGTTTCAAGTGTTGATCAAAGAATGGTGGGTCAGGTGGCGGGTATGCAGGTGAGCGCCGCCACTGGTATCCCAGGCGGTGGTACTTCCATCAGGATCAGGGGTGCCGGCTCGATAGGAGCCGGAAACGACCCATTGTTCGTCATCGATGGGTTCCCCATAACCCGGTCTTTCGGGCAAACATCCAATCCGCTGAACCTAATCAACCCTGATGACATAGAATCTATTACTGTTTTAAAAGATGCTTCTTCAACGGCGATTTACGGTTCAAGAGGGTCTAATGGTGTAGTAGTTGTTACTACAAAAAAAGGGCGTAGCGGTCCTCCTGTGGTGGAAATCAGTGCTTATACCGGGTGGCAAACGGTGCCAGAGAAAGGCCGTCCTACTGTGCTTAACGGCACTGAATATGCCCAGTATCAAAAGGAATGGATCATAGACTATATTGCTTTTCAAGGCCGGGTGGCCACAGATGCAGATATTCCGCAATACCTGAAGAACCCTGCTCAGTACGGTGAAGGCACTAACTGGTACAAGGAAATTATACATACTGCGCCCCAAAGCAGTATAAACGCCAGTGTTTCCGGAGGTTCGGAAAATTCTAAATATTCCTTTTCTGTTGGCCGCGTAACCCAGGATGGGGTTGTGCGGTATACAGGTTTTGAACGTTATGCTGCCAGGATAAATTTTGAAGTAAATCTTAGCAGAAGATTGAAGCTTGGATTTATCCTGGCGCCCTCTAATAGCATCCAGCGATTGAGCGATAGTGAAGGCTCCCTCTACAGGGACAACATCATTGTCCGCAGCCTATGGCTCAGCCCGCTGGTACCTGTCAAAGATGCCAACGGTAAAAGGGTGCCATTTATAGAAGGCGGGGGAAGGCCCGCTCCCAATCCACTCAACAGCCTCGAATTCGCCGGCACCAAACGAAAAGAATTCAGGGGCCTAGGGAGCATCTTCGCCGAATATGAGATCATGAACGGCCTGAAGGCCAAGTATAGTTTCAATGTTGACTACAGTAACGGCTCATCTTTTCTTTTCAATCCTTCTACTGTGGGCGGAATATTTTTACCACCGCCCGTTGTTCCTACTTCTACCAGTACAAACTTTTCCAGCTTTAACTGGCTTTCAGAAATATTGCTTTCCTATAATAAACAGGTTAAAGACGATCACCGTATAGAAGCGGTAGTTGGGTACACAACGCAACATGAGCACGCTGATTTTATGCAGATCAACGCAGACAACTATCCCGATGACCTTGTTCAAACCATTAATGCAGCAGCTATTATTCCCGCTTACAACCAGGACGTGCAGGAATGGTCGCTAATCTCATACCTGGCAAGGCTGAATTATACCTATAAAAATAAATACATTATCACCGCTACCGGCCGCTCAGACGGCTCTTCCAGGTTCGGGCCGAACAACAGGTATGGTCATTTCCCTTCAGCAGCGCTGGGATGGAAAGCTTCGGATGAAAAATTCCTCCAGCATATAAAAGGGATAAGCAACCTTAAATTTCGTACCAGCTATGGGTTGGCCGGAAATTTCAACATTGGTAATTATACCTGGATCTCTAATATCGGTACTTCAAATGCAGTATTTGGTGGCCAGCTGGCTGGTGGCAGGGTGGCTACTTCATTAAACAACCCTGACCTCACCTGGGAAGAATCTGCCCAATATGATGCCGGCCTGGATCTTGGCCTTTTTAAAGACAGGGTTTTTTTTACGGCAGATTACTACAGCAGGATCACCAGATCCATGTTGCTGAATAATGAAATTCCCTTATCATCGGGTTATTCAAATGCTATTTTTAACCTGGGAAAAGTGCGTAATAGGGGTTTGGAGTTTTCGCTGAGCAGTCAGAATTTAACTGGAAAATTCGCTTGGAACTCAAGGGCTAACATTTCATTTAACAGGAATATAGTGCTTGCTCTAAATGATCAGAATAAAACCATTTACAGTGGAAGAAGCGGTGAGGGCGGATATACTCATGTCACTGAAGTAGGAAAACCAATTGGCCAATTTTTTGGTTACCAGATCTTAGGAGTATACAAAGACGCAGAGGACCTGGCCAAGTCACCCAAAAACAACACCTCGGTAGTGGGTTCTATCAAATACAAAGATGTGGATGGAAACGGCGTCATTGAACAGATCAAAGATTTTACGGTGATTGGTAAAAGTCAGCCCGGTTTCACCTGGGGGCTTAGCAATAATTTCAACTTTAGGAATGTGGACCTAAGCGTTATCCTGGTAGGTGTGCAGGGAGGTCAAATCCTCAGAACCGCCAATGAGACCCATAATAACAATGAAGGCATAGCCTTCCCTGCTCAATTCAATATCGATAGGAAATATGTGATGAACCGTTGGCGCTCACCTTCACAGCCTGGAGACGGAAAAACGCCGACAACAACCGGGGGCAGGGTGATGTGGCGGGACATTAATTCATCATGGGTGGAAGATGCGTCTTATATCAGGCTACAGAACGTAACCCTGAGTTATATGATATCGCCCCAAATACTTTCCCATAACAGGGTAATCAAAACAGCACGGATTTATGCCAGCGGTCAAAACCTGGCTATATTAACAAAATATAGCTGGGCGAATCCTGATGCGATCCGAAATTCTTTGGCCGGAAACACGGTGAGTCAGGCCTTGGTTCCAGGATCCGATTATGGAAATTACCCCGTAGCACGCACCGTAAACCTTGGTATTAATCTAACGTTTTAACCGATATATTACAAATTATTTAAAACATGAATATGAAAAAGTATTGTTACCAGATATTGACGTTAGTCATGATAGCAAGTCTCGTCATCCCTTCCTGCAAAAAAAGCTTTTTAGACGTTGGCCCTGAAGCCACTATCAATGGTAGTAAATTCTTTTCAACCCAGGCTGAAATTTTACAGGCCCTTAATGGAGCTTACAGTACGTTGAGAATCCTAGGTGTGAACAGCTATTGGGTATTTGGCGAGATGCGCTCTGATAATACTGCGAACTTTCAAACCAACACAGGAGGCGAACAAAGAGAACTTATAGATCAGTTCCTGACCATTGCTACGAATGATAATGTCAGGAATTTCTGGCAACAAAGCTATATCGGTATATCCAGGTGTAATGATGTGTTGGATCACATTGAAGCGGTCAGCATGTCCGATGCGATAAAAAAGCAGTATACCGGGGAAACAAAATTTTTAAGAGCCTTTTATTATTTCCAGCTTGTCAGGCAATTTGGAGGAGTGCCGTTGCGGATCACTTCAATACAATCGGCATCAAATTCCCTTTCCGGGGGAAGGGCAACGAAAGAGAAAATATATGAACTCATATTAACTGACCTGGAGGCGGCCGTAACCAACCTTCCTTCATCTTACACGGGAAAAGACCTTGGCCGGGCCACCCGGGGAGCAGCACGCATACTGCGGGCGGAAGTGCTGATGACCCAGAAAAAATTCACCGAAGCTTTAGTTGATTTACAGCAAATGAAAACCCTTGGATACAATTTGCTTTCCGGTTATAAGGCCATTTTTGATCCTAAGAATAAAAACAATGCAGAGTCCATATTTGAAATTCAATATTTGGGCAGCCAGGCCAGTCTTGCCAGTAATTTTATGTACACCTTCGCGCCCACAGCGTCAGGCAGCAATGTAACCGGTGATCCGGGTACGGCCCTCACCCTTAATGCAGGGTGGAATACGCCCACTGCTGACCTCATCAGCGCGTACGAGCCAGGTGATTTAAGAAAGGAAGCCTCCATGAGTATGGGATATATGAAAAATGGCGTTTTTGTAAATGCTCCGCATGTAATCAAATACAATCATGGATTTGTGAACAGGGGAAATACCGATGATAATTTTCCGGTATACAGGTATGCAGACGCCTTGTTGCTAATCGCTGAATGCCTGAATGAAACCGGTGGTGTGAACACTGAATCTTATGACATCCTCGACAGGTTAAGGACACGGGCCGGTATTTTACCGCTTAACCGGGGCGCTGTAATTACTCAGGCTTTATTAAGGGAAGCCATAGAGAAAGAAAGAAGGGTGGAGCTTGCTTTTGAAAACCATCGCTGGTACGACCTGGTTCGTACAGGAAGGGCGGTGGATGTAATGAACGCCCACGGGGTTCAGGAGAAGGTTTTAAAACCTAATATTGTTAGGCCAAGTGCGTTTGTTGTAACCCAGAATAAATTGCTGTTACCGATACCTCAGCAAGAAGTGAGCGTAGATAACCTTGAGCAAAATCCTCAATAAGCACATGAAATCAAATACGTTTACACGCCTTACAGGGTTATATTTATTTTTTCTTCTCATCTCTTCATGTAATTCGGCTCCGAAGGAATCGCACAAAGAATGGAAAGTTTACGGCGGCAGCAAAACCCGCATTCAATATTCGGCCCTGGGTCAGATTGATACAAGTAATGTACAAAACCTGCAGGTAGCCTGGGAGTATCACACCAACGATGCGGCACCCGGCAGCCAGATACAATCGAATTGCATTGTAGTGGATGGGGCCCTTTACGGGGTCTCCCCTGCAGTTAAGTTATTTGCTATTGATGCGACTACCGGTAAAGAAAAATGGGTATTCGATCCTTTTGCGGATACAAGCGGAGGCAGGAGTAAAAAGCGTGGAATAAACAATTGCAGGGGTGTTACCTATTACCATGGGGAAAACAATGATAGCCGTATTTTTTACGGAGCAGGGTCTTTTTTGTATTGTATAGATATTCGTACAGGGAAACCAGTTAGGGAATTCGGTAATCAGGGGAGCGTCGACCTGCACAATGATCTGGGACGGGATGTTTCTCATTTATCGGTCACTTCCAGTTCTCCGGGCATTATATATAAAGATTTAATAATTATAGGTTCCAGTGTTTCTGAGGAAGCGGCGTCTGCACCGGGCCATATCCGGGCTTATGATGTTCATACTGGCAAACTGAGCTGGGTATTCCATACAATCCCCTATCCGGGGGAGCCAGGGTATGAAACTTGGGACGACAAGGAAGCATATAAGCATATCGGGGGAGCCAATTCATGGGCAGGTTTCAGTATGGATGAGGAAAAAGGGGTGTTATTTGCACCTACCGGTTCGGCTGCTTATGACTGGTATGGCGGCAAACGGCTGGGGCAAAACCTGTATGCCAATTCAATTCTGGCTATAGAAGCTGCCACCGGTAAATTAAAATGGCATTACCAGACTGTTCACCATGACGTGTGGGATTGGGACCTTCCAACCCCTCCCATACTGGTGTCCCTTAAAAAAGATGGAAAAGATGTGGAAGCCTTGATACAAACCACTAAAACAGGATTTCTTTTTGTACTGGACCGAAGTTCCGGCAAACCAATACATCCCATCGAAGAAAGACCTGTACCTACGGAAACGGATCTTACAGGAGAAAGGCTCTCGCCGACACAACCCTATCCCACGTTTTATCCCCCTTTTGTCCGGCAGGTCATCACAGAAGCAGATTTGAGCCGGATTGTTCCTGATTCATCATACCAGCAGATCAAAAAAATGCTGGCCAGTTATAAAACTGGCAATATATTTAATCCTCCATCCAAATATCCCACTATTGTTTCCCCTGGCATGCAGGGAGGCGGCGAATGGGGTGGCCCCTGCTTTGATCCTACAGAAGGGGTGATGTATGTGAATGCTAATGAGATTACCCGGGTACTCACCATGGTGGATGTTAAGCAAGAGCAGACATTGACAGGCCAAACGAACCTGGAAGCGGGAAAGATTTTATATAGAAAATTCTGTATGTCCTGCCATGGCGAAGACCGCAAAGGCTCAGATGATTATCCATCACTGTTGGCTATTCATAAAAAATACAATGAAGAGCAATTTAAAAGCCTGATCACTGCCGGCCGCAGAAGAATGCCCGCTTTTAATCAGTTGAATGAGGTGGAAAAAACAGCGGTCGCCTCTTATGTCGTTGATCTTAAATTTAGACAGGCCGAAAAATTTATCAGTGCCCCAAAAATCATGGACCCTTATCTTCAGGTACCCTATACTTCGGCCCCTGGTGTACTTAATAAAACAATGGCGGGAAGGCCCTCCAAATTTGAAACACCAGAAGGCTACCCGGCAATTAATCCACCCTGGGGCACCTTAAGCGCAATCAACATGAACACCGGCAAACTGCTCTGGAAGGTTCCGTTGGGAGATTATCCTGAGCTTAAAGCAAAGGGCATCCGATCTGGCACAGAAAACTACGGCGGTCCCGTTGTGACAGCTGGTGGATTAATATTCATTGCCGCCACCAAAGACGAAAAATTCAGGGCTTTCCATAAAAGAACTGGGAAACTGCTTTGGGAAATAAATCTTCCTGCTTGCGGTTTTGCCACTCCTTCTATTTACGAGATCAATGGAAGGCAATATGTGGTCATTGCCGCCGGGGGAGGCAAACTGGGAACAAAATCATCAGATGCATATGTGGCGTTTTCTTTAAAATCAAACCCATGAATGTTAACCGGAAAGACTTCTTAACTTCATGCATACTACTACACCGATTGTACCTTTCTAATTGGAATAAGTTTTTCACAATTAAAAATGCTGTTATATGAGATTTGATCCCCTTAAATCCAAAGCTTCTTTTTATGCCCTTATTTTCCTTCTTTTTATCCTGAAAGCTTCAGATGTGAATGCCCAGGAAAAACCAAGCCTGGTAAAAGGGGTAGTTAAAAATAATAATGGTGATCCCCTTGCGGGAGTTTCTGTTATCATTAAAAATACAAAAACCAATTTTACGGCAGGCACAAGTACAGATAGCTCAGGCGTATTTACCTTTTCCTTGTCATCCTCAGGTGGACCGTATAGTTTTTCTTTTTCCACTGTAGGTTATGAAACTCAACCATTGTCAGGCTACAGCACTAAAGACAATGTTACACTTTCATTAGACGTGACCATGAAACAGACTACTGCAGATTTAGACCAGGTTGTAGTGGTTGGTTACGGTGTACAAAAACGAAAGGACTTAACGGGTTCGGTAGGATCAGTAGGCACCGCGGAAATAAAAGACCTGGCTATCACCCGTATCGACCAGGCACTTGCAGGCCGTGTAGCAGGTGTTCAGGTAAAAGCTGTATCCGGCGAGCCTGGTTCGGCTCAGCAAATACGCATTCGTGGTATAGGAAGTATTTCTGCGGGGGTGAGCCCTTTATATGTTATAGATGGATTTCCTACTGATAATATTCAAACGCTTAACCCCAATGATATTGAAAGTTTAGATATTTTAAAAGATGCTTCGGCAACCGCTATTTATGGTTCACGCGGATCAAATGGTGTGGTGATCATCAATACAAAAAGGGGGAAATCGGGGAAAGCAGTACTTGGATTCGATACTTACTACGGGTTGCAGCGTGTATCGAAAATCCCCAAAATGAAAAACTCAAAGGAACAGGCGCAGTGGTGGCTCGATGGCATGCGCAATAAAAATATGGATGATGGCAACGTTGTTACAGGATCACCAAACACCTGGAAGCAACCTGTTCCCGACATCATACTCGATGTACTGAGTGGGAAAAATACTACCGATGTGGATGCACTTGATGGTATACTTGTAGATGCGCCACAGCAAATGTATGCACTTACTGCTTCGGGTGGGTCTGATGTTATGAAGTATGCATTTAGTGGAGAATACCTAAACCAGGAAGGCATTGTTATTAACAGCGGATTTGAAAGATATTCAATACGCGCTAACTTCGATGCAAAGTTGACAGACAAGTTATCCATCCGCCTTAACCTGAATCCTTCCTTCACAAAACAAAGAGCCCTTCCTTCCACGGGTGTATGCTGCCTTGGATCAGGAGTAGTAGCTGCGGCGTTAAACATTCACAATTTTCGTCCGCTCGTAGATGCGAATGGAAATTATTTCAATTATGATGGCTTACCCGACCTGGCCGCCGTTTACAACCCGCTCGCTGTTGCCATGGAAACAAAAGTATCTAATAAACTTAATCGGCTGCTAAGTAATGTCAATGCGGAATACCAGATTACTAAAGATTTAAAGTTTAATTTTTTGCTTGGTGGCAGTGTAGTGAATACCAAAGGGATGCTGTTTAAACCACAACGTCCTTATTTCTTTAATGATCTCCCATTTGGTTCCGATAATTCTTCGCAGATTACAAACTGGCTTACTGAGTATACCCTCAATTACAATAAAAGCTTTGGCAAACACAATCTAACAGGATTAGTGGGATATTCCGTTCAGAAAGAAAAAGGCGAATCAAATTCTATCAGCAGCAACAGATTCCCTAATAATCTCGTGCCTACTCTAAGCGCAGTTAGCAATCTCATTACAGCCGGTACTTCAAACCAATATGAATGGTCGTTGCTTTCTTACCTGGCAAGGGTGAATTATAATTATAACAGTAAATATTATCTCACTGCTTCTATAAGAACCGATGGTTCCTCCCGTTTTGGTGGTGAGAACAAATACGGGGTTTTCCCTTCTGTGGCTTTGGCATGGCGTGTTACTGAAGAAAAATTTCTTAAAGATGTTTCTTTCCTGAACGAACTTAAAATCAGAACCAGTTATGGCGAAACCGGGAACAACAATATTGGAAACTATGACCAATATGCGACTCTAAATTATGAGAATTATACGCTCGGTAATGCCGCCATCACCGCCACGGGACCTGGCAGGCTCGCTAATCCCTTCCTTACCTGGGAAAAACAAACTTCCGTCAACGTTGGCGTAGATGCCAGTTTCTTTAAAAGGCGCATAAATGTTATAGTGGATAATTTTCATTCCAGGAACACGGACCTGTTACTAAATGTAAATGTGCCCAACATCACCGGTTTTAGTACAGGGCTGCAGAACATAGGTGAAGTAAAGAATACCGGATGGGAATTTGTATTGAATACGGTGAATGTATCCGGAAGGAAATTAGATTGGAGCACTGATTTTAACTTTTCCACTTACCGTAACAAAGTAGTGCGGCTTGGACCACAGGGAGATCCGATTTATGTTGGAAATAATGTTACTATGATTGGACGACCCATCGGCATGTTCATTGGTTTTTTAACAGATGGCGTTTTTAAGAATAAAGCCGAATTAGATGCAGGTCCAATTTTTAATCCAGGTGCAGCAGACCGTTCAAGAGTAGGAGATGTTCGTTTCAAAGACATTAGTGGTCCGGCGGGAAAGCCAGATGGCATCATCAACAATTTCGACAGAACCATAATGGGTTCGCCCTACCCGGATTTTAATTATGGCATGACCAATAGGTTTTCTTATGGAAATATTATGCTAAGCATGACTTTGCAGGGATCGCACGGCAGCCAGATTTATAATTTGTCACGGGATGGTGGATACAGTGGAAGGGCCCGCGTACGGGGATATGCCTTTAGCAACAATTATTGGAAATCAGAACAGGAGCCTGGCGATGGAGTAACTCCCAGGCCAAATGATAATCCAACTGGCGGTTTCCGTTTACCGAATCAAAAATATCTCGACAACGGATCCTATCTGCGCATCAATAATATTACACTCAGCTATAACATACCTGCAAAACGGCTTCAGAAAATAAAGCTAAGCGGGTTGCGGATATATGCAAATGCTACCAATCCATTTCTTTTTACAAAAAACACAGCTTTCAATCCTGATGTTAGTATGAATGATAATCCTCTCAGTCCCGGAATTGAATCGAACGATTATCCTTTGCCAAAAGGGATCATCTTTGGTTTAAATGTAAAATTTTAATGAAAGCATCTGCAAAAAAATAAGCAATGAAAAAATTATTAACCATATTGCTTGCATCATCATTTTTGATGATCTCATGCAAAAAGGATTTTATAGAATTATCACCCATTTCTTCTGCAAGCGTAGAAGCCGTTTATAAAACCGATAAGGATTTTCAGGATGCCGTACTTGGAGTATATTCGGTGCTCAGGAACCAGTACCAGGATTTCTGGATATTTGGAGATCTTCGTGCCGATGATTCATGGCATGCGCTCGGTAATGACGCTTTCCTGGTGTCGGTAAATACTTTCAGCATGAACAGCAGCTCCAACCTGATGATTAATAGCTGGAGGAATTATTACAGTGTGATCAATCGGGCCAACTTGATTCTTTTAAAAATTGCAGAAGCAGATCCGGCAATAGTTAAGAACAAAGACAGGCATATTGCCGAAGCAAAGTTCCTAAGAGCTTTTGCCTATTTCGATCTTGTACGAATCTGGGGTGATGTGCCACTCAATACAGCCCCTATCAGCATAGCTGAAGGATATAAGAAGGGGCGCGAAAAAGCAGATAAAATATACAATGAACTTATCATTCCAGACCTGTTAGAAGCCGAAACCAAACTTCCTGTAAAATATACTGGCATGGATGTAGGCCGTGTAACCAAAGGAGCAGCGAAGGCAATTTTAGCAAGGGTATATGTAACCATTAAAGATTTTGCAAAAGCAGAAACGAAATCACAGGAAGTGACTACGATGGGTTATGCGTTGCTGAATAATTATAATGATCTGTTTGATTACACCAAAGAAGAGCATCATAGCGAATACATCTTCGATATAGAATACCAGGATGGAGGTCTGGGCATTGGCAGTGGGTATTCGAATAAGTTCCTTCCCAAATCTGCAGGATCAGCTGCAGATTTATTTTATGGTATCAAGGGTGGTGCTGGTGAACAAAACACACCCACTGTTGCATTTTTCGATGCCTTCGATCCTAATGACAAACGACGTGATGTAACTGTTGCCAAAGGTTATTATGACAACAACGGTGTGTTCAAAGGTTTTATTCAGATAGCCACTTTTACCAAAAAATACCTTGCAATTACACCGGCTATTAATGATAGCAAAGTAAACTGGAAGGTGATCCGTTATGCGGATGTGTTGCTTATGTATGCGGAGGCTTTAAATGAAAACGGAAAAACGCCACAGGCGATCCCTTATCTCAACATGATCCGGAAAAGAGCGGGATTGTCAGAGTACACAACACTTACTAAAGAAGAGGCACGTGAGAAAATATACAACGAAAGACGATTCGAACTGGGTATGGAGGGTGTTCGATGGTTCGACCTGGTAAGAACAGGCCGGGCGTTAACCGTAATGGCGCCATTTGGTATGAAACCGCATATGAATGTATTTCCTATCCCCTTAATAGAAGTACAGATTATAAATGACCCTGCAATTTTACCTCAAAATCCTGGGTACGATTAATCCGCTTTTATTGTGTGCAGTTGTTATGTAAAATTATTTACTTCAAACTCCTCTTACAAAAGTATAATGGGATAACTACACTCTTAACAGGCACATGATAAATTTTTTGGTAATAAATAACAAGAATTATGAACAAAAGAACCTGTAAATGGAGTTTTCTTTCGGCTATACTTTTCTTCACTTTTATCTTTAAAAACGGCAATGCCCAGGAAACAAAACAAATGGTAAAGTCGGGACTATCCTATATAGATCCTACCATAGGCAATGTAGCTCCTTTGCTGAATAGTAATCGCCCCGTAGTGCATCTTCCCAATCAAATGGTACGAATGTTCCCGAAAAGGCAGGACCATCTCGATATGCAGATCACCGATTTTCCATTGCTTGCAACAAACATCATTACTCCTCAAATGGTTTTTGCAATAAAACCCTCTATCGGAGAAATATCTGACACTGGATGGTACAGACGGCTCACCTATGACCATGACCTTGAAGTAACACGGCCCTGGTATTATGCTGTTTCACTTACAGATGATAACATCCGTACCGAATTTACTGCCGGTGAAAAAACAGGGATATACCGTTTTACCTTTCCAGCCGGTGTAAAAAAAAATCTGCACCTGTCACATTATTATGAAAAGGGTGATTTCCAACTGAACAGTAATACTGTAACGGGAAAGGAATATGTAAACGATATCATTCATTCGCAGAAAGGCATTGCTTATATGTATGGCGTTTTTTCAGGCCACCCTTCAACAGGAAAAAAAGAAGGCGAGAAGGACTGGGGAAAATATACGGTTACAGGCAGAACACAAAAGCCTGTACCCATGGAAGGTGTAAGGGCTTATGCTACCTATGATGAGAAGGATGAAACAGTGGTTGAATTCCGCTATGCGATTTCATTTATCAGTACTGACCAGGCGAAGATAAATTTTGATAAAGAGTTGACAGGTATAGGATTCGATCAGTTAAAAAACAAGGGCAGGGCTGCCTGGGAAAAAACGATTGGCCAGGTAAAAGTGGAAGGAGGTACTGAAGCACAAAAACGTACATTTTATACAGCGTTATATCGTTGTTATGCACGGATGGTAGACATTTCAGAGCATGGGAAATTTTATAGTGCTTACGATAACAAAGTCCATGAGGACAAGAGGCCTTTTTATACTGACGATTATACCTGGGGTAACTATCTTGCGCTGCATCCCCTGCGCATGATACTCGATCCAAATCGCGAGGCGGATATGTTGCAGTCTTATGTAACCATGTATGAGCACAGCGGATGGATGCCTGAATATCCCCGGCATTTCGGAGACCGTCCGGGTATGTTCGGTTTTCATTCTTCCATTGTTTTTCTGGATGCTTACAGGAAAGGGATAAGAAATTTCAATCTTGAAAAAGCCTTGGAAGGAATACTCAAAAATGCTGACCAGGCTACCATGCTTCCAAGCAGGAACGGACCAAAGGGTGCCCTGGAAGCGTTTTATTTCTCAAAGGGTTATTATCCTGCATTACATCCCGGGGAAGTTGAAACCGATTCCGTTGCTGCACTTAAAACAGGACAAAAACGCTCTGCCGTTGCCGTTACACTTGGTAATAGTTATGATAGCTGGGCAATTAGTGAGTTTTCAAAAGAACTGGGTAAAGATGATATTGCCAAACGGTTTGCACCAAGGGCAAAGAATTACAAGAATTTATGGTGGGATAAATACCGCATGTTCATGCCAAAGGATGCGAAAGGGAATTGGATAGAAATAGATCCGAGATTCGATGGGGGTCATGCAGGAAATGATTATTACAACGAGAACAATGGATGGAGCTATGTATGGAATGTTCAACAGGATATAAAGGGATTATCAGATTTAATGGGTGGCCCTGATAAAATGGAGCAGAAGCTTGATCAGCTTTTTACTGAGGGAGTAGAGCGAAGCAAGCCCGAATTCTGGGGCAAATTTCCGGATCAAACAGGACTAATAGGCAATTTTGGCATGGGCAACCAGGTAACGTTTTTTATTCCTTACCTCTACAATTATACCAATGCTCCCTGGAAAACCCAGAAGTATACACGCTTACTATTGGATACCTGGTTTCAGGACAATATATTCGGTGTTCCTGGTGATGAAGATGGTGGGGCAATGTCGGCATTTGTCGTTTTTTCGGCGATGGGTTTTTATCCTATAACACCTGGCTTACCCGTGTATAGTTTAACCAGTCCTTTATTTACCAGGATAAGCATCGCTTTATCCAACGGAAAAACCTTTACGATTGTAGCCAATAAATCTTCCAGAAAAAATAAATACATACAATCGGCAACGCTGAATGGCAGACCACTTACTTCACTTTCCTTCACCCATGCAGAATTGTTAAACGGTGGGACCCTTCTTCTGGAAATGGGTGAAGAAACCAATAAAAAATGGGATATCAGGTATTAAATGAACCAGCAATGACCAGGCATTTTACTCCGCTGTTTAAACTGAAAAGAGTTTTGCAAAATGAAAATGGATCGGAAGAATAAAATAATGACTTTAAAAAAATAACAGGAGACATCACCGGCAAAATAAGGAAAAAATTATGGCTATGGCTCAGAAAATTTTAATTAAGACAGTGCTTTTAATAGCAGCTTTCAATAGTGCGTTGTATGCGCAAACATCAAAACCATTCATGTCAAATCTTGAGTATATAGATCCTACTATCGGCAATGTGGCGCCACTACTTAACACTAACAGGCCGATGGTGCACCTGCCCAACCAGATGGTTAGGATGTTTCCAAAAAGGCAGGATCATCTGGATATGCAGATAACAGATTTTCCACTGCTTTCCCTCAATATGATTACCCCTCAAATGGTTTTTGCCGTTAAACCTTCTATAGGAGAAGTGTTAGATACTGGTTGGTACAAGCGGTTGAATTACGACCATGATTTTGAAATAACACGTCCCTGGTACTATGCGGTATCCTTACCCGACGATAAAGTACTTACCGAATATACCGCCGGTGAAAGAACCGGTATCTACCGCTTTACCTTTCCAAAAGGCGTCCGGAAAAACGTGTTGCTTTCTCATTACTATCCCAATGGTAAATATGAATTCAGGAATGGAAACACCATTGTAGGAACCGAGTTTGTTGAAGACGCAGGTCATGAACAGAAAGGAGTGGCTTATGTTTATGGAGCGTTTACCGGAAAGCCTCAAACAGGAAAGAAAGAAGGAGAAAAGGATTGGGGTAAGTATACTGTTAGTGGCAGGCCTGAAAAGCCAAAGAAGATGGATGGCGAAAGAGCCTGGGTTAGCTATGATTCAAACGCTTCATCGGTTGTTGAATTCCGTTATGCCATTTCCTTTATCAGCCACGAACAGGCCAGGAATAATTTTGAAAAGGAACTCAAAGGAATCACATTCGAACAATTGAAAAATAAAGGACAGTCAGCGTGGGAAAAAGTGATGGGGCAAATAAAAGTTGAAGGCGGTACCGAAGCACAAAAAAGAACTTTTTATACAGCACTCTACCGATGCTATGCAAGAATGGTAGATATAAGCGAAGATGGAAAATACTTCAGCGGCTTTGATAAAAAAGTTCATGAGGATAAAAGACCTTTTTATACAGACGATTATACATGGGGAAATTACCTGGCACTTCACCCTCTTCGCATCATCCTTGATCCAAAACGGGAGGCAGATATGCTTCAGTCATATGTTTCGATGTACGATCAAAGCGGTTGGATGCCGGAATATCCAAAACTTTTTGGAGACCGGCCCGGTATGTTCGGTTTTAAATCATCTGTCATGTTCCTCGATGCCTACCGCAAAGGCATAAGAAATTTTGATGCCAGCAAGGCTTTAGAGGGAATGTTGAAAAATGCTGAAAAAGCAACCATGCTCCCTTTTAGAAATGGTCCTGCTGCAGGGCTTGAAGCATTTTATAAGGAGAAAGGTTATTATCCAGGTCTTCCACCCGGAGTAGCCGAGACAGATTCTTTCGCCTTATTGAAACGGGGACAGAAAAGATCATCAGTAGCTATTACGCTGGGTGATAGTTACGATAGCTGGGCTTTAAGTGAACTGGCAAAAGACCTTGGGATAGCGGATATCTATAAACGTTATGCACCCCGTGCTCAGAATTATAAAAACCTATGGTGGGACAAGTACAATATGTTTATGCCAAAGGATGTAAATGGTAAATGGATTGAAATTGATCCAAAATTTGATGGCGGCGAAAACGGATTTGACTATTACAATGAAAACAATGGATGGAGTTACATATGGAACGTTCAACAGGATATCAAAGGTCTGAGTGACCTGCTGGGAGGGCCTGATAAAATGGAACAAAAACTTGACCAGCTTTTTCGGGAAGGACTTGATCGGAGCAGGCCGGAGTTCTTTGAAAAGTTCCCTAATCAAACCGGTTTAATAGGACAGTTCGCGATCGGTAACCAGGTTACATTCTTTATTCCTTATTTGTTTAATTATACAAATGCTCCCTGGAAAACGCAAAAATATACCAGGCTTATTCTCGACACTTATTTCAAGGATAATATCTTCGGGGTTCCTGGCGATGAGGACGGAGGTTCTATGTCTTCCTTCGTAGTGTTTTCAGCAATGGGATTCTTTCCGGTCACTCCCGGAATCCCTAATTATTCCATTACAAGTCCCTTGTTCAGTAAAGTGAGTGTAAACCTTCCAAACGGAAAAAATTTTACGATTCATGCTAAAAATATTTCGCCCGTAAAAAAGTATATACAATCCGCTTCGCTCAACGGAAAGGTTTTGCGTTCGCTTTCTTTTTCACACGAAGACCTAATGAAAGGGGGTATTTTATCATTGGAAATGGGAGAAAAAACCAGTAATAAATGGGAAATAAAATACTGATGATTTGAAGTTTATCTTAGTAAGCAAGCATAAAAACATTGAACTGATAATAAACAACGATACATGAAAAACAGCGCATTTGCAAGGTGCCTTTTAATACTACCTGCATTTTTTTGTATGCACCGTATGCTGGCACAAACGATTAAAAGGTCAAATGTACCCCGCCCAGCCTTTGAGGTTACCGGAAGCATCTATCCATGGGAAGTCCATGATGAAGACATTGATCTTATCCTCGATAATATGACCGGCATCGCAGGGATTAATTCAGTGTATATGCTTGCTGTAATGCACCAGGAACACCGCCCGTTCAACTCAGACAAGTTGCCTGGTACGTTTATGTTCAATCATAACCCTGTTCGCCGTGAATGGGATGCCGAAGACGCCAAGGCATATTTCCGTCCTCATTTAGAAATGTATGGCCGGATTAAGCCGGAGTTATCAAGCTTTTCATGGTTAAATCAAACAGACTGGTTGAAAATTGTACTTGATAAAGCTCATGCACGTGGATTGCGCGCAGGTGCTGAAGTTTCTCATACTTATATACCACTCGAGTTTTTAAAAATACATCCGGAGCTTCAGCAACGTGATATAAACGGGAAAATCCTGGAGGGTAATATGAATGCCAGGCCATGTTCCAACAACCCTGATGTGCGTGAGTACCTGCTTGCGCTTTATGGTGACATCGCTTCCAATTACGACGTCGATTACATCCAGACTTGCATGTTGCTGTTTAGTAATTCAAATGACCCAACAAAGGGCACCTGCTTCTGTAGCTCTTGCCAAAAGGAAGCAAAGGCCATGGGTTTTGATATGGCAGCGGCCATTCCTATTTTGAGGGACAACCCTAATGCGCAGCCCCAGCTTGATCAGTGGCTGGATTTCAGAAGAGCGTCTACTACAAAAATATATAAGTTGGTTACCGGCCGCATTCATCAGGCAAATCCAAAAATTGACTTCCGCCTAAATGATCTTAACAACAGGTCTTCCGGGTTGCACCTGGATGAACTAAAAGCAGGCAATATTAATTCTGTTCATCTTTCCACGCATACTGAACAGAATGGTTATCAAAACTCTGACCGCGCTTCCCGTATTGCAACAACCCTTTATTATGCCGGTAAAGATGTCCCGGTCATTGCAGGTGTCCCAACCCGTTTGTTGACAACGCCTGAAATTGTAAAATCAAGTGTAAAGATTTCCGTAGATGCCGGCGCTAAAGGTTTAGGCGTTAAGCATTATGACGGATCGCCATATTCCTTATTACGGGCATTGCGTAATGGCATTAGCGAAGCTGGTGTTGAAGGCTTCACCCCGGTTGTTGGAATAGAAGTGGAAGACATGACACTTTCCGGATATGAGCCGGACAAGTATCTCATCGAACCTTGTGTAAAGACAAGCGCAAAGGGCACAGCTACATCCATATTCAATAATGCCAGTGGCATATATACGCTGATTGTATCCTATGTAGATGAGAAGGAGGGCCAGGGTACTATTGCGGTATCGGTAAATGGAAAACAAAAGGCAATCTGGAACCTGAATGAAGATGTTGGATGCTGGAAAAGAAAATCAATCCCAAATATAAAGGTCAATAATGGCGATGAAATAAAGATTACGGGAACTGCCAATGGGAAAGAATTAGCCAGGGTAGATTTCATTGAATTTATACCACAAAGACCAATTGTAAAAGTAAAAAAATAATCTTTTTAGCATTTACCTGACGGATTTCAAATCAATTGTTAACGACGCTGAATACCAATGTCTCACAATATGCCTGTCAGGCAAATATGAGTATGCGCAACTTGAAAGAAGATTTATAGAACAAGTAGGAACTTGGCCGAGCCTTGATCGGCATAGAGGTAAATGCTTATACAGTTATTAATACTTTCGAAAACCCGAATAATGTTTCCATTAAAGAATTCATAGCTGCTGAAAAAGGAAATATTTTAACACACAGGTTTCCGGCGTTTTTAATTACAGCTATTAAAATAATTGGTAAGCTGAAAGAGACTGTTCAGATGGGTAAATGGCCCCTTGAATGTAGGATAGTAAATGGGCCGACATTATTATTTCATTTAAATTACCTTACATAAAAAATTTATGGGCGATATACAAATTAAGAAATCATCAAAACTATATGATGCTATAATTGTGGGCTCTGGTGCCGGCGGAGGTATGGCTGCCTATGTTTTGGCAAATGCAGGTGTGAAAGTGCTGATGTTGGAAGCTGGGCCTTATTTCGATCCAGTTAAGCATTCACAGCAATTAAAATTTTCTTACGAATCTCCCAGAAGAGGCGCCGGTACAGCATTCAGGGGTGGTGGCGACTTTGATGCTGCTTATGGTGGCTTGCAACTGGATGGGGAGCCTTACACTATAAAAGAAAATACAGAGTTTGGTTGGTTCCGGTCAAGAATGCTTGGTGGACGAACAAATCACTGGGGAAGAATATCATTGCGGTTTGGGCCAAAAGATTTTCAACCTAATGATGGATATAGCGAAAGCTGGCCAATAACGTACGACGAGGTAAAACCTTATTACGATAAGGTGGATATGTTGATTGGTGTCTACGGCACCAAAGAGGGTTTAGAAAATGAGCCTGACGGAATATTTCTTCCGCCTCCCAAGCTACGCCTGGGTGAAATGTTTATTAAAAAAGGAGCGGAGAGCGTGGGTGTAAAAGTAATACCTGGAAGGGGTTCGGTTTTAACCAAGCCTTTAGCCAATAATAAAGACCGGGGCGCTTGTTTTTTTTGCGGCCAATGCAATCGAAGCTGTAAAGTATATGCAGATTTTTCTTCATCATCATGTCTGGTTATTCCTGCTTTAAAAACGGGTAATCTTGAACTTATTTGTAATGCAATGGTTCGCGAAGTACTTACAGATAATGGGGGCCTTGCAACCGGAGTTTCATACATAAGCAAAGAAGATATGCAGGAATACCAGGTGAATGGAAAAACAGTAATCCTTGGCGCAAGTTCATGCGAATCTGCCAGAATTTTGCTTAATTCAAAATCTCGGGCTCATGCAAATGGCCTTGCTAATAGCAGCGGGCTTGTAGGTAAATATTTGCAAGATTCTACCGGCTCTTCTTTATCGGGAATACTACCACAGCTACTTGATCGTAAACGTTATAATGAAGATGGCGTGGGCAGCGTTCACCTGTTAGGCCCATGGATGCTGGATAATACAAAACTGGATTTCCCAAGAGGGTATCATATTGAATTCGGAGGAGGAATGGGCATGCCAGGATATGGTTTTGGTGGAGATGTACCAATGTTAAATGGTCAGCTGCCGGGACGTGATGGGAAGATGAAAGAAGGTGGCGGCTTTGGAGCTTCTTTAAAAGATGATTACCGCCGTTTTTATGGTACCGGAGTTGGAATGTCTGGACGTGGTGTTGGCATGGCGAGACTTGACAATTATTGCGAAATTGATCCAAATGTGGTAGATAAATTCGGCATCCCTGTATTGCGTTTCCACTACAAATGGAACAATGATGAGATTAACCAGGCAAAGCATATGCAGCAAACATTCCAATCCATAATGCATGCTATGGGTGCAATAATTACAACACCCGAGCGCAATGCAGAAAATAACTGGGGATTAGCGGCTCCCGGGAGAATAATACATGAAGTGGGAACCGCACGAATGGGTAACGACTCTAAAAAATCAGTATTAAACAAATGGGGCCAGGCGCATGATTGTAAAAATCTATTTGTTGTTGATGGGGCATCAAATGTGCAGCAATCAGACAAAAACGCTACGTGGACAATACTTGCTTTATCCATGATGACGTCGGAATACATACTTGAACAGAATAAAAAGCAAAACATTTAATAACTACTTTAAACTTATTTTATGAACAGGCGGGAATCATTAAAAGCGCTAACCATAGGTACCCTTTCAACAGGGGTTTTATTAAAAGCATGCAAACCAAAAGACCAAAATGCTGAAGCACCTAAACAAAAGGAAGGAGAGCCTGACCGGCCCCAAAATGAAATAGACAGAAATAAAAAATTAAAAGCTGAAAAATTTTTTACAGAGCATGAAATGGCTACTATTACAGTATTAGCAGACATTATTATTCCAAAAGATGATAAGTCCGGGAGTGCATCAGATGCGAAGGTTCCCGAATTCATAGAGTTTATAGTTAAGGATATGCCAGATCATCAGCTACCCTTAAGAGGTGGATTACGTTGGTTAGATATTCAAATGCTTAACCTTTATAATAACCCGTTTAAAGATTGTACTTCTCAGCAGCAACTTCTTATGGTTAACGAAATCGCGTACCCAGCAAAAGCAAAACCTGAAATGCAGCAAGGTGTAGCCTTCTTTAATAGAATAAGAAGCCTTACAGCTACCGGTTTTTTTACAAGCAAAATGGGTATGGATGATCTTGGTTATGTAGGAAACATTCCCCACCAATGGAATGGTGTTCCTGATGATGTTTTAAAGCAATACGGACTTACATACTCTGAAAAAGAATTAAAAGAAAGCGTTCGTTTTTAATGTCGTTATTGTCACCTTCCAGGGCCGGGAGTATTATTTCGCCCCAGTATTATTTGGTTTTCATTATAATAAAAATATTATTCTACATAAATTATTAATGGCCCTTGGTGTGATGCTGGTTTTACCTGCTATACCCAAACAAAAAGCCAGGCACCGCCAAAGCAACGCCCTAATATCATTTTTATTCTTGTAGATGAACTGCGCTACAATGCTTTAAGTTGCATGGGCCATCCTTTCGTTAAGACCCCCGAACATCGACCACTTGGCCAAATAAGGCATGTAATGAAAATGCTTATGTAACTACCCCGGAATAATTTATTGCAATGCAATGAACGGTAGTTCGCCTCAAGCTTAACTTACAACACTTTCTAATGCATGTTCAATTGATCATCATTCTTGTTTACTTTAATAATAAATATGCAACAGCCTAACATCTACCAATATAAATCTTATCTGTTCACTATCGCTTACAACATGGTAGGTGATATCGCTGCTGCAGAGGACCTGGTGCAGGATACTTTTGAGAAATGGCTTCAATCAGATCATGAGAATGTACAGCAGGTGAAAGCATACCTTAGCCGGATACTCATTAATAAAGCAATAGATAAACTGGAAAAGTTGAGTAAGGAACGAGCGGCATACAAAGGAGTATGGATGCCGCAACCACTGCTTACTGAGGAGTACCTGCAAGAGGAACATACCCTGGAATATGCCGTGCTGTTTTTACTGGAAAAACTAAATCCGTATGAGCGGGCTGTTTTTGTTTTAAAAGAAGTTTTCTCTTTTCCTCATCAGGAAATTGCCACAGCCCTTAAAATTACTTCCGACAATTGCAGGCAGGTTCTGCATAGAGCAAAAGAAAAGGTACGTTCGCCAGCCAAACACCAGGAAGCCGAATTAAAAAAACAACAAGAATTACTGGAAGCTTTTTTACAGGCTGTTTATCAGAAAAACTTCGATAAGCTACAGGAGATTTTTTTTGAAGACATTATCATGTACCAGGATGGTGGTGGTAAAATGGCTGCTGCACTTAAACCAATTGCAGGAAGGGAGAAAATAACTAAATTCCTGGATGGAATAATGCATCTCGAACAGGAAACGATATTTGAAATTAAGCCGGTTTGGGTAAATGGAGCAAGGGGTGTTTTAATTTTCAGAAACAAAGTACTTGATACGGTTTTCTCAATTGAAGTGGAGCAGGGGAAAATTAGTAAACTGTTTTTTATCAGAAATCCGGATAAAATTATTATCAAATAAGTAACGACTAAAAGGCAATGGACATAGTCTCTTCAGGGATGCCCTGTTAAAAATTGTTTTTATTTTTTGTCACATAATAGCATGTTTGCCGTCCTAGGGTAAAAACTAAAGCTATATGCATACTCGTTTAAAACCTATTAAAAGTCCATCTTTCCTGATGAAGCTGGCCTATCTCTTTTCAAAAATCAAATTTGGCAAAGTAGTAAGTCCACTTAATATAGTTTATGTCAGGCTTCCGATAGCCTTTAGCTTATTCTCCAATAAAATCAGCCAATTGGAGCGAAAGATGATATTGACAAGGGAATTGGCTTTACTGATCCGGCATCATGTGGCCCAAATAAATATGTGCAGCTTTTGTATGGACATCGGGATTGCTTTGGCGATTAAATATAACCAGCAGTCAGAAAAATTTTATCACTTAGAGGAATTTATGACAAGTTCTTTATACAGCGAAGCGGAAAAAACCGCATTGCTCTTTGCCCAGGAGTTAACAACAGAAAAGAAAATCTCCGATACCACATTTGCTAATGCTAAAAAGTATTTTTCGGAGCGGGAACTGGTAGAAATAGCCTGGATTGTATCAACAGAACATTATTATAACCTTATGAATCTGGCCTTCAACATTCATTCAGACAATCTATGCCAAGTTAACAAAAGGCCGAAGGAAAAAAGTATGGAGGCTATATAACTTTTTTATAAAAAGAATCCTGCTCTTAGATGGATGTAATCACTCTTACATTAATGACAACTTAATTATGGTGAAAAAAAGTTGCAGTATGATACAACCCTATCCGGCAGATTTCTGGTAAAATAAATTCAATTCAGCATTGAACATTTTAATACCTGCTATGGAAAGGCGCTTCTGTACATTTATTACATCACCCATTGGGAAAGAGGAAAGCCGGCAATTCGCAACCGGTAACATGCTGCTTATTAAAGTAAGCTATACATATTAGCTAATACGCTTTTTGTATACCTGTAATGACACATTATTAAAAGCAAAACTAAATGAACCTACCACTATTAGCGGCAAACATTATAATTCTTTTAGCCTTTTTTGTCCATGTATTTATGGGGGATAAAGCGTTTAACATCATTCAACCACTGACTAATTCAGATAATTATATAAATAAGCAGAGAGTATGGACAATGGCCCGGGGAGCATTTCATGCTGTTTCAGTAGATATATTCTGTTTAAATATCCTTTTACCTGTAATTAATTTTACTGACCTGATCCCTAATGAAAATTTTATATTGAAACTTGTTTCTATCTACCTATTACTTTGGGCAGTAGTTTGGATTGTAATACTTTTGCTATCTAAACACTTTCAAAATAAATTTTTCAGACTGGGACAGTGGATACTATTTCTTATCCTGGCTGGCTTAATATACTGGGGATCGATGTAACAGTGCTGCCCTGTTGTTCTAAGCATACATAGCGGTTAAAAGATATTGTTCACAACTATCAAGACAACCTGAGTTCAAAATCAGAAGAGCGGCTACCATTCCCCGTTACCCATGCTCATTTTGTTGATAACACCTTTAACAAAACCTTCCTGAAATATAGATTGTTACTGTATTCAATCATCGAGTAAACTTCAATTATTGCTTACCCTCATAACTAAGGATTGTTCATTATGTTTACTTAGTATGTACTTTAATAATAAAGGCATTCCATCTAATGACTTTATGAATTGACTAACAGAAACTGTACTATGAATGAAAGTGAATGTTTTGCATGCCTCTTGTGTCCATATGAATCAACACCATTACCAAGAGTTGGAAGCCGATTTAAATTAGCATAAGATAATGTAAACATGATTAGCATAACAATATTCAAAAAAAATTAAACCAGCCTCATTGACGAACTCACCAATTTGTAAAAGCGAAAGATAGTAGCTTGTTTTTCAATAACAATTTTTTTAAGTACATTCGGCTTATGCCTGTAATGCAACTGTTGGCTGCAATATTTCCTAACCATCACCTTGCTTTCAAAATATGATTATTCCCCCTCCGCCTGAGAATTATCAAGACGCCAAACTGTATAAATTGCTTACAGAAAAAAGTAAAGCTCAAGACGGTCTTGCAGAGAAAACAACGAGCCTTATTCAGACGGTAAGACCTCTACAAGAATTGATTATTGCAGGTCCTTTTAGAGATTATACGTTGCACAATCCAAATCACTCAAAAAAGCTATTGCATCTAGCAGAATTCATAATACCAAATGAGACAATTAACAGTCTTTCCGCCTTAGAATTATCTATTTTGATTATGTCATTTTACATTCACGATTTAGGAATGACTCTTACTCAAACTGAAAGAGAAAGAATAATTACAACAATTGAATTTCAAGAATTTTTACAGATAAAATCAGAATTTGGAAGCAAGATTGATAAAATAAGAACAAGTATTCTAGAAGACGAAGCATTAACAAATAAGCTCGTTTTAGAAACATCTTTATTTCAAGTAACAGAAGCTGCACTTGCTGAATATTTGAGGCCCTTGCATGCAACAAAGGATAGGTATATACAGTTAATCAAAATAATAAAGGACAGTTCTGGCAGAACAGACCTTTTTAAGACTTCAGATTTTTCATTTGAAGAAGAGTTAGTGGAAACGTGTATTAGTCATAATTTAAATTCTAGTTCATTAATAGAAAATAAAGGCATCCATAATCAAAGGTTTCCTACAGAGATTGCGATTAATGGATTCTCAGTAAATCTTCAATATTGTGCGGCAATTTTACGACTAGTTGACATACTTGACTTTGATAGAGAAAGAACTCCAATTTCATTGTTTAATGCACTTGGAATTCAGAACAAAAAATTGCCTGGTTTCGAAATATCTCTTAAAGAATGGAATAAACATCTTTCAATTCATACTATATCCATCAACCAAGATGAAATAATTATCTCTGGAGATAGCCACCATCCTACAATAGAGCACTCTGTGAAGGAGTTCTGTAAAATTATAGAATCTGAAATCCGAGAAACTCAAACGGTGCTAAAACAGAATAATGCTGAAATACTTTCTAAATATAAATTAAATCTACCTTTCATTGTTCGGCCTTCAATTCGTTCAATAAATTACATTTATAAAGACTATTCTATAAAACTTAATGAAACTGCTATTATTAATTTATTAATGGGAGAGAGTTTATATATTAATTCATTTGTTTCATTGAGAGAATTAATACAAAATTCGATTGATGCATGTAGCTTGAGAACAAAGGTTGATAAAGGAACCTATGAGCCACTAATTAAAGTTTCAATAAATAAAGACGTTGATAACAGAATTTGGCTTAGGGTGGTTGACAATGGAATAGGTATGGATGAATATGTGCTTTCCAATTTCTTTTTCAAAGTTGGAAATAGCTATTACTCGTCTCAAGAATTTAGAAACTACTCACTTAAAAATCAAATTAATGGATTTGCACCAATTTCAAGATTTGGTATAGGCTTACTTTCAATTTTTATGCTTGGTGAAGCCATAAAAGTAACAACAAGAAACGGTTTTTCTAATCGAGCCGACTTTAAGGAACGAACTTTACTAATAGACGGAGTTGATTCGCTAGCAGTAGTAACGGAAAAAGAAAACAATAATCAGGGGACGTTAATAGAAGTTCTCTTGCGACAGGGTAAGGATGACGATACATTTGTCCAAAATATGTTTAGATATATTAAGGAGACTATAATTAGACCGGCAATACCAATTGAAATTACCGAACCTGATGGCGCTTCAACAAAAATTGTAGCAGATAACTTTATAAGGATAAAAAATAGCATTAGACCACAACTTGAAAAAAGTCAAATAACGTTGGTGCAAATAGACTTTGAGAGATTTAGTAACCTCATTAAAGGAAAGGGTATTTTTCTGTTCTACAAGGCTGATGGAGGAAAGTTATCATATTACGACAATACTACTCGTAACATCTGGGGAATGAACTTTTTAAAACCTTCGTTTCTATTTGAAAGGTTTCTTGGTGGCAGTCGAATTACAGTCAACGGGATTTCAATGTCGTTTAAAAGAATCGGCAGTCTGTTTAATATAAAAAAGACCCCTACTTCGTTTGTATTGGATATTGAAGTGAGCGGTATGGACGAAGTAAAATACAATGTATCGAGGCAAAAGGTTTTTGGTAACGGATTGAATGTTGTAAGAGCAGAAATATTTAAAGCAGTCGACAGAGGCTTAAAAGAAATTGGAATCTACGAACAATTAGATGACGATACCCAAGAGATGTTTGAAAAAGCATATTATTCTGGAGTCAGCGAAAAATTAAACCAAAGTATTATTGAAATGATAAAACAGAAATTATTATCGACAGAAAAATGGGCTGAAATGTCCTATAAAGAACTTGGAGCTCTCCTTAATATGCCAGCCTTCCAAAGTAAAAAATATATAGCTTATATGATTCATGCAGGTTTGATAACGAAATAATACTGCAGCCAACAGACAAGGCTTCGTCGGGTGCGTAGCACCAACGATGAAGCCGATGTTGTACGGAACCGCACGGTAGTCAACCCGGATTGTAATTATGGAGATTGCGTTTTTTGCTTTTGTATAAAGCATTCGG